>SDBU01004206.1_pt1 | contig 17789 bp, 19 predicted proteins | sample 2277071 | NCBI WGS metagenome assembly SDBU01 (sample SAMN10397929, study PRJNA504765) | marine sediment metagenome | isolation source: marine sediment core GS08_GC12, 126 cmbsf | place: Arctic Ocean: Gakkel Ridge, Loki's castle | collected 2008 | reverse complement strand
CTCTTAAGGCGGTGTGGTGCGATTTATTAAGCGCTCTTCGTTTTTCTTCCTGGCGTGCCGATTTAAGTCCTGCTTTTCGTCGTTCCATATTTTTCTCTCCATTTTTTCAAGATTAAATTTAGTTCCTCTTCAATTTCCATTCCTGTACTATCAATCACAAAGGCATCTCTTGCTACCTTTAAAGGAGCAACCTTGCGATTCTTATCCTTTTCATCCCTTATTCTTAGTTCCGCTTCAATCCTTTTTATGTCTGTCTTTACTCCTTTTCCTTTTAGTTCCAAAAACCTTCTCTTCGCTCGTTCCTTTAAGGAAGCATCCAGATAAATCTTTAAATTTGCCCCGGGAAAGACAACGGTGCCAATATCCCGACCCTCCATTACCAGATCTCTCTCTTCAGCCATCTCCCGCTGCTGTTTAACCATCTCCGTCCTCACTCCAGGAACACGTGCAATATAGAAAGCGTTGTTGGTGACCGATTCTTCCCGAATTCTTTTCGTCACCTCTTCCCCGTCCACAAAGACCTTTAACTTTCCTTCCTTTTCTTTTAAAAGAATCTTTGTTTGTCGGGAGAGGGAAGTAAGAATTTCCTCGTTCCCTAAATCTACCCCCTTTTTTAATGCCTTATAGGTAAGGGCACGATACATCGCCCCGGTATCAACGTAAAGATAACCCAACTTCTCTGCCAGAAGTTTAGCTACCGTGCTTTTTCCTGAGCCCGCCGGTCCATCGATAGCAATCACCATCAAGTTTCTAAGATTTCTTTCTCTTTTTTTGCTACAACCTCTTCAACTTTTTTGATATACTCATCGGTTAATTCCTGGACGTCTTTTAATCCCCGATAGAGAGCATCTTCAGGAATCTTCTTTTCTTTCTCTAAACTTTTTAAAGAGTTATTAGCCCGATGCCTCTCTTCTCTGAAAGCAATTTTTGCCTCTTCTCCCAATTTTCCGGCAACCTTTGCAATTTCTTTTCTGCGCTCCTCGGATAAGGGAGGAATCGGCACCTTAATTTGATTCTTATCGGCAATGGGGTTTATCCCCAGGTTGCTTGCCAATAATGCCGTATTAATCTTATCGATAAGTGTTTTATCCCAGGGAATAATCAGGAGCAATTGCGGAGAAGGGGTCGAGATGGTAGCAACCTGGGTAAGAGATAGTTGGCTGCCATAAGAATCCACCTTAATTCCCCCTAAAAGAGAGAGAGAAGCCCTCCCCGCGCGCAGATTTGTGATGGTTTTACTACTTGCCTCTAAAATTTTCTCCATAGTTCTCTCGGTTTCCCGATAAAGATTCTTTTCCATATTTAACTCACCTCCGTTCCAATCTTTGCCCCGCAAACCACCTTCCCAATATTGCCTTTTTTTAAAAGGTTAAAAACGATAATCGGTAGATGATTGTCCATACATAAACTGATGGCTGTGGAATCCATCACCTTTAAACCCTCCTTCAGAACCTGGATATAAGACATTTTCCTATATTTTTTGGCCTGGGGAACTTTGAGAGGGTCAGCGCTATAGATTCCATCAACCTTTGTGGCTTTTAAAATAACCTCGGCGCCAATTTCTATTGCCCGCAAACTTGCTGCCGTATCGGTAGTAAAGTAAGGATTTCCCGTACCCCCGGCAAAAATCACAATTCTTCTTTTCTCCAAATGTCGCATTGCCCGCCGACGAATATAGGGTTCGGCAAGTTCCTGCATTTCAATCGCACTCAACACTCTTGTATCTACCCCCAACCCCTCTAAACTGCTCTGCAGTGCCAAACTATTGATGACCGTCGCCAGCATCCCCATATAATCGGCGGTGCAGTGGTCTATCGCTTTCCGCTCTACTCCCCGGAATATATTTCCCGCCCCAATCACAATTGCCAACTCCAACCCGAAATTATACACTCCTTTGATTTCTTTGGCAATTGAGGTAAGGGCAGAAGAATCAATGCCTGAATCTTTTTTTCCCTGCAATGCTTCCCCTGACAACTTCAGCATAATCCGCTTATATTTAGTTTTCATTATTTTTTTCTGGGAAAGATTGGCTTTCCCTTTTTTATTTTTCTCCCCCCGGGTAAAAGCCCCCAATGAACGTTCTTTAAATTCTGCTTTTTAAACTCTTCCGCAATCCCCAAACGTTCGGCAATTTCAGAGGAACTTACGGGTAAGAATGGTTTTAAAAAAACTGTAACAATTCTCAAGGTTTCGAGTACGTCGTAGAGGATAGGAGCGGCCTCTTTTTGCGCAAGACGCCAGGGGCTCTTTTCATCAATATATTTATTGGCTAACCCAATAACCTCCCAGATTTCAGTTAATGCCTTGCTATATCTCAAAGATTCTATCTGGGGGAGAACCTTCACCAGAGAGAGGGAGCTCTCTTTCAACCTCCCGTCCGAGGAACCGGAAGATTCAGGGATTTTACCGTCAAAAGAATTTTCCAGAAGGGTCAGGGTACGATGCAAGAGATTACCCAGGTCATTAGCAAGGTCACTATTATATCTCTTGATAAATGCTTGACGGGAATATTCCCCATCGGCGCCAAATGGTATTTCCCTCATCAGGAAATAACGAAATGGGTCAATCCCGAATTCGGAAATAATCTCGTCGGGAGAAATAGCCGTTCCCTTTGATTTGGAAATCTTCTCCCCGGCAATATTCCACCACCCGTGGGCAAAAATTTTCCCGGGCAAAGGAAGGGATAAGGAAAAAAGAAGGGCAGGCCACATAATATCGTGAAAGCGAATAATATCCTTACCTATAAACTGGACGTCCGGAGGCCAGTATTTCTCAAAAAGTTCCTGATTGGAAAGATAGCCAACTCCCGAAAGGTAATTAAGAATAGCATCAAACCATACATAAATTGTAAGACCTTTTTCTATCGGAATACCCCATTCACAATTCCTCCGCGTAAAACTTAAATCGTCAAGACCGCCATGGATAAAACTGGTCACCTCATTTTTTCTCTGAGTCGGAGCAATGAACTCCGGGTTCTCACTAATATAGGAAAGCAAAGATTTCTGATATTTTGAGAGGCGAAAAAAATAGGTTGGTTCGTCCATGGAACTAACCTTCCTTTTGCAGTCCGGACAGAGGTTTCCTTTGACGAGTCGTGCAGCAGGAACGTAACTTTCACAATGGACGCAGTAGTGACCCTGGTAAACACCCTTGTAAAGGTCACCCTTCCGGTAAATTTTATGAAAGACCTCTTTCACTACCCTTTCGTGCTCGCTCTCTGTCGTGCGGATAAATCGGTCGTAAGAGATACCCAGTTTTTCCCAGAGTTTTTGGAACCGGCTTGACATCCTGTCGGCTAACTCCTCCGGCTTCAAACTTAAAGAGGCAGCAGCAGCAGCTATCTTCTGACCATGTTCATCGGTACCGGTTAAGAAAAAAACGTCCTTGCCCAACAATCTTTCGGTTCTCGCTAAAACGTCGGCGGCAATCTCGGTATAGGCATGACCAATATGGGGAATGTCATTTACATAATACAAAGGGGTAGTGATATAAAATTTATTCACTTTTCTTTTTGTAATTTTCTTCTTCAAACCTGAGACAGCACATCAACCTTCCACAGAGACCCGAAATTTTATTTACATCCCGGGGAAGATTCTGCTCCTTTGCCATCCGCATCGTCACCGGCTCAAATTTTTTCAGAAAAAGAGCACAGCAAATGGATCGCCCGCAAACACCATATCCGCCAATCATCCGCGCCTCATCGCGCATTCCAATCTGTCGCATTTCAATCCGACAATTGAAGACACCTGCAAGTTCCTTCACCAACTCCTTAAAGTCAACCCTTCCCTCAGCCCAATAATAAAAGGTAACCGTGGATAAATCAAAGGAATGTTCCGCATCGATAAGTTTCATCAACATCTTTTTCTTTTCTATTTTCTCCAGGCAAATCTTAAACGCCTCTTCATCCCGTTTATAATTCTCCTCAATTCTACTGATATCGGCTTCATTTACCTTTCTGATTATCTTCCTTAACGGCAACTTAAACTGTTTTAAATCAAAAAACTTTGGCGTAGAGACAACCTCCCCATAATCCTCTTTCTCTGATTCCGACTCAATGATACAATAATCGGTTACTTTTAGATTTAAGTTTCCTACAAGGAAATAAGTGAATCGGTCTAATTTCCTGATTCGGATTTGGACAACCTTTTCCATTTTTCTGCCTCTCTATATTCTTCCTTTGCTTTTTCTTTTTCTCCTACTAACTCGTATGCATTTCCCAATTCCTGATGGTAAATGCTCTTGGTTGGATAGCGCTTGATTGCCTCTTTCAATTGACCAATCCCTTTTTCCAAAAAAGAATGGTTTTTCTCCAGAACCCCTTTAAACCAGTAGAGTTGGGAGAGTTTGTAGTGGTAATATGCCGGGTCGGGATTAAGGGCTATCGCTTTTTGCATTGACTCAATCGCTTTTTTTAGTGCTGAAGAATCCTTTTGTCCAAAAGCAGTGTGCTGGTCGATAGCAGAAAGTTTATACCAATAAGCAGGATTACCGGGCTGGTAGGATAATGCCCTTTGCAACATTGCCCTTCCCTCGCTGAATCTATTTTTATTTATAAGTTCTACGGATTGTTTTGCTTTCCTCTCGGCTAAAATTTTTCTGAAATTCATTCCGCCGAGGAAAATAAGCATCACCATTATAAGCAAGAGGACAATTTTTGTCAAAACGGAATTCTGCACACAATAGCGGTGATTTTCTTTCAACCTTACTACCGCCAACGCCAGAATGAAAAATGTAATTGTAGCCAAGGAAGGGTTGTAAAGGTCAAAATCACCAAAAGAATGAACGAGAAAGGCAAGAATAGCCAGGGATAATCCCAGAAGAATCAGCCCCCCTTTCTCAATCCTCCCCCTTGATGGGGGAAGGTTTGGGTGGGGGTGAATAATCTTCCTCACCGCCACCCGGAAAAAATTCCACCAGAGCCAGAGAAAGAAAAGAAGCCCAAAAATTCCCATCTCCACCCAAATCTCCAAAAAATTATTATGCGCATGCTGGGTCTCCATTGTCCAGGGAAGTTTATATCTGGCAAATCTGCTGCCAAAGGTGCCCGGACCACTGCCTAAAAGAGGACTTTCCTTAACCATCCGCAAACTCGCCTGCCAGTAGCCCAATCGGTCCTGGAAAGAAGAAGAATGTGGTAAGTCCCCAAGTTTGAAGAGCAAAAGGAAAAGAATAAGAGAAAAAAGAATAAAGAGACCGCTTCCAACCAGGAGTTTTTTCTTTTCTTTCAAAAAATAAAAAATCAGAAAAAAAACGGAGATAAAAATTATAGTAAAATATCCCCCAATCGATTTTGTCAAAAAGAGACAATAGAGTAAGAGTGCCGAAATTATCAAAAAAACATATTTTAAAAGTGACTTACTGCTAATCGCCATCACAAGACCGATGGGGAAAAGCATAACAATATAGCCGGCAAACATATTAGGATAGACAAAGGTAGAAAAAATACGGTTAGAGGAAAGTCGGGATAAAAGGGCCGCCGGTAATTCTCCCATCCGATAATGAGTGGCAATATATTCCCGTGTTAGGTTTAACCCCCAGAAATACTGGTAAATCCCGTAAAGAGAGACCAACATTGCCGAAAACAGGAGAATAATTAGAAAACTTGTAACATCCTTTTCTTCAACATTATTAATCACCAGCCAGTAAAGAAGGAAATAACTAATAAACTGTAGGGAAAGATGCCAGGAAATATAATGACAGTGTGAAAGAAAAGTAGTAATAAGGAGAACTAAAAGGAAAAGAAAGATGGGAAGGTCGGATGGGCTTTTTGAGATAGAAAAAGTTTTTTCTCTACGACAGAAAAGAGCAACCAGCCAGACCAGTGCCAAAAAGACAACCACCAACTGAAAACCGCTATTAAAAACCGGGTAGGTAAGACCATCAATAAAAGGTCGCAGAAGAATAAAGACCAAAAGAACTGCCTTGATTATTGACTTGATAATAGATAGTGTCATAATGTAGTTGCACGATTCATCGTGCGTGTAGTTGCTCCATTCCTGGAACGTGTAGTTGCACGATTCATCGTGCGTGTAGTTGCAGAGCTTGCTCTGCCTGATAAATCAGGCAACTACATGAAGGGAACCTACAACTTCATTAATGTCATCAATCCCCTTACGGAAAAGATAATTCCTCAATCCATCAATAATCTCCTGATAGACATGAGGATTGATGAAAATGGCTGTTCCCAGACCAATAGCATTGGCTCCGGCAATAATAAATTCCAGGGCGTCCCGGCTATCTGTAATGCCCCCCATACCGATAATAGGCAAAGAGGTTGCTTTTCTCACCTGCCAGAGCATCCTTAACGCAATCGGCTTGATTGCCGGCCCGGAAAGTCCTCCGAGAATACCACCCAATTTCAGCATCCTTGTTTCCACATCAAGAGCCATCGCCGAGAAGGTATTTACCAAACTTAAAATATCTGCTCCGGCTCTTTCTGCGGATTTTGCGATTTGAGTGATGTCGGTGACATTGGGAGAAAGTTTAACCAAAAGAGGAACTTTAGTTTGCTTTTTTGCCGCTTTAACCAAACTAAAGGTCTCGTCTTCATCCTGAGCAACCGTCAATTTTTTTCCGACATTGGGACAGGAAATATTTAATTCAATCCCCACAATCTGTTCCTCGTTCAACCTTTGAATAAGTTGCAGATATTCCCCTGTGGTCTCTCCGGCGATGCTCACAATAACCGGTGTAGAAAATTTTTTCAGGTATGGTAATTTCTCCTTTAAAAAAAGTTCTATTCCTACGTTTGCAAGACCGATAGAATTTAAGAGGCCGGATGAGGTTTCCACCAACCGGGGCGGTGGATTGCCAACCTTTGGTTTAAGAGTAATTGTTTTAGTTACAACCGCTCCCACATCATTAAGAGAAATTAAATCCTGATACTCCTCTCCGTAGCCAAAACATCCACTTTCCAAAACTACTGGATTCTTCAGAGAGATCCCGGCAAGATTTACCTTTAGATTAACGTTTTTCACCAGATTATTTGCTCGCTATCAAAAACAGGCCCATCCTTACAAACTCTTTGATAGCCATCTTTTGTATTAATTACGCATCCCTGACAGGCGCCCACGCCACAGGCAATAATTTTTTCCAAAGAGAGATAACAGGGTGCTTCGTATTTCTTTGCAATTTTGGCGGTTTCTTTAAGCATCTCCGTCGGACCGCAGGCGTAAAGAATAGTCGATGGTCGATGGTCGATAGTCGATAGCAAATCTTGCAGTAAGTCAGTGACTAAACCTTTTCTTCCTGAAGTGCCGTCCTCAGTGGAAATCATAACCTCAACATTTAATTTCTTAAACTTATCCCGGCATAAAACATCCTCTCTACTTTTGCCACCAATAAGAACGGTAAGTCCCCCCTCTCCTCCATCTTTCCCATCCACCGGATGGGAGCCCTTTCCCGCACGGGGGGAGGAAATAGGTGGGGGTGTAATCTTCTCAGCCAAGAAATAGAGGGAAGCAACGCCAATCCCCCCGGCAACAAGAACAACCTTTACCTTTCCCTCAGGCAATTTATAGCCATTCCCTGAGGGTCCGATAATATCCAAAAATTCGCCTTTTTTTCTTTGCGCGAGATTTTCCGTTCCCTTCCCTATTACTTTATAAAGAATTTGTAGATTTTCTTCTCCAACCGAATGGATAGAGAATGGTCTCCTTAATAGAGGGGTTGTCTCATTGTTTACTTTAAGATGAACAAACTGACCCGGTTTTGCCAGATGGGATATCTCACCCACTTTCAGGGAAAGTTGATAATAGGTTTTCGCAAAGAGTTCCGTATTTTCAGTAATTTCCGCTTTTATCTGAAACATATAATGAGAGTAGTTTAACATATTTTCCATTCTTTTGACAATTAAGGGGTTGCTCAAAAATAATGTTGACCATTTGCCAGAGATGATTTTGGAGCGAGACAACCCCTAAACATTGACAGTTCTCTCCTCGTAAAGTAAAATAAAGGGAAAAGGAGGCAAAATGAGACATAGTATTGCTTTTTTAATTTCCATCCTAATTATCGGCGCCTTAATCGGCACCGTTACCGGAGAACTGTTAGGACTCTTGGTGGGAGAGGGAACGAAAATGTATTCCTTTTTCAATATTGGCGTCACTCCTTCCTTTGGTCCTGCCAAACTCAACCTCATCATTATGGGTATCACCTTCGGCATCAACCTGAAGATTAACCTCTGTGGTGTCATTGGGATGCTCCTCTGCGCCGTTCTCACTTTAAGAAAACTTTGATGAAAAAGTATGAAACCGGCATCAAAAACTGGCCTGAGGATGAAAGGCCAAGAGAAAAACTCTTTAAGTTTGGAGAACACACCTTAAGTGATACCGAATTATTAGCGATTCTTTTGCGCACCGGCAGCAAAGGTCAAAGTGCTGTTGCTTTAGCCCGCAGTATCATCCAGGAATTCAAAATTTTCCGTAATATGAGCCACACCGACATCCGCCGCTGGAAAAAGTTCAAAGGTCTGGGTCAAGCCAAAATTGCGCAAATCAAAGCCGCGATAGAGATTGGCAGAAGGTTCGGAGAAGAAAAGATAAAAGAAAAGAAAAAGATAACCTGCGCCAAAGAGGTCGCAGACCTTCTGATGCCGCGGATGCGGGATTTAAATCTTGAGGTCTTTAAGGTCTTATTTTTAGACGGACAGAACCAACCAATTGATATTGGCATTGTTGACATAGAAGAGGGTTCCATCACCCAGGCAAGCCCTGTCATCAGAGAAATTATGCATAAAGCCCTGCAGAATTTCGCCGCCGCCCTCATCTGTGTCCACAACCACCCTTCCGGGAATCCCAATCCCAGCCAGGAAGACAAGGACTTCACTACTGAACTTCTCTCCGCCGGCAAACTCCTGCAGATAAAGGTCCTGGACCACATCATCTTCGGTAACAATAAGCATTTCAGTTTCGCCGATGAAGGATTGATGAAATAATTTAAATAGGGACACATCCCATTTTAGACAATGGAAACAGAGGTTATTCGCAGTTATAGGAGGAGAAGGACGATTAGTGCGCGGGTGGTGGATGGCAAAATGCATATCTATGCACCGGTGCGTGTATCCGATGACAAATTAACGGAAATTATCAGGAATTTCAAGAAGCGGTTTGAAAGACAAAAACTTAAAAAGGAATTGAAGATTAAGGAGAATCTTCATCCTGTAGCGCAAAAACTGAATAAAAAATATTTTGGAGGAAAAGTTAAAATTGCTTCTATAGAATATGCGGCTAATCAACATAAAATATTCGGGAGTTGCAGCTGCCGGAAAGGAACTATTCGCATCTCTCATCGTTTGACTTCAATGCCCCAATGGGTGAGAGATTACGTCATTGTTCACGAGATGGCGCATATCATCCAGCCCAATCATAGCAAATCCTTCTGGGAGATTGTTTCCAGATATAAACTTGCGGAAAGAGCCAGGGGATATCTGATGGCTAAAGGGCTTGAGTCGGAAGAAGAAATTAAAATTGGGGGAAAATGAAATCGGTTTTGATTACCGGATGCTCATCCGGGATTGGATTATATACCGCTGAAGCCCTGCAAAGGGAGGGTTGGGAGGTGCTTGCCACTGCGAGGAAAGAAGAAGATATTAATAATCTTAGATATAAAGGGTTTGATACGCAGTTCCTGGATGTTACGGATTCTACATCAATAAAAGAGGTTGTTGAATACGTAGATGATAAAACCCGGGGGAAACTCTACGGATTGATTAATAATGCCGGCTGCGGGTATTCAGGAGCACTTGAGGATATAAGCAGAGAAACGATGCGGAGGCAGTTTGAGGTTAATGTTTTCGGAGTTCACGAACTCACCAAACGCATAATTCCTATCTTTCGCAAAAACAAATGTGGCCGGATTATTAACATCAGTTCTGCAGCCGGAAAATTTGCCACCCCATTTATGGGGGCTTACTCGGCATCGAAATTTGCTCTTGAAGCCATCTCGGACGTACTGCGGATAGAACTCAAAAATACCGGTATAAAAGTTATTATTATCGAACCGGGGCCGGTTAAAAGCAATTTCAGTAAAAATGCTCTGGGTCTATTCCAGAAGATTGTAAAGCCCCGGGAAAGCCATTTCAGAGAAGTATATGCAAAAATGGAGAAATACAGAAAGACAAAAGAGGCAAGAAGGTCTCTTCCTGGACCAGAGGTTGTCTACAGAAAAATTAAAGATGCTCTTGAGAGCAGGAATCCCAAAACAAGGTATCCGGTTACGCTTACCGCCTATCTTGCTTCATACCTCAAGCGTGTTCTTCCCGATAAACTGCTTGATAGTTTAATAATTTTTTATTTAGATAAAAAATATGGTAAAATTTGAGATAAGATAGGGTTAAAAACACCGCCTGATAAATCAGGCAACTACCGGTCGAGCAAGCTCGACCACTACATATTTTTAATATGAAAATTGATGTAAGAGTCATTCCTAATTCTAAACAGGCAAAGGTAGAGAAAAACGAAGCGGGATTAAGGGTAAAGGTTGATGCACCGGCGAAAGAAGGAAAGGCAAATAAGAGATTGGTTGAAATTTTGGCGAAACATTTTTCCAGACCAAAATCATCCATAAAGATTATCAGTGGCTTAACCTCTAAGAAGAAATTAATAGAAATTGAAGATTAGAGGGTATCTCATCGCTGAAGGGCTCGAGTCAGAAGTATCAGGGGTTGAACATATCGTTGGTGATGGCATCTTCCTGCATCCACTCTACATGACCGTCCACAAAGAGAATAGTTCGTCCTTTTCCATGCCATTGATTAGGAGCATCGGCAAGGGTTCTTAAATCCGGTTTACTATTAAATCCTGTATCATTGCTCGACCACTGTTCCATAATCCGAATAACTCCTGACGGATTGCGTACATCATCCGTTGGTTCTATCTCCACAGCCCCCGTGGAGGTGTAGTAACCTAACATACTGTTGTATCCATAACTGAGAAGAAGATTTCCCAGATTAAGGCCCAGCGTTGCACTACCAACTGTTACAAACCTGGAATTCCCTGCTGAATTGATACCATTGTCACTCGGGCACCAGAAAACCGTATGTTCTGCTCTTTCTGGCCAGGTAGGAAAGTTGACCTTAATATATCCTCCCTGGATTAATCGTGCATACCAGTTATGATGGGTATGACTTCCCCAGGGACCTCTCAAAGCAGTTAGTTGATTCCAATCGTAATCCGTTATATACATAACGCAAGCTTGACCAAGTTGCTTAAGATTGCTGATGCAAACCGTCCTTCGGGCATCTTCTCTTGCTCTTGCCAAAGCAGGGAGTAAGATCGCCGCCAGAATCGCAATAATTGCGATTACTACCAATAACTCTATCAGTGTAAAACCACCAAGACCCTGAATTCTGCGAATCTTATCAGCCATAATAGTTTCTTCTCAATGTTTATCGTGCCTTATTATATCAGTTCTTGCAAATTCCGGCAACCTTTGAACTTTACTATTCGCAGGAATTGGAGTAACATTAGGTAAGGGAGATTGATTAGGGAGATATCCGAATGAGAAAAGCGGGAATAATAATATTGTTTTTGTTGTCACTACCCTCTTTTGCCAACGCAGAGGTTAAAGAGGATAAATTCGTAACGAATTATACTTGCTTTGATTTAAAAGGAAACGAGCGCTGGAAAGGGGAAACGGAAATAAGTCACACGGATAAAAAGGATATTTATATTCTGATTGAGAGAGGGAAAGGATATTTCAGCGGTTTTAAAGGCAGAATATCCTGGACAGCAAAACTAAAATTCCTGAGCACCGAAGATAGAATAAAACCCCTAAAAATGGAAAAACAAATCTTTAATCAAGGGGGAAAAGTAATCGCCCGGCAGACCCAGAAATTTGATTTTGCAAATAAAAAAGTAACCTACCGTTATGAAAATTTGGTTATCAAAAGAAAAATGGAAAAAGTATTCAGATTTAAGGGCGATATTGTAAATAGATTAGTTCTGGGTCTGTACGTACAAAAATTTCTAAAAAACGGGAAAAGAGAACAAATGGTCTCTATCTTGAGCGATGAGCCGCGTCTTTACAGAGCCAACATCAAAGTAATTGGCAAAGAGGAGATAGAATGCAATGGGCGAAAAAAAATGGCTTATAAGTTATGTTTAGACCCGGATATAGGTTTACTAAACATATTTAAGTTTATTCTTCCGAAGGTTCACATCTGGCATTTGGCTACACCGCATTATGAGTGGTTAAAATACGTTGGTCTTGAAAGCAATATTACCTCACCAAAGGTAGAAATTAGAACGGAAGATAAATTGAGCGGGTTTGATTTATCAATCTCTTATCAAAAATTTTTTCGCAATAACAAAATGGGAGATAAACTATGAGAGAAAATATTATTCCCGAGAAGTTTAAAAGCGAATATCAAATTACGCTAAGCAAACTTTTTCATTTTCGTATCAACCTTTTTTGCTACATTGCAATTTCTGTATTTTCGGTTGAGATTATTCTCGGGCTGATTTTTTTCAAGGATTTATTAGGTACAAAGGATATGCCGGGAATTATCGGCGGCATATTCTTCTCGGTATTATTACTGATTAGCGGGAAATTTTTTCAATCGCTTTCTCTCAATAAAGTCAGGGCATTTTTCTTTAGTTTTCTGTTGATTTTGGTAGCTACCCTCGCCGCAATTGCACATCCGGCAGTAATCTCCTATATGGGGATTACCTTGATTTTAGTTGCCTTCTTCGTCAGTGCATTACTTCTGCCCTGGAATTGGTGGGAGACAATTATCATCGGTACATTTAGTTTAGCAGTTTTCATCCAAATTTATTCCGCTGCTGATACCTTCATCAATAGCAAGATTTTTGGCATTAATATTATTCTTCTTGCTCTTACTACACTGGTTGCGGCAATCGTCAAAAAAAGCGAAGGGGTCTTAAGGAAAAGGAATTTTGCCGCTAAAAAGGAGATAGAGGAAAAAAATACCATAATGTCAAAAGAACTTGAATTGGCAAAGAAGATTCATAAAAGCATTTTGCCTCATTCTATGAAAAATGATTTGGTGGAGATTGCAGTGACTTATAAACCAATGTTTTATATGGGTGGTGACTATGCTCAATTCCATTTTATAGATAAGGACAGGGTAATATTTGTTTTAGCCGACGTTACTGGGCATGGGGTATCGGCAGCGCTTCTGGTAAACAGAACCCATACCGAAGTAGAGCGATTGGTTAGAGAAAATTTGCTGCCCGGAGAATTGCTTAAATCTCTTGACAAGTTTATCGATAAAGAGTTCGGGGAAATGGGATTTTTCCTGACCGCTTTCTGCGGACTCCTGAATTTTTCCGAGAAAAAATTAACCTACTCAAATTACGGTCATCCGGCACAAATACTGCTGCAGTCCAGGGAAAACAAAATCATCCTGATGCAATCGCAGACCTTTCTGATGGGAATTGGTATGGAGGAAAGTAAGGTCTACAGCAATAAGATAGCATTTGCTCAAGGGGACCGATTAATTCTCTTCACCGACGGCATAACAGAGGCAAAAGACGTAAAGGGTAATCTTTTCGGACAGGAGAAACTCGAAGAATTTACGAAAAACAATATCAATCTTGACGTCATAGAGTTTAACGCTCAGCTTACCCGGAAAATTGATAAATTTCAGTCCGGACACCAGCATGATGACATCTTCCTTGCAACAATCCAGATAAAATAATGCAATCAGTTTGTTCATCAAGAAGGAAACGGAGGGGGTTTTCATCGTATTAATCCTGGGTCTCCTCTCGCTTTGTTTCGGTTCTGCGACGGTTCTGGGAGTTGATGAACTTCTGTCAACAATGGCAATGGGAGTGGTCGTGGTTAACTACAACGCAAAAAGAGAGAAAATATTCAAAATTTTAGAACGCTACGTAGAGGAGTTAATCTTCGTTCTATTTTTTACGTTAAGCGGGATGCATCTTGATTTTTCTATCCTTTCTCCAGCTTTTTTTATTCTCATCCTGCTATTCGTTCTCTTTCGTGCCATAGGAAAGGTCTCGGGAACTGCAGTGGGCGCCTCTCTTTCAAAATCGTCGCCAACGGTCAAAAGATATACCGCAGGAGGTTTAATTCCCCAGGGAGGCATTGTCGTAGGATTGGCTCTGATGATGAAGCAGAATCCTTCCTTTAATGCCATTTCCGATATTATCGTAACCATTATCATTGGCTCGGTAATATTGAACGAACTCATCGGACCTATCCTCGCGAAAACAGCCCTGAAAAAAGCCGGGGAAATAAATTAGCGCACCTTCGGTGTGAACCTGTAGCGGTGGCATTTATGCCACGTATTTATTGGTGCGATGAATCGCACCGCTACATCGAGCTAAAACTTTTATAGTTTACTATACTGTGAAAAAGGGTTAAAATATTTAGTATAAAGGGGGTGTGTATGGAAAGTTCAATATTTCTGGCTAAACTTCTCGGTCCGTATTGCATCATTGTCGCGGTAGGAGTTCTCTTTAACCTGAAAAATTATCAGAAGGTTATGGAAGATTTCTTTAAAAACTCTGCCTTGCTTTACCTTGGCGGGGTTATGGCGCTTCTCTTTGGTTTATTGATAGTGCTATTTCACAACCTATGGGCGGCTAACTGGACTGTAATCATTACCATTTTTGGTTGGGCTGGAATTATTAAAGGCATCTGGTTAATCATTTTACCGGATTCGGCATCCAAAATGCCGGCAGTATATCAGAAAAATACAGCCCTGTTAAAAATTCACCTGCTCATAATTATAGCCCTGGGGGTCTTTCTGACAGTTATGGGATATTTTGTTGTGTAAAGGACAAATATGGATAAAAAGACAGTGTTAAAAGACCATAAGCTCAGCGTTTTTGCTTTGGCAATGATGAACGTAGCGGTTATTATGAGTTTACGCGGGATACCGATGATGGCAAAGGAAGGATTGTCTATGTGCTTCTATCTGCTCTTTGCTGCGGTAATGTTCCTGATTCCCACTTCGCTTGTTTCCGCAGAACTTGCTACCGGCTGGGTAGAAAAGGGTGGAGTTTACAGATGGGTAAAAGAGGCCTTTGGCGGAAGATGCGGCTTTATCGCTATCTGGTTGCAATGGATACAAAACGTTATCTGGTATCCAACGGTGTTGGCATTTGCCGCAGGTGCATTAGCATATCTCTTTTTAAGACCGGCTCTTGCGGACAACAAAATTTATAACATTATTGTCATCCTCGGGGTATATTGGGGAGCAACATTGTTAAATTTTCGCGGGATGAAAACTTCGGGGCGAATTACAATGGCAGGTGTTATCGGAGGCACTCTTTTCCCGGCAACTTTGATTATTGTCCTGGGACTTACATGGTGGCTTACCGGCAAACCCCTTGCCTTTATGAATGCTCCTCACAGTTTTCTACCGAACTTCGCCAATTTTAGCAATATCTCATTCCTTGCCGGAATAGTCCTCTTATTTGCAGGTATGGAGGTTTCGGCAGTACATGCCAGCGAAGTCCGGGACCCCAAGCACAATTACCCAAAGGCAATCTTCCTGGCTTCGGGAATAATTCTTGTGGTATTTACGATTAGTTCATTAGCGATAGCATCGGTGATACCATCGGCGAAAATTAGCCTTACCGCCGGTATTATGCAGGGATTAAAAAATCTTCTTAGTAACTTCGGCATGGTCTGGATGCTGCCCATATTAGGTTTGCTAATTACTTTAGGAGCGATAGGCGGCATAATCGCCTGGATTGTTGGACCGAGTAAAGGACTTTTTGCAACCGCATCAGACGGTGACCTTCCGCCTTTTCTTGAACATACAAACAAAAATAACGTTCCGACGCATATCCTGCTTATCCAGGGTGCAATCGTTACCATTATTTCGATGCTCTATCTTCTTATGCCAAACGTGAGCAGTGCTTTCTTCCTCTTGACGGCTCTCACCGCCCTGCTTTATCTCATAATGTATATGATGCTTTTTGCTGCAGCTATCCGATTGCGCTATTCGCAACCAAACGTTCACCGGGCTTACAAAATACCTGGTGGAAAGATTGGTATATGGATAGTATCAGGGATAGGTTTGCTGGGTGCGTTATTTGCGATAATCGTCGGACTGCTCCCGCCTTCGGATTTAAAAATCGGAAGCCCTACATTTTACGTTGGCTTCCTTGTCGCCGGAATACTATTTTTTGTTCTCACTCCCGTGATAATTTATCACTTAAGGAAACCAGGTTGGGTGATGAAAAAAGAGAAATAAAAGAATAAATAAAAGGGGGAAATATGTTACATAAAAAGGTAAGGTTGGACCGGTTGACGGAGAATGAGAAAGTCCTCACTCCTACGTATGGCACGCGAGAAATGAACGAAAGCGTGCCAAAATATGAGATGCCGGAAAGCGAAATGCTTCCGAAGACCGCCTATAATATCATTCACGATGAACTTATGCTGGACGGCAATTCCCGGCTTAACCTCGCAACCTTTGTCACCACCTGGATGGAACCAGAAGCCAGGCAATTAATGTCAGAAACCTTCGATAAGAATATGATCGATAAAGATGAATATCCGCAGACGGCTGAGATGGAGATGCGGTGTGTAAATATGCTGTCACGATTATACCATTCCCCGGAAGACGGTGAAGGATGCGGTTGTTCTACTATCGGTTCATCGGAAGCCGCTATGCTCGGCGGTATGGCATTAAAATGGAAATGGCGCGAACGGATGAAAGCCAAAGGTAAGCCCACAGACAAACCAAATATGGTTATGGGAATCGACGTTCATGTTTGCTGGGATAAATTCTGCAAATACTGGGACGTCGAACCCCGCTTCGTTCCGATGGAGGGCAATCGCTACGTAATGAATGATAAAGAAGCCGTTAAACTCATCGATGAAAACACGATAGGGGTCGTAACTATTTTCGGGACTACCTTCACCGGCCAGTATGAACCCATTAAGGAAATCAATGATGCCCTTGATAATCTCAACAGGAAAACCGGATGGGAAGTACCAATACATGTGGACGGCGCTTCAGGGGCATTCGTTGCTCCATTCATTCAGCCGGATATCGAATGGGATTTCCGCCTGAAATGGGTAAAATCAATCAACGCATCCGGGCATAAATACGGATTGGTCTATCCCGGTGTAGGTTGGGTCATCTGGCGCGATTGGGCAGAATTACCCGATGATCTGATATTTAAAGTCAATTATCTTGGCGGTGAAATGCCAACCTTCGCGCTTAATTTTTCGCGTCCCGGCAACCAGATTGTTGCCCAGTATTACAACTTTTTACGTTTGGGAAAGACAGGATACAGGCGAATTATTCAGTCGGCACATGATACCGCTTTGTATCTCTCCGAGAAGATTGCAAAAATGGAACCCTTCGAACTGTTGACCGACGGCAGCGATATCCCCGTTCTTGCCTTTAAAATCAAGGATAAGACCAATTTTAGCGTGTTCGATATCTCCGAAATGGTCCGCGACAGAGGATGGCTTATACCGGCGTATACTCTTCCGGCAAATAAGGAAGACACGGCAGTTTTGCGTATTGTAGTCAAAGAGGGCTTCAGCAGAGATATGGCCGATCTCCTTATCGGTGACCTGAAACGAATTCTTAAACATTTCGCCGACCAGCCCGGGCACAAACCGAAAGAGACAAAGAAAAAAGGGAAATTTATAAAACATTGCTAAAAGAAAGGTAAAATAGGGGGTATTGATTATGTTTGATCTATCCAAAAAAAGACACAGATTGAGAATTGTAATTCCGTCCTATCCGGTATTTAACATTTATTCCCGTGTTGCCAAGGGAACCACGGCTTTGGGACCGGTATGTATCGCCAGCGTGGTAAATGAAATGGAAGGATGGG
>SDBU01004205.1_pt1 | contig 17795 bp, 26 predicted proteins | sample 2277071 | NCBI WGS metagenome assembly SDBU01 (sample SAMN10397929, study PRJNA504765) | marine sediment metagenome | isolation source: marine sediment core GS08_GC12, 126 cmbsf | place: Arctic Ocean: Gakkel Ridge, Loki's castle | collected 2008 | reverse complement strand
ATTACAATTAAAAACCACTGGTATTTTAGAAATGGATGCCGCAGATATTCTTGACTTGAAAAAGTTTGTTTTGGAACATCCTCATGCTTTTGTTTTCTTCAAGCAACCTGTTTTGAATGCTTTGAATCAATCTCCGGTTCTAGAAACAAAACTTAAAAATAAGTAAAATAATTAAAAGAGTATTATCAATAATAAACAAAAGTAAAAATATTTGTAATACTTAAATAATAAAATCATGCCACAATATACAAAAGTACTTGATGCCGTATCTGGTGCATCAATAGTAATAAATCATGAAGAAAACGAAAAACATAAAGAAAATGATTTCTTTGTGCTGTATTCAGTTTCAAATTTAGGAGCATTAACTGTTCCAGATGATACAATGACACTTACATTTAAAACTCCAAACAGTACTAAAAGAGGTCATTTCGTATTTCGTGCTACAGGAACAGGAGGATGGAGATTGCGATTGATTGAAGCTCCTACAGGTGGTGCTATTTCACTAACAGGAACACTTGATATTTATAACAGTGCAAGAGATTCTGCAAAGGTATCAACTTTTAAAAGTATTGCTGATGTTGCAGGAAAAGTTAGTTATGATGCAACGTTGGCTACCGGAGGTAAAACACTGTGGGATGAATATTTAGCAGGAGGTAGTGGCCCGCAGTCAGGTGGGACAGGAGCTGGGCATGATGAGGAAATTTTGTTGAAAATAAATACAACATATCAATTGTCAATGTTTGGAACTGATGCTAATTCGGGTACGTTAAAAATAGGATGGTATGAACATATTCCTAATGATATTTAAAAAAGTGAATGTTGATAGCTTTTAAAAAATCGTCAACAAAGTTTAATCAAAAACAATAAAATTATGAGTGAAATAAAAGGAATCATCTCACCAAAAGGTGAAAAATTATTAGCACAGTTAGCTGATGAAAGAGTCCATTGGAAAAATCCAATTATGGAGAAGCTTGATGGTAAATTGTTTTTAGTATTCATTAGGATACTTGACAATAATTTATTAGAAAAAATTCCTGAGGAATGGCAAAATCTAATTGAACCTATCATTGAAGCGGCTCTTGATAGGGAGTGGGAACAGGCTGCTGATTTAATTGCAATTTTTACTGCTGAAATGGTAGATTTGTCATTTTTAGATGAAAAAAGTGAGATTTTGCTTTTCAATTCTATTCTTTCCTTAGTATTTGGATTGATCATGGGTAAAGTAGAGTCTGTTCGATTAGGAGAGGCGTAATAATTGCATTCGATACATTATATATATAGACCTCCTCACTGGAGGTCTTTTTTTGGGGTATACTTGACGCTCACTTGATCATTCATGTATATAGTGGTATATTATATAGTTTGAATACTCTAATTAATTAGACGCCTTAATACACGTTATTAAACAATCATCCTTTTTAACGAAACTAGTGCAAACAAAAATGATGTGTTGATTAATAATCCCAAGTGAAAATCTTCCTAAATAACTAATAGAGTATGATTTAAAAAATAAAGTTTAAAAAATTTGGAAAGTTTAAAACTATATACTATATTTATAGTATCATTGAATATCATATCAGTCCAAAAGTGGGCTATCGTTCTTTGAAATGTTGAAATTGTGGTTAATGGCACAAATAGTTCGATAGCGCCGGTAGAGGTGCAGAATTTTCCCAAAGAACTCCAAAGAGCGCAGATTGTCCCATATGATGGGGTTGCTCGATTTTAAGTAGAGCGGTAAATGATCATATGAATTTTATTATTGAAAAATTAATAGAACTCAATAATTTAAATTTTACAAAATCAAATCATTACCAGAACGGTTGGTTTCAAGTTGAGGTTCAATTCCTCGGCCTGGTACAATTCAAATAAATAAATTAACATAAACAAATAAAACGATGAAAATAGTTGAAAAAATTAAAGTTATCACAATGGAAGAAGTAGGCACATTAAAGTACTTGTATGATGCTTATCTAATGGGTCTGATTGATACCGTGTTTAATAAGTCAGGGGTGCCTAAAAGAAACCCTATACCAAAGGAATATTTTGATGCTTTTAAAGACGCAATGGAAGATGAATTTTTTAGTGGAATAGAACCAGAATGGGATAGCATGGAAGCTTATGAAAATTGGCAAAAGTTGAATGTTCGTTTTATATATCGAACAGAAAAAGAGCATGGGGCATTAAATCGTCATAACGGTAATACTTGTCCATATTATGACAAAACTATTCCTTATTTAACACTAGTTTAAAAATTTATAAACTAAACAAATAGAACGATGAAACATTTAGACGTTCAGATTATCAAAAATTTAACAAAAGGTCAATCATTTAAAATAAATGGAGTTGAGTATGTATTTATTAAAAATGTAGATGCAGATTCAATTGTGGTTGGTAATCGAGAAACAGAAAAACAAGAACAAATTAATTTAACATTTTTAACAAACAAAAACAGTAAGACGATGAAAAAAGTAAATGTAGTATCCGTAAAAGAAACAGTTGAAGCAATGAATGTAAAAGATCTTCGTAAAGAAGCAAGTAGCCTTTCAATTAAAGGTTATTCTAAAATGGTAAAAGTAGATCTCCAGGTGAAAGTTATTGAAGCGATGGAAGTAGCACAGCCTAAGTCAGAAGGTGAAAAATTGGAACAAATAATTGTTGACTTAGCAAAACAAAAAGTAGATGTTACTATTGCAAAAGATCAAGCAACTGATCAGGATTCCAAAAATTTTCAGTCGGATTTAATAAAGGATTTGAATGATGCATTGAAAGTAGCAAAAGCAAATTTGAATGCTTTTTTGAATCCTGTAGTTGAAGTCACGAAAACAGAGAAGGCAGCAGCAAAAAAAGCAGCAAAAAATAAAGTTTCCAAAGCACAAATTGCAAAGGATAAGAAATTTGCTAAAAACGCTGCAAAAGAGAATGAGAAAAAGTCTGATGGTGAAGTTTCTAAAACAAAAGCAAAATCTGATGCAAAAGGATTAACCATGGCAGAAGAGCTGGATAAGATGATTGCAAAAGGTGGCAAATGGGAAAAACTTTGCAAGAACATTCAGGCAATGGGAGATGAGCGTGGTTTCAAAACCAAGTATACAAAAGGTACATTTAAAGCACATATCAAGTTTCGTGTAAAGCAGAACTCCGATTATTTGACAAAATCCAATGTTAAAGTTGCTGATGAAGGAATTGAAAAAATAAAATAAATTGGTAATGGTTAATTAAAAGGGAGGATTAATTCTTCCCTTTTTTATTGAGTTCGAGGCTCCTCCTAGCTCAATTGAAAATAAATTTTTAACATAAATAAAAGATGATGAAAGAGATTAAGCAAGTTAAAATGGAACAAGAGATTATGCCAATTGATCAAAATGTAGTAAATGCAGAACAAACAATTTCTGAGTTAGAAGAAGCTATTTCTAATGAGGATATTTTTGGAATAAAAGATATATATGAGTATTCTAATTTTCATATAGATTGGGAAAGCGTTTCTAATTCTTTATTTGAAAAATGGGATGCTTTGATTGATGAAGCAAATGAGTTTTTGTATTATAAATGAAAAATGGATTGATCCTGCAGGTGGAGTCCATTATGGAAATAAAGATGATTCTGCAGCAATGTATGAATAGTTTTAAGGCGTTCTAAGGGATGCCTTTTTTGTTATATATATGTATATTAAAATTAATTTACTTACACTTAAACATTAGTACAATGAGAGAAGAGTATGCGTTTACTTCAGGGGGATTTGCAGTTAAGTCCCTAAAAGAAATTAAAGAAGTTGCACCATCAGCATTTGCAACAAAAAATGATCCTGTTGTATCATCAAAGTACAGCAGAATCTCAACGGTTAAGTTGATTAAAAATTTGCAAAAATTTGGTTGGTTTCCTATTTCAGCAAGGCAAGTAGGTTCGTCTAATTATGGGAGGCACATTATTCGATTAACTAATACCCAGTCCGGTATTATCAATTTCAAAAAAGATGATCTCCTTCCACAAATAATTTTGGATAATTCGTTTGATGGAGGAAGCCCTGCTAATTTTGATTTAGGTCTTTTTAGAAAAGTTTGTTCTAATGGATTAACAGTCAAGATAGATGATCTGGCTTCTAATTATTCGTTTCGTCATTTGGGAATTAGTGAAGAGGAAGTCAAAAAAGTTATAGAGCAAGCGGTTGAAAATTTCAGTGTAATAGGTGAGCATATAAAACATATGAATCAGGTTACTTTAACTGATGAACAAAAAGCTGAGTTTGCTGTCAAAGCATTGGTTGAACGGGATTCACAATTATACAAAGATGAGGACGGTAAAGTAGATCTGGAGAAGGTCAAGAGTATGAATGATATATCCCAGTTATTAGAGCCATTAAGAGACTCTGATAAAGGTGAGCAGCTGTGGAGGATTTTCAATATGATCCAGGAGAAGTTGGTGATTGGGGGATATGAAAGGATCTCTACTAAGGGTAGGAAAATCACAGTGAAAGGTATTGCACAACCTTACCGGAATGTGGAATTTAACCGAGGTCTGTGGACTATTGCAGAATCGTATTTGAACTAAAGCTAGAACGGAACAAGGAAGGGGTTCGAGGCTCCTCCTAGCTCAATTGAAAATAAATTTTTAACATAAATAAAAGATGATGAAGTATGTGTATAATGATGGTGGTAGAGCCGTAGAATTCAAAGGTCAGACTGGTGATTGTGTTACAAGAGCAATTGCAATAGTTTCTGGTAAATCATATAGAGAAGTTTATGATGTTTTGAACGAAATGTCAAAAAATGAACGAATTGGAAAACGTCAAAAGAATCGTTCAAATTCTCGTATTGGTGTTCATAGAAAAACATATGAAAAGTATTTACTTGCTAATGGTTTTAGATGGGTAGCAATGATGAAAATAGGAGTTGGTTGCACTATGCACCTGAAGGATGATGAAATACCAGTAGGCCATCTTATATTGAGTCTATCAAGACATTTAGTAGCAGTAATTGATAAGGTAATATATGATATTTATGATCCTAGTAGGAATGGTACAAGATGTGTTTATGGATATTATATTAAAGAGGAGAAATTAATAGATAAAGCAAATGATATTTTAAATAATTAAACAATGACAAAAAAGAAGGAATTAAACAGGCATGATTTACTGGAGAAAAAATATGTAACTGAGGAAGAATTTGAAGTTACTATAACTTATGAGTTTTGGTGCTTTCGATTTTTTCCTCCCTTTCTTAGGGACAAGAATGAACGAAGGATTTTATATCTATATCTGGAGTTTCTTAAAAGTGGAAAATTAATTGTTATTGATGAAAATTAAACAAATAAAATGATGAAAAGAATTAGAAAAGTAAAAGTATCTGAAAAAATTAAACCTGAAGTTAAATTAGTAGGTCAGGATGGTAATGTGTTTAATTTAGTCGGACTTTGTTCCAGAGCTTTAAGAGAAGTTGGTCAATATGATGAAGTTGACGAAATGCGAAATAAGGTTTTTAAAGCTTCAAGTTATGATGATGCTTTATGTATTATGATGGATTACTGTAATGTATATTAAACCAATAAAACGATGAAGAAAGAATTATTTGATAAATTGAGTATGTCTTTCAAAGCTATGGGAATGGTGGGATTAACTGCTGCAAAGGCTGGAGTACTTTTGCGAGGATTATTTATACAATTAAATTCCCATCCTTTTTATTTTTACAATCAGTGGAAGGAGCAAATGATTAAAGAACACGAGCATCGTAGAAGGTGTGTTATTATTGCTTACGCCTTGTCTAAAACATGTAGTCCGAAGAAGAAATATATTTTGTGGAATTTGTTTAAAAATGTTGAATTTTAGATCAATTTGCAAGTTTCATTGTAATACCATAAATTTGATTTTTATTATAAAAGACGATGAAAAGAACTAGAAAGAATATTCCAAAAGTAAGCATAAAAAAGGTACTTAAATTGGTACAATTATGTTCTACGCATCACTGTTTTGAATTTCAAGATTTACTTATTGACGGTTATAAAGTAGATATTGTTAAAAGGTATGTATTTGAAAATCCAAATATGAAATTTAGAACATGGTTGGTTGATACCGGATTAGTTATTAAAGAAATAATTAGATGAAACGTTTAATTAAATGTAATCCTAAGAAAGCAGTTGCAGAGGGAAATTTATTAAAAATTACATTTCCATTTAATTATGATACTCTGAGTCAAGTTAAGTCTTTATCAGGTAGGAAACCTCATTTAGATAGGACACCAAAGTATTGGACTTGTCCAATTAATAGAGATAATTTATTGTCACTAAAAGAGAATGGATTTGTTTTACAAAACTTATCTTCTGATGATGTCAAAAAGGTGATTAAAATTACTACACTTGAAACAATAAAACCTATTAAAGTTAAGGGATTAAAAAAGAAACTTCGTGATTTTCAAAAGATCGGAGTTTTCTTTATTCATGTTAAGAGTGGACGAGCTTTAATTGCGGATGAGATGGGTTTAGGAAAGACAATTCAATCACTTGCATATATTCAACTCAGACATACTAAAAGACCAGTAGTAATAGTTTGTCCTAAGTCTGCAAAATTGATGTGGAAACGTGAAGCTCGAAAGTGGTTAAATCCTAATCCAAAGATTCGATTATTACAAGGACAAAAATCATCTGTTTCTGATTTGAAAAATAGTGAGATTATTATCATTAACTATGACATATTAAAATATTGGGTAGATGAATTGAAAAGGTTAAAACCCCAAATAATTATTACGGACGAATGCCATTACTATAAAAGTGATTCAGCACAACGTACAATAGCAGTAAAGAAACTTGCAAAGGATTCACGGGCTTTCATTGCATTATCAGGAACTCCTATTGAAACTAGACCTAGTGAAATTTTTAATGCAGTACATATAATTAATCCAGGAGAGTTTCCTGATAAATGGCAGTTCCTTCAGCGTTATTGTGATGCGAAAAGAACAGGATTTGGTTGGGATTTTAGTGGGTCCTCGAATGAGTTGGAACTCCATGAAAAGTTAGTTAACTCGGTTATGATACGGCGATTGAAAAAGGATGTATTAAAGGAACTTCCTGAAAAGGTATGGTCGTATGTTCCCTTAGAATTAGATAATGCAAATGAGTATCAGGAAGCAGAGGAAAACTTTATTTCTTATCTAAGGAGAACTAAAGGAGAAGAGGCTGCAGAGCGAGCAAGTTATGCTGAGCAATTGGTTCAAATTGGAGAGTTAAAACAATTAGCTGCGAAAGGTAAAATGACTAGTGTTGTTGATTGGATTAAGGATTTTTTATACTCAGGTGAAAAGCTTGTAGTCTTTGCAATTAATATTTTTGTAATTGATAGACTAATGAATGAGTTTGGAGATATTGCAGTTAGATTTGATGGATCTGTTAACGATAAGAATCGAGATATAAATGTTACTAAATTTCAGACTGATTCAAAGGTCAAATTATTCGTTGGTCAGATGAAGGCGGCAGGAGTAGTAATTACATTAACTGCCGCCTCGAATGTTGCAATAATTCAATACCCAGATACTCCAGGAATTATGTTACAAGCTCCAGATAGGTGTCATAGAATTGGTCAAAAGAAAAGTGTTACTGTGTACTGTATGCTAGTGGAGGGAACAGTGGAGGAAAGGCAAGCAAAGCTATTGGACAGGCGCGTTCAAATGATTAGTAGTATAATGGATGGTGGTATATCAAAAAACGAAGAGCAGTCGTTATTAACGGAATTAATAAACTCATATCATGAAAAGAAAAAGACAAAGAGCTCCTTGTAAAAAAATAGTACGAATTCGTACCGCTAAGATTAATAGGAGGCGTATGAGATTTCCAAAAGATCATGTTGTAGTTGATGGTGGATCTTTTTGGTATTATGCAAATATATACCAGTATTCATCTAAGCCGTATTTAATGACAAAGGATGATGCTATTCATTTAAAAATAAAATTAACTAAATTATTTACTCAACAGTTTTATATAAAAAAATACGATGAAAAAATATGAGTTAAATTTAATTAAAAAAGTTGCTAGATCATTTCATAATACTACAGGATATGATTGGGAAGAATTATTTGCAGAGGCTGCAATAGGTTACGCAGAAGCTCTTCAATCATATGATTCTAAGAAAGGAAGTAAGTGTACTACTTGGGCATATACATGTATGCAAAATAGATTGATTACATTTTTACAACAAGAAAGGAAAAATAAGTTTATTAGTCGAGATGAATCATGGATAGATTTTCCAATTTATCAAACTCCCTTTTTTGAAATATTTGACTCCTTATCACCTGATTGTAAAATAATTGCTCAGATGGTTCTTGACGATCCTCATTCATATCTAGAAGTACCTGCAAAAATGGCAAGAGGATTAATTGTAAATACTTTAATAGTTAAAAACAAATGGACGTGGAGAAGAGTTTGGGATGCTATTCGGAATATTAAAGTTGAATTAGCAAATAGTTAAAATTAGTTGAAATAGTATAATAAAATAAAATAAAATTATGGAAATTAGACATCTTTTGTTTATGGAAACAGGTGGGCATGATTGGAAATTAGTAAAGTCTACTTTTAAATTTACTGATCCTAAAGGACAAGAGTATGTAGTTGAGAAATGTACTCAATGTGGAATAACAGGACAACGTTATATTTTCCCAGATAGAGATAATGATTCTAAAGATAAAGCTTTAAAATCTATCTATATTGGCCCGCAATATCCTAGAGAATGTGTAATAAAATGTCCAGAAGAAATGGGATTTTTTAAACATCCTGAAGATGGAGCATTGATTGCAGTATTAGGCGGTGGAGAAGGTAAAGTTACTAAGACAAAAAAGAAACATAAAAAGAAGAAAAAAGACAAGAAGAAAAAGGATAAAAAAGTTAAGATAATTCGCACTCGAAACACATTAAAAAAAGGAGAGTGGAAAACTATTTCAGAAGTTACCGAACTTACAATGCCGAAAAAGAGAAAGTCTTTTAAACCAATCAATTTAAAAAAAGAAGTTTGCCGCAAAAGAAATAATTAATGAGCTTAGAAAATTTATATATTGACTATAACATTGAAATTGCCTCGGATGATGATAAGCATTTTCGAGACGGTTGGGTAAACGTAGCGTGTCCATATTGCACTGGTAACCCAGGATATCATTTGGGATTTAATATTGATGGGCGCTATTTTCATTGCCATAGATGTGGTGGACATTTCATTGATGAAACTATTGCTAAGCTACTTAACATTAATAGGCAAGCTGCTCAACTAATTATTAAGGATTATAGAATATCCAGTAAACAAAATAGAGCCAAAATAGTAGATACTTCAACCCATCAAAAAGTAAACATTCATTCATTCAAATATCCTACTCATACAGGTCCTATGAATGATCAACAAAAAAGATATCTTAAACACAGAGGATTTGATCCTAATTTTTTAGAAAGGAAATTTGGCTTATTAGGTACTAGTCCTTTTAGTAAGTTAGATAATATTCCTTATAAATTTCGTATTTTGGCGCCAATTTATTGGGAAGGTCATGAAGTATCATTTCAGACTAGGGATTGGACAGGAAAACAGGAAATGAGGTACCTTGCTTGCCCTAAGAGGAGAGAACTCATCAATCATCAATCAATCATATATGGAAGAAATAAATCATGGCAGAACGAGGCTATATGCGTTGAAGGAATTACTGATGTTTGGAGATTCGTTAAGAATACTTTTGCTATATTTGGTATAGCATATACTCCAGAACAAGTTAGATTAATCAGTAAATTATTTGATAGAATTTTTATAGCATTTGATCCTGAAAAGCAAGCTCAAGAACAAGCTATTAAATTAAAAAAGGAGTTAAATTTCAGAGGAGTAGAAGTTGAAAATATTATACTAGATAGTGATCCTGGAGAAATGAGTCAAAAGGAAGCTAATTATTTACTTAAACAATTAAAATTATGAGTATTTTAAAAAGTATTTTTGTCAAAAAAGAATCTAAAAAGGAATGGTCAAAAAGAATAAATAGCACATTGAAAACACATTATACTGGAAAAATTTGGTTAACTGGAAAATAAAATTAAATAAGGAGTAATTTATTTATTTAAACAATTAAAGTTATGATAGTTGATGCTAAAAAATTAGAAAGTTGTACAAATGATTATTCTAAATGGCTGGATACAATTCCTGATCAATTAGGATGGTCTATTGAACAAGGTAATAAGATTTTTGAAAAATTAAAAAAGAAAGCTTTAAAAAAAATTAGTATTAATCAAAATATGGATTTATCCATACTTGAAGAATATTATAAATAAATAAGAAATATAATTTAAAGAGGATTCCAGCTCAGGTTTTTGGATTTCATCGTCTTTTCCTGAGCTCCTCTTTATTTTAAGTTAAATATATGAAAAGAATAAGAACAAGTGCTCCGCCTGGTCTTAAATTACTATATCAGGACATGCTTAATTCATTAGCACCTCATAACTCAGTGGTTGTAGATCGAAGGATTATACAAAAATTTGGCTGGGTTAAGGCAGGAGTTTTGAGCGTGTATTTGAATCTATCTCTCCGAAGGGGTCGTCATTTTTGGATGTGCCCATTATTGGATAAAATAACCAATGAATTAAGGATAGAAAAATATATAGTTTTAAGGGTCAAAAATGAGTTAATAAAAGATGGTATTCTTGAAAGTAGAATATTAGGAAAGGCGAATACACAATGGCTTAGGATTAATATAAGAAAATTATATAAAATTTTACTGGGTCCTATTATGTATAAATATGTGAAGGGGTCACCACTCCTTCGATTGGGGGATTTTAGTGGTGACCATATATATATATATAATATTGATAAAAATAATAATAAAAATAATAATAATATTAATAATAAAAATAGATATATGGTCACCACCAAGGACTTGGATAATGCTGTTAAAGTACCTACCAAAGTACCTACCAAAGTACCCATTGCAGAACGTAATAAGACATATATACCCCAGGCAAGAAAACTGTCTCAAATCATTAAAAAATTTAAAAATATTAAATTTAGTATTTCCCAATTGAGAGCATGGACTAATCCTATCCGTCAGATGGTTGAACAGAATAAAATTTCAATTAAAAGAATAGATGCTTCCTTAAAATGGTATGCTAAGAATTGTAAAAAACCATATGTCCCTATTATTGAATCTGGATACACTTTGCGTAGTAAATTTATTTCACTTGAAGCTGCTATTTCTAGAGCAAAAGTGACTACTGCAGGTAGTAAAAAATCACCAGATAAAATAATTGAAAAACGTCTTAATAAAAGTGAGGTCGGTAGGATGAAAGATGTGTTTAAAGATGTATTAGATTCTACTCCAGATATTGATTTAGTTTTATTGGCTGAATCACTATGTACTTTGCATGATCATATAGTGAAAGTCAGGCCTGAAGATGCATTGACTCAAACTGATCATAGTGAGGATATAGGTACCCCAGTGTATCTTATTGAGGAGTTCGTCTATTGGATGGATAATGAATCCTGGATAGATAATATTTTACTTAGCGCCTTTAATTCAGAGTCAAAGATGTGGAAGAGATTTTTAAAATTTCAAGAGGATAAGATAGGATTAAATCCCATGACGGGAAATTATTAGTTTATATTCAAAAATAAAATGAAGACAGATAATTTTATTGAACGTAGAATAGTTACTGGATTAATAACATCTACTGACTATATTTCAAAGATTAGGAAGTTTTGGAATTCTAAGTTACTACAGTCATCAACTGCAAAGAGATTAGCTAATTGGTGTCTTGAGTTTTACGACGAATATAATACTGCTCCTGGAGAAGAAATTGAAAGTATTTTTAGACGGAAATCAAAGAATTTAAAAACTGATGATGTTGAAGATATTGAAGATATTATTTCAGGGTTATCAGATGAATATGAGAGGAAGGATAAATTTAATGTTGGGTATCTTATTGACGAGACAATTCAGTATTTTGATCAGCAAAATTTAACTGACTTTATTGATATTATTAAGGAGCATTTGGATGTCGGAAATATTATTGAAGCGAAGAAAGCTGCTTATGAGTATAAACAGCCAATTAGTGTAGAAAACAATGATCTTGATTTTTCTGATCCTAAAGCTTTGGAGGCGATTGAGAAAGCCTTTGAAGCAATCTCTAAGCCACTCATAACCTATCCACGCCAATTAGGACAGTTTTGGAATGATCAATTGGTACGGGGGGCTTTTATTGCGCTTATGGCGCCTGAAAAGCGTGGAAAGACATGGTGGTTATTAGAGATGGCAAATCGAGCGGCAAGGCAACGTGTAAATGTGGCATTTTTTCAAGCAGGAGATATGACTCAAGAAGAACAGTTAAGAAGGGAGTCTGTTTATTTAACGAAGAAATCAAATCAGAAAAAACATAGTGGTATTCAATATGAACCGATTAGGGATTGTGTATTAAATCAACTGGATCAATGTAATTTAAAAGCAAGGGAGTGTAATTTTGGAATATTTGACGATAAGGATTTTGAGTATATTAGGAAAAAGGTTACATATGAGGAATTGGTTAAAAAATATGATGAAAATTCTGATTATAAACCATGTTGGAATTGTGCAAAGTATTGGAAGCAAAAGTTAGGAGCAACATGGATGAAAAAAGTGGATACTGGGAAACCTTTAACAGTACATGAAGCGAAGAAAGCACATGAGAAATTTTTTATAAAAGAAAATAGGAGATTTAGAATAAGTACACATGTTAATGGTACCTTATCAGTAAGTCATGCGGATTCAATTTTGGATTTATGGGAACTTGAGGATGGGTTTGTTGCTGATTTAATTATTTTTGATTATTCAGATATCATGTTATCAGAGTATCAAGGTAATGAGTTTAGGCATAAAGAGAATGATAAGTGGATGCGAATGAGGGGTATGTCTCAAAAAAGACATGCATTAGTAATAAACGTGACCCAGACAGATGCAGATAGTTATGAACAAGATAGGTTGTCAATGAAAAATTATTCTGAAGATAAGCGAAAGTTTGCACATGTTACAGCCATGTATGGTTTGAATCAGGATAAAAAAGGACGAGAGAAAAAGATCGGTATTATGAGGATAAATGAAATTGTAAAAAGGGAAGATGATTTCTCAAGTTTTAACGAAGTTTATGTTTTGCAGAATCTTAGGAGGGGTCAACCATGCCTTATGAGTTATTGGTAATCACATCAATGTAATTAAGTTCAATTGTATAATATATAAATTAAAAATTATGTGGAAGATTAAAAAAGAGTTTCATTTTTCAGCAAGCCATCAATTAGTTGGTTTACGTGAAGGACATCCGTGTGGAAGATTACATGGTCATAATTATATTGTAACAATTTGTCTTAAAGATGATAGATTGAATGCAAATGGTTTTGTACAGGATTATGGTGAATTATTAGAAATTAAGGAATTTATTGATAATTATTGGGATCATCGTCATTTAAATGATGTATTTCCATTTCATTTATCACGTATTCATGATGCGGAAGTTGGAACATGTCCAAATCCAAGTGCGGAAAATATAGCTATGTTTTTATTTAATAAGTTTGTTGAGGATTATCCAAAAATGTATGCAGTAATAGTTTCTGAAACACCTAAAACAACAGCAACATATTATGGGAAGTAAGTATTTGATTCACTCGCAAGATTTTTTTAATAAAGATGTTGAAATTGTTCAATTTCCTTTTTTAAATATTACTGAGTTTTTTTATAATTCAATTCAAGGTGAAGGAATCTCTGCAGGAGTACCTGCTACATTTCTTAGGCTATCGGGCTGCGCGTTAGATTGTAAATGGTGCGATACTGACTGGAGATTGGGTAGGAAATATAGTTTTGAGGAGTTGTTTATATTGATGAAGGAATTTAATTTAATGTCTAAGTTTAAAGATGGTCAGCATTTAATTTTAACTGGAGGAAGTCCATTGAAGCAACAGAATAATTTAGCAAAATTTCTTGATTTATTTAATGATGGTGAATTTCCTTTAATTGAAGTGGAGAATGAGTGTGTTATTACTCCTGAAGATGACTTTATAGATTACATTTATCAATGGAATAATTCTCCAAAATTATCAAATTCAGGAATGAAAAGAAGTGTAAGGTATAAACCTGATGTTATTAGATATATGTCTGGTTTGCCAAATTCATGGTTTAAGTTTGTTATTGATTGTGAGGAGGATTATCAAGAAATTTTGATGGACTTTTTAGATCCTGGATTAATTAAAAAAGAACAAGTGATTTTTATGCCATTAGGTGCAAATATTAATGAATTAAATAAAAATAGTGAGTTTGTGGCATTGTTGGCTATAAGGCATGGAGTGCGGTTTTCTACTAGGATGCAATTAATTTTGAATACTTTATAAATCAAAATAAGTTTTATAGTATAATTATATGAAAAGTTTTTATCGAATAAGTTAAACAAACTAAAAAGTAAGATGGGAAAAAACAAAAAGAACAAAAAAGGTGATACAGATGTACTGCCTTTATTGGTGAAATGTTGTGAGGAGGTGCAGGAAGCTGTTAAGGTATCCCCACCTTTAAAATGGAAAAAGAAGAATGAAGAGGAGTTAGTAAAACAACTCGGTGAAAGTGCACATTTACTTATACCTGGTGATGCTGTTTCCAGTGAAGTTGAAGTGCAGTTAAATGCTCTTGGTTTATTGTCAAAAAAATACGTTAAAGCAATGAAGAAAAGGGAGGAAATTACTACTGCTGATGTCGAAGAAGAATCTCCACAAACTTCTGAAGGACTTGAGGAGCAAATTGAATCCGCTGAAACTTTAAAACAGTTGAGAGAAATTGTTAAAGCTACTCCGGATTTTGAAGATTTTAAAACGGGTGCTTTTCGGGCTAATAGTACTATCCCGGACTTTAAATCAGCTCTCCTTGAATTGTTGAATCCTGTGATTGAAGAAAAGTCTGACAAGAAGGACAAGAAGAAGAAGGATAAGAAGAAAGACAAGAAATCTGATGATGTAGAAAAGAAAACTCCGATGGCACATCTTATGGATCAGTTTATTTCTGAAGGGGGTTCTTTTGAAGAATTGTGTAAAAAGTGTCAGGATGAAGGAGATGAGCGTGGTCTAGCACAGAAGTATACTAAGGGGTCATTCATATCCCATATTAAGTTTCGTAACACACAAAAGCCTGGTTGGTTGAAGTCGTTTGGAATGGAGATCAGTGATGATGGGATTGTACCAATTAAAGCTAAAAAAGATAAGAAGAAAAAGAAAAAATAGTAAGTAGTAAATAAGCATAACAAATAATGCAGAAGATACGCATTTTATGGGCGGATGTCTTAACTCGTTTAAAAGCGATTGATAGAGATCCGTCTATTTGTTATTATGGGGTTCCTAAGTCAGGAATGATACTCGGTGTATTTTTAAAAAATTGCGCTATGACTCATAATATAGAAGAAGCTGATGTTATCTTAGATGATATAATTGATTCTGGAAAAACAAAGGAGTTTTATAATAAAGCTTATCCTTATATTCCTTTTAAATCATTGTATTCTAAATCTGAATTTCCGGAAGGTAGTTGGGTTGAATTTCCTTGGGAAACTGATCATCCCAGCGGTGGAGATTCGGTTGAGCAAAATATAGTTCGTATGCTTCAATACATTGGAGAGGACGTTAAACGAGAAGGTCTTTTAAGCACTTCTAAGCGCATAGTTCGTTCATGGGATGAATTATATGCAGGATACCATAAAGACTCAGCAGAACTCTTTACTACCTTTGATAAGGGTACGTATGATCAAATGGTTGTGCTTAAGGATATTGAATTATACTCAATGTGTGAGCATCATATGTTACCATTCTATGGTAAAGCACATGTTGCTTATATTCCTAAGGTAAAAGTAGCTGGTATTTCAAAGTTGGCGAGGCTTGTTGATTTGTATGCTAGACGATTACAGATTCAGGAAAGAATTGGGGAACAAGTAACAAATGATTTAGTAAAGTATTTGGAAACTGACGATACTGCTTGTGTGATTGAGGCGAAGCATATGTGTATGTGTTCTCGCGGAGTTAATAAGCAAAATTCTTTTATGGTGACATCAAGTTTGACGGGAGCATTTAAAGATGATGATATGGTTCGTCAAGAGTTTATGAATTTAATAAAATAGTTATGAAAAAAGTTATATTAATTACTGGGGCTTCTTCAGGTATTGGTAAGGCAATTTATGAAGGGTATAAATCCTTGGATGAGTATTATGTTATTGGACTTAGTAGAAGAGGACCTGATATTAAAATCGACCTTTCTGATTGTAAAATATTACGTAAGATGATACGTAATTTAATAAAACCAGGTGAAGTAGAGATTTTAGTGAATTGTGCAGGAATTATGCCATTTCATGAATTTTCGGAAATTATGGATGTAAATTTCTGGGGTTTATTTTCTTTGAGTGATATGTTGATTAATCCTGGTATGCTAATTGTTAATATTGCATCTATTGCTGCGTTGCATGGAGAAGGGGAATTTCCGTTATATGCAGCGTCAAAGGCAGCGGTTGTTTCTCTTACTGCAAGTATGGCAATAAAGTATGCAAATATAAACTGCAGAGTGAATTGTATTAGTCCAGGATTCTTTGTATCAAATTTGGTACCCGAAGAAACACCTAAATCGTTTATTGATATGATTCCATTAAAAAAGGAAGGTGATCCAGTTGAAATTTTTAAGATAATTAGAATGATGGAGGAGTGTTCATATATGACTGGTAGCAATATTGTAATAGATGGAGGTGTTTCATGCTAATTACTCCTAGATATTCGTGCATTTTTGTACGTAGGTATTGTCCTAGAAATTGTGGATACTGTTTGGCTAAGGATGTCAGAGGAGATGGTAAGTTTATGAAGCCTGAGGAGTGGGGACAAGCGTTAAAAATTTTAGAAGATAAAGGTATCAAATTTCATCTTATTCTGGGTAATGAATTATTGGCATATCCTAATTGTGCTGAACTTGTAAAAGAGTTACAACCTTTCTGGGGTAGGTATGCAATTTATTCAACATTCCCTGAACCATGGACTACTAAATTTTTAGATGGTTGCTTAAACCAAGGATTATATAATATCAGTGGAGGGGTTGATGTTTGTCCAGGATTAGCAACTGGTGATTATGATGTGGATAGTAAATCAGACCGTGTTTTGCAATGGTTAGTATATTGTCAAAAAAGAGGAGTTCCTGATGTGCATGCTACTACTACTATTCATAAATATAATTACAATAAGCTGGAACCATTACTTGATTATTGTACTAGTAAAAATATATGGATGGCTGCAAGTATGGTGGAATATAGTTCTGATGGAAAGCATGATTTTTATAGGGACTATGAAGCAATGAGAGATTGGTTAATTCCAAAAGATGAATTGGGCAAGTTTAGAGATACTATGCATGATCTTGCTGTAAAGATGAGGACAGGTAGATGGAAGATGCAGGTACCTCCAGAATACTTTGAAGAATTGGGAGATCGAGAATTTTCTCAAATATCATGGCATTGTAGTAAACCTATTATAATTCATATCGAAGAAGATGGTAATCTAAGGGCTTGTAATTATCGGGGACTTCTTAAAGAAAAGCATTCAGTATTTGAACTTGACGATGGTAGATTGACGATGGAAGAATATGTTGCTTTGCAGCAATCATGTACAAAGGAATGTCCAGGATGTAGTGGAGGTGGAGGTGCTTGGTCATATTGGTGGCAGGCAGAGTATTGGTTAAAAGGGGATGTTGAGAAAGGAGATAAAATATTTCAGGAGCATGCTCGTGGTCATGAATTTTCAAAAACAATTAAAAATAAAAATTAACTATGGAAGAAAA
>SDBU01004204.1_pt1 | contig 17798 bp, 19 predicted proteins | sample 2277071 | NCBI WGS metagenome assembly SDBU01 (sample SAMN10397929, study PRJNA504765) | marine sediment metagenome | isolation source: marine sediment core GS08_GC12, 126 cmbsf | place: Arctic Ocean: Gakkel Ridge, Loki's castle | collected 2008 | reverse complement strand
CCGTACTGCTGGATAAAACAGGTACTCTAACCCGGGGTGAACCCAGGGTAACTGATATAATCGCTGCCCCATCTTCCTCTCAAGAAGAGATTCTTCGGCTGGCGGCTTCGGCGGAACATGGTTCGGAACACCCGCTTGGCGAGGCTATCGTCAAAGCAGCTTCGGAGAAGAAGCTGGAGTTGTCTCCAGCTTCAGATTTTAACGCTATACCGGGACATGGTGTTGAGGCTGCAGTGGAAAAGAAGAAGCTTCTCCTGGGTAACCTTAAATTGATAGAAGACAAAGGTCTTTCTCTAAATGGACTGGAGGAGGAAGCCAATCGTCTCTGGGAGAAAGGCAAGACGGTGATGTTTCTTGCCCTGGATAGCCAGGTAGTGGGAATTATCGCCGTGGCTGATACCCTCAAGCCCAACGCCAAAGAGGCACTGGAAGAGATACACAAGATGGGTGTTGAGACGATTATGCTCACTGGAGACAACCAGCGCACTGCTGAGGCTATTGCCCATGAGGTGGGCGTTAACCGTGTCCTCGCTGAGGTGCTTCCGGAACATAAGGCGCAGGAGGTCAAGAGGCTGCAGGAAGAGGGAAAGGTAGTGGCAATGGTGGGTGACGGAATTAACGATGCCCCGGCCCTGGCCCAGGCGGATATTGGTATCGCTATTGGCACGGGCACCGATGTCGCCATGGAAACGGCAGACATTACGCTGATCAGCGGTGATTTAGGTGGGATTGTAACCGCCATATCACTGAGTAAGCGTACCATGAGGACGATTAAGCAGAACCTATTCTGGGCTTTTGCCTATAATTCCGCCCTCATCCCGGTGGCGGCCGGGGTACTTTACCTTGCCTTTGGACAGACCGGAGTGCCTTCAGGGCTGCATTTCGTCCTGGGCGACTACGGGTTTCTGAATCCGATTCTAGCTGCGGCCGCCATGGCCGCCAGTTCAATCACCGTGGTAATGAACTCACTGCGTCTAAGAACATTTAAGCCTGCCAAATTCTAATCAAAGGAGGTGTCCCGATGGCAATTGACCCTGTCTGCAAGATGGAGGTCGAGGAGAGCAAGGCAATAGCTACTTCTGAGCACAAGGGAAAGAAGTACTACTTCTGTGCTGTCGGCTGCAAGAAGGCTTTCGACCAGGACCCAGAGAAGTATCTAGCCGGGGAAAAGAAGTAGGTTCAGTATTAGAGGCAGTGCCAGGATTAGGAGCGGCTCACTCCAACGGGACGGCATGCTGGGTAATCTCCAGGTTACAGCTTTGATGCTGCTCGCACCACTGCTGGCATTTCTTGGCCCACTCTTTCTCTTTGTAGGCAAAGCCACAGGCTTCACAAATATATAGGGTCTCCACGTTTTTCTTCGTTTCCTTGACCATCGTTCTTCTCACAACGTAACTTCTAGTACCAAGCTACTTTACCAGCCGTTGCAGGTAGCGGTGAGCCCGAAGTGCCGCTTTTGCTCCTTCGCCAGCAGCAACTATGATTTGCTTCTCAGGTACATCAGTCACATCTCCGGCAGCATAAAGCCCGGGTATCGTGGTTTCACAGGCCGGTGTTATTGGCACCTCTCCCCACTTATTGAGTCTAATAAGCTCTCTTACCGGATCGGAGTTGGGCACTAGCCCGATTTCAATGAAAACTCCGGTAACATCCAGCCACTTCTTCTCCCCACTCTTGAGGCCTCTTACCAGGACCCCTTCGACTAAGCCCTCACCCTTGATTTCTTCCGTTTGATGTTCGGTAAGAATGGTAACGTTCCTGGCACCGGCTAGCTGCTCAATAAGAATGTGATCACCAGTTAGCGGGGTCACCGAAACCAGGTCCACATGCTCAGCAATCTTCACCATGTCCAGCGCCGCCTCAAGCGCCGAGTTGCCCCCTCCCACCACCACCACCCTTTGCCCGGCAAAAACAGGCCCGTCACAGATAGCACAATAGGTTACTCCTCTACCAGCCAACTCTGCCTCTCCCGGCACATTGAGCTTCCTGGGTCTCTTTCCAGTAGCAAAGATTACCGCTCTTGTCTGATACTTGTCGCCGGTTTCCGATATGGCTTCAAAGCCTCCGTCAATCTTCTCCAGCCGGGAAACCTTTTCGCCAATCTTCTGGTCGATAGGAAACTGGCTTACCTGAGTCTGGAACTTGTCTATCAACTCCGGCCCCTCAATAAACTGATAGCCCAGGTAGTTCTCGATACCCAAGGTATTGTTTACCTGCCCGCCAATATCAACGCTAACCAGCAACGTTTTGAGCCGCTTGCGAGCGGCGTATACGCTAGCAGTAAGCCCCGCCGGGCCTCCACCTATTATCATCAAATCGTACACCGCTGCCTCCGAATCCCGAACACTAACCTAATGCTCAGCAGGAATGTTACTGCGATAGTAGTTGGTCTATCCTGCTCTGGTTGAAACCAGCTATAATCTCACCATCAATAATGATTACCGGGACGCCCATTTGTCCCGACTTCTGTATCATTTCCTTAGCCTTGTCCCTATCCGCAGCCACGTTATGTTCGACATAAGAAATCCCTTTTCGCGAAAGATACTCTTTCGCCCTATGGCAGTAGGGTCAAGTAGGTGTAGTATAGATAACCACTTCCTTATCAGCCATTCTCTCACCTCGCTTATTTAGTGGAAACGATAATCTTCCAGGTGAACACGTTCACCCACTACGGGGTTTCCACATGCTGGACAACTCGCCACCAGTTGCATCTGACAACTCGGGCATAACCCAGAAGACTCGGCTTCATGACCGCACTCCGGACAGACATACTTGACATGCTGCATTGGATCACCCCCAGCCAGTTATAAGCGAAATACTATACCAGGTTACGGAACATGTCAAGGTTTCCCCCACCCGAATATGTACGGCCAGCGGGTTTGCCGCCCAGCCGAGTGATTATATCCCGCATATACAATGTGTTATACTTTTAGATGACAGCAAGACATTGCCGGCAGCTTCTGGCCCGACCTGACCATGACATACAGCAATCTAAGATTCCAAGCTGGCTGCAAAACCACGGCTATGGGCATCTTGCCTCACACGGATGCTCAGAAGGCACTTGAGCTTGCCCTTAGTTTAGACATACCCTTCTGGCCACAGCTACCCAATATCAGCTTCTATGAGGACATGTATGCCCAGACATCTCAGAACTTCCCGGGGATAGTCGTTGACCCTGAGGGTAAAAAAATCAGCTTCAATACTGCCAGATTTGAGAAGGAACTAGAGGATTATTCCCAGAGGATGGCCGAGGTCGAAACCTTTGCCTTAAGCCGGAGCTACTCAATGGTCTATCATCAGTTCCTGGCCGAAGACCTTCAAGGCTATCCTGCCATTCGGGGGCAGGAAACCTGGCCGGTTAGCTTTGGCTTCAGGATTACCGATGAGGACTCCCGACCGATCATCTATCATGAGGGGGTGAGGGCACTACTGTTTGATTTCATTCAAAGGAAAGCTAATATCCAATACCAGCAGCTTAAGCAGAGGAACCAAAATGCCTTTGTCTGGCTGGATGAGCCCGGACTAGCGTGGGTCTTTAGCGCCCTATCCGGTTATGACGATGTGCAGACTAGGCGAGACTACCAGAGTTTCCTGGCCGGCATTGAGGGGCCCAGGGCGCTTCACCTTTGCGCCAATGTTAACCTGCCATACCTGCTGGAGCTGGGAGTGGAGCTTCTATCCTTCGATGCCTATCAAATAGAACTAATGCCAAAAGGCTATGCCAGCGCTGTCGCTGGCTTCCTTGTCAACAATGGTTTTATCTGCTGGGGCATTGTGCCCACCGACTCGGAAAGCCTCACCAAAGAAACGCCGGAAACGCTGGCCAGGCTACTTTCAAGTTACTGGGAGGTAGTGTCCCTGAACACTGGCCTGTCGGCCAAGCAGATCGCCGAGCAAGCGTTAATAGCGCCAGCAAGGTGCTGCCTTAAAAATGTAGGGCGAGTTGGTGCCAGTGATGACATGGCAGCCTGCGTCATCAGAGCAAGCCCTGACCTGACGGTGGAAGAACGATTAGTCGAGACGGCATTCGCTTATCTGGCAACAGTTTCTGGAATCCTCAAGGATAAATTCGCCTTATGATTTTAAGTATGTTTACGTATTTCCACTCCCAGTATCTGGCAGGTAAAATTATTAACGAGGGCTAAAAGCATTGACAGCTCTGAAAACCGAAGTCTATCATATGCTACATCTCCAAACAAAGTAGCGACCTCATTTAAGAGCAAATTTGCCGCATCGGGAGGAAATCTTGTAATGGAAACTGAACAGGATAGGACTCTAGAAGTACTACAAATGGCTATCCAGATGGAAATCGATGGCAAGGAATACTACCAGAAGGCAGGCCAGGCAAGTGGTAACCGGCTGGGCAGAGAACTTTTCCAATCTTTGGCCGCTGAGGAAGATATTCACCGGCAAAAATTCGAGCAGATATATGCTGCTATCAGCAGTAAAAAGGCCTGGCCCAGGACTGATTTTCCGCCTGACCACGGGAGAAGACCTAAAACCTTATTTGCCAGGACAATAGAGGAGATGGGCTCGAATATAAAGGTTCAAGCCACTGAACTTGATGCGGTGCAAACAGCTATAGATATGGAACAGAAAAGCTACGACCTCTATGATGGCCAAATCCAGAACGCTACCTATGATGCCGAGAGAGCCTTTTATGAGGCTCTAGCTGCTCAGGAGAGGGGGCACCAGCTAGTCCTGGTTGACTACTACGAATACCTTGCTGACCCAGCAGGTTGGTTTACTAGGACAGAGCACCACTCTCTGGACGGGGGTTAGATACTGGGCGGCGCGCGGTGAGTGTTCATCAAGCCGTGCATTGCGCCGGTTGCGACCTCGCCGAGGCCTTGAAAGAAGCCTTCCATAGCCTGATATGCTGGAATGTTTCCAGTGACGGGTAAACTACTAGACGCGGAATAGGCTCGGTGATAATATTAGGTTAGGCGACATCAGGTTATCAAACAAAGACTATTTAGGGAGGGACTAATGGGCAAGGAGAAAACCGTCCGGCTGCTAAACAAGGACCTTGAGGATGAGCATGGCGCTATCATTCAGTATCTGACCCATGCCTACGCTATGGGTGAAGGCGAGATGGCCTGTGAGATTGAGGCAACCGCCCGGGATGAAATGCGCCACCTGGACTGGCTGGCCGAGACCATAGTCGAGTTGGGTGGTACTCCCAGCCTTGAGAGAGGTACGATGAATATGGGCGATGGTTCGGTGAGTAATTGGATGAGTAATGACGTACTATTGGAAGAAGGCGCCATAAATCAATACAAGGAACATATCAAGCTTATTGATGACCCGAAGATAAAGCGACTACTCCACCGTATCCTATCCGATGAGCAAGCACACCGCGGTAGTTTCCAGCATTTTGTGGAGAAGGCGGATAGAGAAGGGACCAAGGATGTGAGAGGCAGCCGCCAGGACAGGGTTACCCAGATTCTTGACCGGGGCATCGAGCATGAGTACACAGTCATCCTCCAGTATCTACTTCATTCCTACATGTCGCCAAATAAGGATGTTAAGCGGGAGATGGAGGACCAGGCTATTAACGAGATGCAGCACCTGGGCTGGCTCGCCGAAGAGATGGTTGACGGTGGCAGCAGTCCCAGGATTGAGCACACCGAGGTCGACCGCTCCACCAAGACCGCCGATATGCTCCGGGCCGACATCAAAATTGAGAAGGAGGTGGCAGCTGAATATGATCGCTCCGCCAGGGAGGTTGAAGACCCTGACCTGAAGAAACTTCTCATTCGGCTAAGGGATAATGAAATATACCATGCTGATGTATTCAGCGACCTGCTGAAAGAAGAGGAGCACTAACAATAGACAAAGGAGGAGGAAGAATGGCCTACATTGCAAAAGACTACGCAAACCTCATTGGAATGGAGGGCTTTAGTGAAACGCTGCTCAAAAACCACCTCACCCTCTATCAAGGCTACGTCACCAATACCAACAAGCTAACGGACTTGCTCACGGCTATGTTGAAAGAGGACAAGGTCGGCACTCCCGAATACTCTGAGCTAAAGCGGCGGATGGGTTTTGAGTTTAATGGCATGCGGCTCCACGAGTACTACTTTGGCAACCTCGGCGGGAAGGGTGTTTTGGATAAGGCCGGCAAACTGGGCAGGAAGCTGGCTGAAGAGTTCGGCAGCTACGAAGACTGGGAGAAGGACTTTAAGGGCACAGGGGAAATGCGCGGCATTGGCTGGGCTATCCTCTATCAGGACAGAATAACGGGAAAACTCTTCAACCAGTGGATTAATGAACACGAGACTGGCCACCCTGCTGGCTGTATCCCTATTTTGGTAATGGATATCTTCGAGCATGCGTTTATGACCGATTACGGGTTGAAGCGAGCTGACTACATAGAGGCTTTCTTCAAGAACATAAATTGGAATGTGGTCGAAGGTCGGTTAGAATAACAGGGCAGTAATCCGCACCCGTGACCGTAAACAAGATATTGACTGCGGCATGGATTAAGCCTGCCTGAAGGCAAAAAGGATTAAGGAGGCCGGGATGTATAAAAAAATACTGGTACCCATGGATGGGTCGCAATTTTCGGAGTGTAGCCTGGAGCACGTTAGGGCAATCGCTACCGGATGTCAGGTTCCAGAGGTGATTTTACTGAGAGTGGTAGAGCCAGTTAGCCCGCAAGTTTATGCAGAGGGAGCCAATATGGACTGGATTGCTGACGCCGAAAAAACCGCCCAGACCAATGCCGAGAATTACGTTTCCCAACTGGCGGCTAAGCTGAAGAAAGAGGGTGTAGCTGCTCAGCATGCCATATCCTTCGGCAGGCCAGCCGAAAAAATTGTGGACTACGCCCGGGACAACCATGTGGATTTAATTATCATGAGCACCCACGGTAGGTCCGGGGTTTCTCGCTGGGTACTCGGCAGTGTCGCTGACAGGGTGATACACCATTCTGCCGCCCCAGTGTTGGTAGTCGCACCACAGGGTTGCCGGAGTAGCGAAGGGGGGTAGCATGGGCAACCTTGTTCAAGTGGGCAAACCGGCCAAAGCGCCCAGGCCGATTAATACTTATCAAGTAAAGCTCGAGGGCGATACAACTGTGGTCGAAATCTAGCTGCTAACTCAAGGGGGGTAAGATATGGAAGGTGACCTAGCCATAATTAGCCGGATCATAGAATGGCACCAGACCATCAGAGGACATGTAAAGCTTGTCGGGGACGCAATAAGTGATCGGGAAGCCCTGATGGGCATGGAGACAGCCCGCACCGACTGGATTCCTGGCCGACTGGAGAAGCTGGCCGAAAAACACAATAGGCTGCAACAGACGCTGAGCTTTCTCGGCGAAGGTCTCAATAACCACTTTGCCTTTGAAGAAAAGGCCCTGCCACCGTTATTGGGTGAACTATTCATGCGAGCACTTGTACTCGACCACCAAGAAATAAGAAAGGAAATCGACGAAGCCAAATCAACACTGGGCGATACCAAGCTAGAGGGACTGAGCCGAGAAGAGCTCCTTTCCAGAGAGGCGCATATACAACAAGTAGTCGATAGCATCTGCCAGCTATTTGAAGAGCACGCTACCAGGGAAGAAATAATGCTGGGGATGTTGAAAAGAGCGCTGGAAGAGAAAAACAAGAGCTAGGAGCATGTCTGACTAAGCCAAAATGCGCCGCTTTCTGAAGCTAACTATTGCTGGCCTTTTTCACTTCTTGAAGCTAGACCGCATATTACTCGGACAGACTCCTAGAGATGCTCTACGATGACTTATTCTACAGCGAGGACTAAAACCTGGAGGATATAGCTATGGCTGAATTATCGCTTCCGTTTGAGTCCAGGTATCTACCTTTAAAGAAGTTTTATAACGTTTACCAAAGATCAATCGAGGAGCCAGAGGAATTCTGGGCAGAACAGGCACGCGAGCTGGATTGGTTTAAGACCTGGGACAAGGTGCTGGAGTGGGAGCCACCTTTTGCCAGGTGGTTTGTGGGTGGACAACTCAATGCCTCGCAAATATGCGTTGACCATCATGTTAAGACCTGGCGAAGGAGCAAGGTAGCCATATACTGGGAAGGCGAGCCAGGAGACGTTAGGGTTTTGAGCTATTCAACGCTATACGGTGAGGTTAACAAGTTCGCCTCTATCTTAAAGCAGTGCGGCGTGGGAAAGGGAGACAAGGTTGTCTTGTACCTGCCTATGATCCCTGAGCTGCCTATTTTCATGCTGGCATGCGCCAGAATTGGCGCCATCCATACGGTGATCTTTTCTGGCTTCAGCGCTCAAGCCCTGGCGGATAGGGCCAATGATGTGCAGGCCAAGTTGCTGGTAACCGCCGATGGCGGATTCAGGCGGGGAAAAGTACTACCGCTGAAGAGTATAGCTGACGAGGCGCTAGCTATGTGCCCGTCAGTAGAGAAGACTATCGTGGTCAGGAGAGCCAATACCCCGGTCAGCATGAAACCAGCGAGGGACTTCTGGCTCCACGACCTGCTCGAAGGGGCATCGCCTCTCGTTGAACCTGAGCCAGTAGAGTCGAACCATCCGCTCTACATACTCTATACCTCGGGCACTACGGGTAAGCCCAAGGGGATCGTCCACAGTACCGGTGGCTATCTTGTCCACAACTATGCGGCCTATAAGTGGGTCTTCGACCTCAAGGAGGAATCGGTCTACTGGTGCTCTGCCGATGTTGGCTGGGTTACCGGGCATAGCTCGATAGTGTATGCCCCGCTGGCACACGGGGCAGCCATAGTCCTCTATGAAGGGGCTCCAGACTATCCTACGATTGAGAGATGGTGGAACATCATTGAAAAATACGGGGTTACCATATTTTACACGTCACCCACAGCTATCAGGATGTTTATGGGGTATGGTGACGAGTGGCCCAATAAACATGACCTCAGCAGCCTGGAGCTACTGGGAAGCGTAGGGGAGCCTATTAACCCGGAGGCATGGCTCTGGTTCTACCAGCACATAGGCGGTGAGAGGTGCCCCATCGTTGATACCTGGTTTCAGACTGAGACCGGTGGTATCATGATATCACCTACCCCCGGGATAGAGTGCATCCCCTTAAAGCCTGGCTCAGCAACATTACCCCTACCCGGGGTAGATGCTGATGTTGTCGATGAAAATGGTAATCCAGCATCACCCGAGCAAAGGGGTTTCCTGGTAATAAGGAAACCATGGCCAGGAATGCTCCTTGGCATACACGGCGACCCGGAGCGCTATAAGAAAGCCTACTGGCCTCGGTTTCCAGGCGTCTACTACACTGGTGATTACGCAGTGAAGGACAGGGATGGGTACTTCTGGATTTTGGGAAGGGCCGACGAGATACTAAAAATTGCCGGGCATAGAATAGGTACTGCCGAACTGGAGGATGCTGCCGCCTCTCATCCTCAGGTAGCTGAGGCGGCAGTAGTGAGTAAGGCCCACCCGGTAAAAGGCGAAAGCATCGTCATCTTTATCAGGCTCAAAGATGGGGCCAGTCCCTCCTCAAGCCTAAAGAAAGAGATAGCTACCCGTATGCGGGACTCAATTGGGCCAATAGCAGCCCCTGACGAAGTTTACTTTGTCGGTAGCCTGCCCAAAACAAGGAGCGGCAAGATTTTGCGGCGGGTTCTAAAGGCTGTGGCTAATAACGCCAGTATCGGTGACCTCACCACCCTGGAAGATGAAGCCTCCGTGGCAGAGGCAGTCAAGAGTTACCAGGAACTCTAAAAAAGCAGAGGAGACGACGAAGTGAGGTATACTCGGTTGTCAACCTCATTGTGGCTTCCACCCTTATAAATCTGGAAAGGGAGGTGCTTTAGAGTGTCTATTTCTTTTTCTGGGAGTGAACTCATCAACATCGCCATTGGTATCGAGAGGCTGGGAATTGCCTTCTATGACATCATGACCAAGTCAACCGAGAATGCCGCCACTAGAGATACCTTTCAGTATCTAGCCGATATGGAACGACAACATATTCAGATTTTCCAGGATATGCTCCGTGAAGCCGATAAATACCAACCCTCAGAGACCTACACAGGGGAACACAATGCCTATCTTCAGGCATTGGTTGACAGCGCCGTTTTCACTGATGAGATGGTCACCAGTGAAATGGCAACCCAGGCGGACAGTGATATCGAGGCCATAGAGCTTGCTATCGGTGCTGAAAAAGATTCCATACTATTTTATTACGAGATGAAAGACATAATGCCCAGGCGCGCCCTATCAACAGTAAACAAGATAGTAGCTGAGGAAAAATCACACCTGAGGCAGCTCTCTGAGTTAGGTAAGAAGCTAACAGCCATTTAGGAGTCAGCCAACAAATGGAGTCCATCAACTTGAAGGTCTGCCGGGCAGTGAATATACAATACTTATGCTCACCTTTTTACCACTAATTTCTTGACGCTCTGGTCAAGGCCATCTAATGTCAGCTCGAACATGGGGAATATCCTGGCAATCGTCATAACCGCGGGGTGATTCCAGAGGGGCCTTTTCACCGGGTTTAACCAGACACAGTGGCTAAAGTGCCCGGCAATCCGCTTCAGCCACTCTATGCCCGGCGTCTCGTTTTGCTCATAGTAGGAAATGGAGCCGTATCTCGCGATCAGCTCATATATGGCCATACGGGCGTCCCCAACCAGCACCACTTTGCAGTCTGGATCAAAGGTGTGCAAGATATGATTGGTCGCTACTGCCTCACTCCGCTCAACATCAGTGAACAGCTCATCGTAGATGCAGTTATGAAAATAAAAATACCTGAAATCTTTGAAGTGCCTGGCCGAATGGGCGGCGGAGAAGAGGCGGTTGCACAACTGGGCATATGGCTCCATAGAGCCGCCAACATCCATCAGCAAGAGGAGCTTTACCGCATTCTTCCGCCTTCGCCGCCAGAGAAGTTCAATGTCGCCAGCATTTTTTGCGGTAGCATCTATAGTCTTCTCCAAATCCAGCTCATCCATCGGGCCAATCCGGCTCAACTGCCTTAGACCCTTTAGCGCCAGTTTGATCTGGCGCACATCAAGGGTAACATCGTGGCGGTAATTGCGGAACCTTCTTTCCTGGGCAATCTTGAATGCCCGCCCCCCGCCGGACTGGCCGCCAATCCGAATGCCCGCCGGATGACGGCCGGAATGGCCGAAGGGTGATGTGCCCCCCCGACCAATCCAGTAACCACCACCATCATGCTGTGAGGTCTGCTCCTGGAGCCTTTTGGCAAACTCCTCAAGCAACTTTTGAAAATCCGGGGTGTCGAGGAGGGCCCTCTCGTCCTCGGTAAGGAGCATTTGATTGATGGGGTCTTTGAGCCAGTCAAGGAGTTGCTCCCTGATCTCTGCGGGTGGTTCTATCCCTCTAAAATACTCCTGAAAGGCAACATCATACTGGTCATAATAGGTCTCACTCTTGACCAGGGTCGCCCGTGCCAGGTAATAGAGGTCTTCAAGGCTGCTGATATGGCCTTTATCCAGGGCCTCCATAAGGGTCAGCCACTCCGTAATTGACACCGGCACCTTTCTCCTTTTAAGGAGATAAAAGAAGTGAGTGAACATATCTACTCAGGCCACCTGATGCCGTAAGCACCAACCCCTCTATTCATAAAATAGTCGTAGTCAGTCTCCTTCTTGATTAGAGTGCCGACAAATGGAACCTCCTTGGCCACACGCTCATGAGGAATGCCGCCAGCGATGAGAACATATATCCAGTCTATGAATTCGGCGGTCGATGGTTTCTTCCGGAGATCCTCAATCTCGCGCAACGCATAGAACGTCTTCAGCGCCTCACGGAGTAGATTTTCCTGGATATCCGGGTAATGAACCCTGACTATCGTCTCCATTATCTCTGGGGCAGGGAACTCAATATAATGGAATACGCACCGCCGCAAAAAGGCGTCTGGGAGTTCCTTTTCGGCATTGCTGGTTATGACAACGACAGGCCGGTGCACGGCGGTAACAGTTTCTCCGGTCTCCGGGATATAGAAGGACATCTCGTCCAATTCATAAAGAAGGTCGTTAGGAAATTCCAGGTCCGCTTTATCTACCTCATCAATCAACAAAACCACCTGCTCCGGAGAAGTGAATGCCTCACCGAGCTTGCCTAGTTTGATATACTGTCCTATATCAGAGACATCTCGGTCGCCAAAACGGCTATCATTAAGCCGCTGGACGGTGTCATATACGCATAACCCCTCTTGAGCCTTGGTGGTTGACTTTATGTTCCAGATAATCAGCCGCTTACCTAACCCCCGGGCAATACTGCTGGCAAGCAACGTCTTGCCTGTCCCCGGCTCACCCCTCACCAGCAACGGTCTTTGCAGGGCGATGGCCACGTTTACTATCTTCCTCAAGTCCTCAGAGGCAACATAGTCCGGCGTCCCCTTAAACTGGTCAAATTTATCATTCACTGCAATATCTCCTCAAATCCGAAAACAACCTTGCTATTTTAACACGTGCTCAGATACAGTGCAAAGAACGGGCTTAAATCTTGTGCCTCCGGCGGTTCAGATGCAGGAACCGACGTTAGCTGCTATGTGCAGGCTGCCAAGATCGGCCCAGACCCCGACTCTAGCTTTGGGTGAACCTGGCCGGACGTGAGTTTTTGACCTATCTTCATAATGGTTTAAAGTTCCCCTTGCTAAAACCAGTGCCCAGAGGTTATCATGTTAGCAAGCAATAGGAAACCGCGCATATTAAAGACGTATACAACCTGGTCAGCTTAAACAATGACACACAGAGGCTACCAAAGCTCCAAACTAAACCCCATATGGGTACTCATAGGCGCTAACTTCCTGCTTTTTATGGCTACGGCTATAGCTCCAGGCTTTGTTTTCTTGTTCGGGCTACAGCCGGCAACTTTCATTGCTCAGCCCTGGACCATAGTGACCAGCCTTTTTATCCACGCTGGCCTGTGGCATGTCGGCGCCAACATGCTGGCCCTCTATTTCTTCGGGACATACCTGTCCCGACTGGTTGGAGAGAGTAAGTTTCTACTTGTTTATTTTGGTGGGGGAATACTGGGTAACATTCTATTCATACTCCTGGGTTATACCTTGGGGATCGACCTTTTTTCCACAGCTGTTGGCGCCTCGGGAGCTATCTTTGCCCTGGGTGGAACACTTGCAGTTATGAGACCTAAATTGAAGGTGTTTGTTTTCCCAATACCCGTTCCCCTCCCCCTCTGGTTGGCAGTCATCGGGGGTTTCCTCGTAATCTCATTTGTCCCACATATAGCGTGGCAGGCTCACCTCGGTGGCCTGGTCTTTGGTCTCGCAGCCGGCTATTTCTTTAGAAAGCGGGAGCGCTATTACTTTTAGGCTGGCAGATGCCATTACATTCTTTATGTTCTTTGTCTTGAAAGCCGTGGTAAATCGTAGCCAAGCTGCTCCAGCCAATCCTTGAGCTTTCCTGTGATAAGCAGCCTTTTCCCTTGTAGTTCACTTATCGCCAATGCCCCGGCCAGAAACATGGCGACGGTAAGCTCTTCAAAGAAGACCTCCAGGTACTCTACCAGGCCGTCATATCCTCCGGATAAGACTCTGCCCAGTAACGGCCTGGCTATGCCCACCAGACTAGCCCCCAGGGCCAGTGCCTTGGCGGCATCAAGGCCAGTACGCACGCCACCGCTAGCAATAAGAGGCAGGCTGCTGGCCCTTGCTTCTACGATTGAAACTGCGGTTGGTATACCCCAACCGCTGAAGGTCTGCCCCAACCTCTGGAACCGCTGGTCTTTACGGTATGCCGCCCGGTGGGACTCCACCAGGGCCATGCTCGTCCCTCCCGCCCCTCCTATATCCAAAGCAGCCACACCCCTGGCTTTCAGCTCCAAAGCCTGGGATTTTGATATACCGGCGCCCGTTTCCTTTACGATTACCGGCACGGAAAGGGACTCAGCCATTCGCCCAATAGCCTCGGTGCAGCCCCTGGCCCGGCAATCGCCCTCCGGCATTACCGCCTCCTGCAGGAAGTTAAGATGAATAGCCAGTGCGTCAGCCCCAATTGCCGTAACCAGCTCTTTGGCCTGCTCGACAGTACAGGCCAGGCTCTGTTCTTGGGCTATCAGCTGGGCAGCACCGATGTTGGCCACCAAGAAGGCATGAGGTGCCGCCCTGCGGGCAGTGGCATAAGTCTCAACCAGGGATGGCAGCTTGAGCATCGGCCTCTGGCTCCCCACCTCCACGATCAGGCCAAAGTGCTCAGCCACCCTGCCCAATGTCTCGTTGATCCAGGCCGCTTGTGAGTGTCCACCAGTCAAGGCTGAGATTACCAGGGGGCGCTCTACCCTCCGACCACAAAAAACCGTTGACAGCTGGATTTCATCATGGTCGATCTCAGGCAAGCACTGGTGTAAGAACCGGATATCTTCCCAACCGGCATTTATCCCGGCCTCAACATCCATGGTGGTGGAGATCTCCACATGCTCCTGCTTGCGTCGGCTATAATGCTCCACTCGATTCGCCCACCTCGACCTAAACGGTACTTTATAAAAAACTAGCTCTTCGGCAGTAATAATAATATAAACAGGCTTTTTTGTCACCTCCCAGAGAGAGAATACATTGACCGCGCCCCAATAACTAGATTTCGATTTCGGGCTCTCACAGATGAGTCTTCGAGCGTACATCCAGAGAGCCACCCACAACGGCTTGAAGGTCGCTATCATTTGATGCTAATATTCTACAAAACGGACGCGGTTTCAAGGCGCAGAGATTGGTTACCGAAGGAGGCACGAATGACCACGACTGTCCTTCTCGTTCGCCATGGACAGACTGAGTCAAATACTACTGGCTTTTACATGGGCTGGTCCGATGAGGACCTGAATAAGGTAGGCTATGCCCAGGCACGCAGCTTGTCTGCCAGGCTAGCTAGCCTGCCCCTCGCTTCGGCCTACACCAGTCCACTTCGGAGAGCCTACACTACGGCAGCAGTTATCGCCAAACCCCACGACCTTGAGTTGAACGTCCTGGACGACCTGGTGGAAATTCGGCTCGGCGACTGGCAAGGACTGCCTATGGATGAAATCAGGCAAAGGTGGCCCGAACTGTGGCGGCAATCGAGGGTCGACCCGTCGAATATCACCATGCCTGACGGCGAAAGTTTCCAGCAGGTAACCGCACGGGCAGTCCGGGTCTTGACGACAGTGCTGGCCGCCAATCAGGGCAGGCAAGTGGTAATCGTGACCCATGATATTATTGTAAGGGTACTGGTAGCACATGTTCTTGGGGTGTCGAATAGTATTTACCGCCGGTTTGAGATCAATAACGCATCATTGAGCGTGATACGAGTTATCGATGGTAAGCTTCGGCTTATTACGTTAAATGATACGTCACATCTCGAAGCTTAGTATTGCCGGATGCCCCTGTGAGGTGAACTGAAAAGACCAGTCAGTTGAAAATCCGCCGTCTCAAGAGGTGTCGAGAGTTACAAGGAGGAACCCGAAATGACCACCAATGCTGAAGCATTTGAGGAATTGAGGAAGAGAGAAGGGAAAGAGCGAGCCATGGGCGGGCAAGAGCGGGTAAAGAAACAACATGACTCGGGCAAACTAACCGCGCGTGAGCGACTCGAGCTCCTCTTTGATCCAGGGAGTTTTGAAGAGCTAGACATGTTTGTCCGTCATCGTTGCACTGATTTTAATATGGCTCAGACCTTTGTCGCCAGTGAGGGGGTAGTGACCGGATACGGAAGAGTAAATGGCCGTCCAGTATACGCCTTTTCCCAGGACTTTACCTCAATGGGCGGGACACTGGGTGAGATGCACGCCAGAAAGATATGCAATGTTACTGATCTGGCTATTCACACTGGCGCACCTATTGTCGGCTTTAATGATTCTGGCGGCGCGCGCATTCAGGAAGGAGTTGACTCTCTTCATGGGTACGGGGATATCTTCTTCCGTAATTCGTACGCCTCAGGGGTGGTGCCCCAGATATCAGCCATTATGGGACCCTGTGCTGGAGGGGCAGTCTATTCGCCAGCTATGACTGACTGGGTGTTTATGGTCAGAAAGACCAGCTATATGTTCATTACCGGCCCTGACGTAGTCAAGGCTGCCACTGGTCAAGACATCGGGCTTGAGGAGCTGGGGGGTACAATGGTTCACACAACCAAGAGCGGTGTGGCTCACTTTGCCTGTGACAGTGATCCCCAAGCCATAGAGATGATACGGGGTCTGCTTTGTTATCTGCCATCAAACAACAAGGAAGCTTCCCCTGTCGTTGACCTGGGTGACGACCCCGAACGCGCTGAGCCGGCTCTTGACGATATAATCCCTGACGACCCCCGCAAGGTCTACGACATGAAGAATGTTATTCGCGCTATTGTAGACAAGGGGCAATTTCTTGAGCCCCATTCCCAATACGCTCGGAACATAATTGTTTGCTTTGCCCGCCTCAATAGGAAAACGGTGGGGATCATCGCTAATCAGCCCAATTACCTTGCCGGTTGCCTCGACGTAGATGCTTCGGATAAGGCAAGTCGCTTTATCCGTTTCTGCGACGCCTTTAATATCCCGCTGATCACCATTGCGGATGTCCCCGGTTTTCTACCGGGGAGTAGGCAAGAGTGGGCAGGAATAATCAGGCATGGCGCCAAACTTCTGTGGAGCTACTCAGAGGCTACTGTTCCTAAAATCACCTTGATTACTCGCAAAAAGTATGGCGGGGCGTATATGGCTATGTGCTCACGCGAGTTAGGGGCTGATTTCACCTTTGCCTGGCCTAAGGCAGAGATTGCCGTCATGGGAGCTGAAGGAGCCGTCAATATAATTCACCGCCGTGAGATAAACGGGGCTGCTGACCCTGAAGCCAAACGGGCAGAGAAGATCTGGGAGTATAGCCAACTCTTCAATACACCTTATGTTGCTGCGGCTCGGGGATATGTGAATGCCATGATCCTGCCCCGTGATACTCGCCCCAAATTGATCAAGGCCCTGGAGGTCCTGAGCACCAAAAGTCAACCTGTCCCCGTCAGACGGCACGGGAATATCCCTATGTGATGTTGTGAGATGTTGTAATAAGAGAGTTCCCACGAAGACGGGGGCAATGCTAGAGCGTAGCCTGTACAATCGGCCGAGCAGATTCCAATCGCAATACCTAACGAGTCTTTCGTCAACCATGCCTAAACCTGACCTGGCGGTTCAGGCTTCCCTTCTTTTCCGGCCTCTTTGAGGAAAGAGGCATTGATAAACGAGGCCAAAAAGAAAGGGGCGCGAGCTCCTGAGACCATCTCTATCAGTTGACGTGGGTTTGCTTCTTTTCCTGAGGAGTACCTCTGGTTTGTCCCAGGAGAAGGAGCGCAACGTCCTCCTGCCTGAATCTCCGGTCACCCCGGGGACCGATGCGGTAGGCTTTCAGTATTCCACGATTACTCCAGCGTCTTACCGTATTGATGTGGATATGGAGAAGACGGGAAACCTGTCTTACCGTTAGCATGGAGTCAATTCGATTACTACGTACCATATCCTATTCTCTCTACTCTTTTACTGCCTTGTCCCGATAGTAATGCACCACAGCTCACCATGCAATCACCTAAACGGGTGAATTGTGATAGTAGAAAGTCATAGGAAGAAAGTCCCAGGTCGGGTAGAGGAAAACAGGGTCTTGTCCGCCTGGCGGAAACGTCACTTGATCGCTGAATGAAATTCACCAAATGGTAGAACTTTGCACAATGATGGCAAAACGTCGGTATTTTTGCCTTCGGGAGCGGTTTTAAGGTAGAATTTGAAGCCAGGAGAGGTGTCCGAGTGGTTTATTAAATTATGCCTAGTCACAAATGCAGCATGGGAGTCTTAAATCTGCCAAATATTTTTGGTCGCATTCGATAGATTAGAAAAAATGAAACGATGAT
>SDBU01004203.1_pt1 | contig 17798 bp, 20 predicted proteins | sample 2277071 | NCBI WGS metagenome assembly SDBU01 (sample SAMN10397929, study PRJNA504765) | marine sediment metagenome | isolation source: marine sediment core GS08_GC12, 126 cmbsf | place: Arctic Ocean: Gakkel Ridge, Loki's castle | collected 2008 | reverse complement strand
CTCCAATGGGATAAGGTTCTGGTTCTCTCGATTCGTTGTTATCTTGATTATATCTATCAATCATCTCTATCCTCTCCTAGGTTGACGAGGTTGTCTACTGCAATGACATTTGGTTAGTTTGCGTTGGCATTGTTGGCACTTAGGTCTTACCTTAGTTGATCCCTGTTTCTTCTTCATCTTAATCTCCTGCGCATGGATCAATAGTTCTATCGGTTCGAATAGAGTTGACGATTACTCCATCCTCGATAGAAAATACCGTATAGAGTCCCATTCGAACGCTAGGAAGTTTATCTAAAGCTAGAGCATAGTTGTCAGCGAAAGATAGGTATGCTTGATTTCCTATTGCTTTAGCTCCTGTAGGTATACCTGCAACTATAGATTCGTCTCTACACACTATTGTTGTTACTCTCTGTTACTTGCCAAGTTCCGTTCCAGAGATTTGGATTAGCATCGGAATCAGGGGGAATAGGGTCAACACCTGCCAATGTATTATTATTCAATCCTGCAAATATAAATGATGAAGTAGCTAAAAATAAAAGTAAAATAACTGTATAAAATTTTAATAATTTCATTTTTTTCCTCTTTAAATTTATTAATGTAAAAAATAATAAATTATATTAAGAAGTGTAAAATTATACCACTAATGACCGTAATAAAAATCCCAATAATAATGATTCCTATAGGCTGTTTATACCATTTTTCTTTGTCAGATTCCTTTGCAGGTTGCCGATTAGCTAATACTGAATATAAAGGGCATTCAGCATAATGCATTTTTGATATGGAGGCCCAAGACCATCGCCAATCTTTCGCCGAAACTCCTTCTTTACCCAATTTTGCATGTTCAACATTTATGTCTATTTCATCTGCATAACGAGCAAGGAATGAAGCGAAATAACCAAACCGATCGTAAGCCACTTCTGGACAAAAATTTGAAAATGTATGCGGGGCACACTCTGGTTCAGTGATGGAAGTAGCATATTCATTTGTTTTAGGCCACAGATCACTTTTTTTCCAGCGCTTAAGTAATCTCTTGTCCTCTTTAGAGTCGATTCGTGTACTGCCAGCCTCTCCCAATAGAGAGAGACTTTGATAAAATCGAGGACAGTTATTTACTGTTGCGAAGGGGCAACGTGGTTGAACTCCCTTTCTTCCACTGATTGATGTGTACCAGTTTATGTCGGGAATTTCAGTTGGCATTTATACGCTCACTTTGTTAATATAGATTTATATGGGGTCACCATACCTATATTTTAGGCTTTCTCTTCCTGCTTTTTTTATATCTTAGAACTCGACCGATTGCGGTCACAAGTTTTATTACAAAACCATCATTACCATAGTATCTTTTTTTCCTTTAGATATTGAGTTATCTTCTCTACAAACTTTTCTCCTTATAAGTAATATGGCTTGTACAGAATAGAACATAGCGTAATACGTTCTTGAAACTGAGGATTCATAGTCCCTTTCTTCCAAAAGTATTTTAGTACTTTTGAGATACTTCTTCGCCCTTTCGATTAAAGAGTTTATTTCTTTCACGCTGGCACCCCCTCTCTTCTCACATTTATGAGCAGCGGACTATTAATTGTAGAATAATTCTCCTGAGAGACAGGATAAACCGATATTAGCTCTCTATATTTTAGATTTATCTCTGTGATTATATCTATCATCCTGTCAATTTCTTCTCCGGGAATGACTTTTCTACCAAGAACGATAAGCACATCTATATCTGAATCTTCAGTAGCATCACCCCTTGCCCATGAGCCGTATAATATAATACCCTTTAATCTCATTCCATATAATTTTTCAACTTCTTCTCTAAATTCCCTAAGTACTTCTCTTATTCTCATTTCCTCACTTCAATTTAATTGTCACGCGCATTATGGTTACACAATTACACCATAAAGTTTATGTAAAAGTGGCAATCTTTCTCGTAAAAAAAGTCTGCTGTTGTCGGCTGCCGCGTTTTATAACGTAGTAGGGATAATCCTGAACAACCAGCCCTGTAATCCTTTCCATAAAAACATACAAAAATAAAATTTATACAATTCTTATTCCAGTCTCAAGTATTTCTTTAACAAATGGGTCATCTGGATTAAAATCTTTTGGTCGGTATGGTAATACTTCGATATCACAACTTACCGAAAGAGTAATTGGTCTAATTTTGCTTCGGTCTTTTATTCTACTGCCTTCGAATATTTCAGATACAAGAGCTATGTCTATATCACTCCAGTCATCATAATTACCACTTGCATAACTGCCAAAAAGTACTGCTTGATTTACAGGAATATTATTTTCCTTTAAAGCTGTAAGATATCTATCTATTGTTTCTTTCACTTTAGCTGGGATTTTAACCACTTATAATACTCCTTAATTTTGCTAAAATATCTGTCAGTATATTCTTTTGTGCAGCGATCATAGAATTCATGCTTATAATCAGGATATCTTGTTTCAAGATTAAAATCATTAACTTCATCTAAAAATATCTTTTGTTCATCAGTTAAATTTAATGAAGAAAGTTCTGCTAATTTTACAAGATTATGTGTTTTAGGTGGGATTTTATTTTCATTTTGATGAACAAAAATAGCTTTTAAAGTTTTTTCTAAGACCAAATGTCCTATAAATAAGCACCAATCATATCTCATTGATTTAAAAAGACTCTTTGCAGCTTTTAAATCATGTTTTGCACTCTTCAGCCAATAATCGATGTGCTCATCTTTTGTCATTTGTTTTCCTTTAATTCATAAGTCTTTCAAAAGAAAAGAAGAGAATTATAGAAGGCAATAAATACACATGATTATAAATAATATTGATATAATGTAAATAGATAATTATTAATATTCAATAACTTTTTTGTGTGAAATACGGGGACACCATTCCACCATAAGGTCTATGTAAAAATGGTATCTCCTGATTACCAGATAATTTAACCGCAGAGACGCAGAGTAAGAAGAATTATAAATTATTTCTCTCTTTATTCTCTCTCTTCTCTGCGGTTCTATTTCCTCCTCCAGAATTTTTCCATTTCTTCTATTTCTTTCTTATCTTTGTAAAACTTTCTAATCCTTTCTTTACAAAGTTCCGCTATTTTACTGTCAGGTTCAAGTTCAATCGCTTTTTTGTATTCTTCAATGGGGATTTTATAATCTTTTTTATCTTTTTTCTCATAAGCTAATCCCATTAAATAATGATGTTCCGCCTTTTCGGGATAGACTGCCATTGCAGAGCCAAATTCTGAAATAGCATCCCATAAGGTGCCTAGCTCATCTTTTTTTAAGTAATCTCTTCCTAAAGCCAGGTGCATATAATATAGTGCACCTTTATAATCAGGTGTCAGCTCTACAGATTTTTTAAATGTTTCATAAGCTTCATAGTAAACTTCATAATCATATAATTCTTTTCCTGTTCGGAAATATTTTTCTGAGCCCTTTTTCCTTTCCGATATTAATTTCAGCTCAGACAATACATCACTATTATCAGGGTCTATTCTGATAATTTTGTCAAAATAAATTTTTGCTTTGCTTGGTCTATCAGTTTTATTGTAAAGAACAGCAAGCTGATAGTTTGCAGTGATGTTATCAGGCTCGGATTTTAATATTTTTTCTAAAATTTTATATGCCTTACGATATTCCTTTTCTGAAATAAATTTTTCTGAAATATTTAGTTGAACTTCCTTTTCGGGATTTAACTTTAATGCCTTATCATAATCCTTTTCAGAGATATATTTCTGAGAAAGCTTTTTTTGAATTTCTTTAATATTATCTTTTATGTTATTTAAATTGGGATTTAATTTTAATGCTGTAGTATAAGCATCGAAAGCAGGTTCAATTTGGTTCATATTTATGTAACATTCTCCAAGTTTCACATAAGCTTTCCAATTCTGAGGATTATTTTCTATGATTTTTTTATATTCTAAAGCTGCCTTTTCATAGTTACCCGAATCAAAAAAATCATCTGCAAGGTTACTTCTTGTTGAACAACCCGCGATAATTGTTAAAATAGTGAAGATTAGAACAGGTTTATATGTGAAAAATAAGAGCAATTTTTTCATTTGTATTCCCTACCTTTCCAGGTGAACCTTCCAAAAGAACCAATTATTCCGACAACTGCAAAATATATCGGCTGGAACATCTCCCATAGTATGAAATATTTAAGTAAATCAATCCTGTTAAAAATTTTTGCTCCCTTTAATAATACTAAAGAATCGGTAATCCATTTCAAAAATAAACAACAAACCGGAATATAAGAAAATTCCCTAATTATTAATGAAAGTGGTAAAAAAATTAACAAACCGACATTTATTAAATAAAGAACGACTAAATAGACAAAAAAAGATAGATCTGTTTTTATTTGATAAGAAGCATTTGAAGCCCACCTTGTTCTTTGACTAAAGAATTCTTTCAGCGATTTAACAGGGTGAGTTGTAACAAAAGATTCATCATTATAAGAAAATTTTACTTTAAATTTAGTATGTTTTTTTATTAACTGCAATAATAATAAATCGTCGCCGGAAATTCTGTTTTTGATTTTTGAAAATCCTCCGACTTCATAGAAAGCCTCTTTTCTATAAGCGAGATTTTGTCCGGATGCAGCGAGTGGAAAACCTAATGATATTGAGCCGGCAGCCGCAGACATCATCGATAGAAAATCCAATGCCTGAACTCCTGTAAAAATTGAATCCGTTTTATCTTTTTCGCAAACTTGCGAATAACCCGCAACCATACCGGTATCTCCGGTAAAATTGGCTATCATCGAATCTATCCACCCGGGTTTTAATCTGCAGTCGGCATCTGTGGTTAAGATTATTTCTCCAACAGAATTCTTTATTCCTTCGTTAAGGGCATATTTTTTTGAAGAGAAATTCTCTATATTTTCTCTAATTTCCAAAAGTTTGATTTTGTTAAAGTTTTTCTGAAATTCTCTTATAATTTCCTTTGTTTTATCTTCGGAATTATCATCAACTATTATTATCTCAAACTTATCGTCCTGATAGACTTGTCCGGAAAGGTCTGAAAGGCATCCGCCAATATTTTTTTCTTCATTTCTGACAGCAATTATTACAGATACGAACGGTTTATCTCTACTTATAAAGATTTTCTTTTTAATCAATCCTATTAAAAAGAAAATCCCGGTAATAGAATATATAATTGTAATTATTAAAAGAAGCTCCATTATTTTCTTGCCCTGTAAGTTTCACCTTTCCATTTGAATTTTACTATAAGCCCAAGGAATCCAAAAATTACAACGTAAAACGGATGAATAAAAAATATTTTGCTAAAATCTTTAAGCGGTTTTATAATTCCAAACTTGTTTTTTATTTTCATTAAAAATATGAAATCGGAAATATATATCGTAAAATATAAAATAATACAGCAAATAATAAATATTATGAAATTTGAATGAGAGAATGATAAAGATGTGAAAAATTTGCTTAAGATTGATAATATTATTAAAGGTACAAAAATGACTGAAATACTCAGGTTAAAAAGATAAAGAAACAGAGAAACAATTTTAACATACAGAGGATATAAAGCGGCTTTTGATGAATGTCTTAACCGGCTGTATGCAAATTCTTTAAAACTTTTAGCCGGTGCTGAAGGAACTACTGAGCCTTTAGTGGCGGCATATTTGATTTTTCCATCTGTTTTTTTTCGTATCCGATGCATTAAAAGGTCGTCGTCACCTGATAAATAATATCTATACTCGCCGTATCCGCCAATTTTTTCAAATACTTCCTTTTTGTAAGCGAGATTTCTTGCCGTACAGGTAAGAGGAAAACCGAGACTTATCGAAGCTGCGGACAAGCCCCCGAGTGAAATAGATTCGACAAACTGGAATGAGTTCAATAGGCTGTCTTTATTTTTGCTGTCTATTAGTGGCGATAACCCTGCAACCATTGCTGTGTCTTCGTCAAAGTATGAGACAATTTCCGAAACCCACTCTTTCCCGGGTCTGCAGTCGGCATCTGTGGTTAGAATAATATCGCCGGCAGCCTCCCGGATAGCTGTTTCAATTGCATACTTTTTTGGTGCAGTTTCTTTGTTCTCACTAGTAATTCTAATTACCTTAAGGTTCGGTATTTTTTCTTTAAATAATTCTGCAAACATAAAAGTAGAATCTTCGGAGCGGTCATCGACAACAATTACTTCCCATTTGTCAGCTGGATAATCAATATTCTTTATTGAATTTAAACAATCTACAATATTTATCGCTTCATTTCTTGCAGGGATTATCACTGAAACAGAATGTTTATCTTTATTATTCCCTTTACTTAGTCGTTTTAGGCCGGTTGTCAAAATAAATATGAAAATAAGATAGAAAAAAGATAAAAATATAGATAGAAACAACAACTTGTAAAATAATAAGATTGGAAGCATATCTTTACGTATTAAAAAGAAGTCAAAAATTTTTGTTAAATATATTAATATATAATAATAATTACAAGGTAATTTATGAACTGATACTTGACTTTTGAATTTTTTTTTATTATAATATTACTTACGATAAAATATAAATTTAAATATATTATTTCATTATTTTCCTGAAATGACAGAAAATAATTACCCGGTTTTATACATAGTCAGCACTCCAATCGGTAATCTAAAAGATATAACGTATCGGGCGGTCGAAGTTCTTTCATCAGTCGATTTCATTGCATCTGAAGATACCAGAAGAACTAATATTCTATTAAAACATTATGGAATCAGAAAAAAACTTATTTGTTATAATGACATCAATAAAGAAAAGGTAACACATAGAATAATAAACGAGTTACGAAACAAAAATTCAGCTGCTCTTGTTACGGATTCCGGAACTCCCGGAATTTCCGATCCGATGTATTATCTTGTAAAAAATGCGATAGTTGAGAGTATTAAAATAATACCGGTACCGGGTCCTTCGGCTCTGCTCGCAGGCATCGTTACATCAGGTCTTCCGAATGATAGATTTATTTTTGAGGGTTTTATTCCTGTACGCAAGGGTAGAAGAAAAAGATTTATTCAATTAAAAGATGAGCCGAGAACAATGGTTCTTTTTGAATCACCCCATCGGCTCTTAAAAACTCTTGAAGACCTTAAAACTTTTTTTGGAAATAGAAGAATCTCAATATGTAGAGAATTGACTAAAGTTTATGAAGAGGTTATCAGGACTGATATTGAATCAGCTTTAGTGCATTTTTCTGAGAAAAAACCGAGAGGTGAGTTTGTTTTGGTTGTGGAAGGAAAAAATAAATAACCTTAATAATTCATATAAAAGCTAATAGCTAAAAGCCAAAAGCTGATAAAGACAATTTATGAATAATACAGGATATAAAGATTATAATTTTTATGGCAGAGATTAATAAAAATTCTAATGTTAAAGAGCTGAAAACAAAAGTGCTTCCTAATTTTATTCAGGATTTTTACTATAAAATGGTAAATCCTCTGGTAGATTTTTTAATAAATCAGGAAATTCATCCTAATTTTTTAACTACATTAGGATTGTTATTTAGTATAGTTATTGCCATACTTCTCACTCAAGGGCTTTTTTTCTGGTCCGGTGTAATGATAATACTTGCCGGCACATGCGATATGGTTGATGGCAAAGTTGCAAGAAAATCCGGACTCGGCACAAAGTTTGGTGCTCTTTATGATTCTGTAATCGACAGATATTCGGAAACAATAATATTTTTTGGAGTTTGCTTTTATTTTGTTCAGAATAAAATGTATATTACATCTATTGCCGGCTTTATTGCAATTAGCGGTTCATTAATGGTCAGTTATGTGAGAGCGAGGTCTGAAGGATTGGGGCTCAAATGTAAAGTGGGTCTGATGCAAAGACCGGAAAGACTTATATTTTTATCAATCGGCTGTTTATTGGGAGATATAACATTTGTTGAACCGTATTATCCTGTTTCACTGATTATAGCTATCTGGGCTATTGCTGTATCTGCAAATTTTACTGCAATTCAAAGACTTTACCACGCTTGGAAAGAAACTTATTTAAAAGAAGAAAGAAAAGAGGAAGAATATTTACAAAAGAATGATATCTGAAAAATGAAAATTTAATCAATATTAGTAACATTATTAAAAAAATAATCCAATAAATTTTAATAATCTTATAAATTATGAATCGTAGGGGCAGGTTTTAAACCTGCCCAGAATATGGACGCATTTTAAAACCCGCCCCTACAAGAAATTTGGGAAAATAATACAAATAGAATATGAATAAATATAAAAGAACATATTTCAGTTTTTTAACAATAATATTATTTATTTTTTTAATCGGTTTGTTTAATTATGGATATGAGAAGTTAATTTCATCTCCAATTGCCGACGAATATAATATAAAACTGCTCGATAAGATATTTAATGAAATAAGGGATAAATATGTTGAGGAAATTGACGAGTCAAGCCTCATAAAACTGGGAATAGACGGAATAATTAAGGGACTTGATCCTTATACTGATTTTTATGATAGAAAAAGGTCGGCACAGTTAAAATCAATTACAACCGGAAAATACGGGGGGATTGGTTTTTATGTAAGTATGCTCGATGGTAAATTTACACTGATATCACCTTTAGAGGATTCTCCTGCAAAAAGTGCAGGAGTTAATCAGGGGGATGTTATTGTTAAGGTCGATGGAATAAAAACCGGGGGATTGAATGCAGATGAAATAACGGATATGATTAAAGGAGGAGAGAATACGGAGGTAGTATTAACAATAGTAAGAGAAGGTCTGCCGGATACTATCAATATAGCTGTCACCAGAAAAAACATTCGTATGAAGGATGTTGCATACTCGAAGATACTGGATAATAATATTGGGTATATCAAACTAAACCATTTTTCCCAAAAAGCTGCCGGGGAAATGTTAGAAACTATCCGTGAAATGCAGAAATCCGGTCTTACGGGTTTGATTGTTGATATTAGAGGCAATCAAGGCGGGCTGTTGTCATCAGCCGTTGATGTGGTTGATTTATTTGTTAAAAAGGGTGAATTGATAGTTTCAACAAAAGGAAGAGATAAGGAGTTTAATTCCGAACATTTATCAAAAAATAAACCTGTCTATTATAACAAATCGCTTGTAATTTTAGTAAATAATGTGAGTGCAAGTGCATCCGAGATCTTAGCAGGAGCTGTTCAAGACCTTGATAGAGGAATTATCATAGGAAAAAAAACATTCGGGAAGGGTCTGGTTCAGACTATTTTTTATACGACAACAAAAACTGCATTGAAGATGACAACTGCAAGGTATTACACCCCGAGCGGGAGATGTATCGACGGAACAAAAATCAGCAGTAAAAAAGGAATTAATAACAAAGAAAATATCTATTATACAAATTCCGGAAGAATAGTTCACGGCGGTGGTGGTATTACCCCGGATATCATTATCTCAGATGAGAATGAATCTATATCGGAATTAATGGAACAATCAATATTATTAAAATTTGCCCTTAAATATGCAGTTCAACATAAAAATTTACAGAAAGTGGATGTGGATAGCGAGATTTTAACACAATTTGAAAAATTTATCGATGAAAATGCTTTTTATGTTAAAAAGAAAGGCATTAATGAGATTAAGAAACTAACGGAAATAACAGATGAAGAAAATTACGGAAGCGAATTTGAAAAACATATTAATAGTCTAAATGAAATTATCACTAAGAAAAATAAAATAAAAATAGATTTATCAGATCCTTTAATAATTTATAATCTTAATAAAAGGATGAATTGGGTATTAGGCGGTGAAACAGGTAAAATTGAAGCCACAATTAATGACGATGTTTATATAAAAGAAGCGGTTAATATTCTTAAAAATAAAGAAAAGTACAACAAGTCCTTAAAAAATATTAGAGTGAGTAAAAGCTCTCTGAATTAGGAGGTTCTTGAAATATATTAAACCCTTATGCCCTTTTTAGAGCACCACGAAGTATGAAAATTTATCCATTTCTAATTTGCGGCTCTGCCGCAAATTAGAAATAATAGAAAGTTTTTTTGCTTACTTTTTTTTCAAAAAAAGTAAGTATTTATGTAATAAAATAATGATAGTCTTTTGCGATTTTGACGGTACAATTACGGTAAAGGATGTTGGAGCCGAGTTCTTTAATAATCTTATGACAGAGCAAAGACCGGATGTTCTCGAAGACTGGTTTAACGGTAAGATAAATTCAAAAGAGTGCTTGACAATTCAATGCTCCTACGTTAAAGCAACAAAAAAAGAAATCGATTCCCTTCTTGACAAGCTGGAAATTGATAAAACATTCCTAAATTTCTATAAAGAATTAAAAAAAAATAATATTAAACTGATTATCTTAAGTGACGGCTTGGATTATTATATAAGAAGAGTTCTAAAAAATTATAATCTCGATGATATAGAGATTTATTCCAATAAATTGATTTTATACGATAATAACAAAGTTAAGCCACAGTTTCCTTATTACAGTCCGGAATGTTCAAACTTTGCCAATTGCAAGGGAATGCAGATAAAAAAACTGAAGTCTAACAGCAAAATATCCGTTTTTATAGGTGATGCATACTCGGACAGATGTGCAGTTGAAAGTGCCGATGTTATTTTTGCCAAAGAAGATTTTTATAAATACTGCCGGGAACAGAAAGTTACCTGTTTCAATTTTAACAATTTTGACGATATTTTAAAAGTCTTAAAGGAAAAATATCCCTCCGGTTTTCATACCTGCTGAAGACAAAAGAAACCACAAATTTCACTGATTAGGAAAGAGATTTCACAAATTGAGACTACAAGCTATTATTCTACATAAAGATAAGTAAAATCAAAATATTTTTTCCTCTTTATTCATATTTAAGGACTACCTCTTCGCATTTGATAAATTGAGAACAACTGCTTCTTTTACATTTTAGGAATAACTCGAGAATATCGGCAAAATCTCCTTTTGCAATTCCAATTCAATTGTAGATTGTTCGCCCTCACAGTTGCTTCGAAACAAGAAAATAACTGTAGGGACAGAATAGTGTTCTGCCTCTACATAAACACCGCGAAAAATATAAAAATACATTATTTTAATTATCTTAATCAGTGAAATCAGTGGTTTATTTTCTAATTAAACATCCTCATCAATTTTTCTGTGGCTTTTAAGCCCGTACCTGTCAGGATAATGACTGTATTTTGTTCGGGTTTAATAATATTTTTTTTGTAAAATTTATCTACTGCCGGAATAACAACAGCAGATGTCGGCTCTACGAACAATCCTCCGGCAGCAAGAATCTTTATTCCTTTTTTAATTTCATTATCGGAAACTACAGTAACAGCGCCGGAAGTTTCGTTTATTGCCTTCAGAATTAATTTTTCATGGATTGGCTTTTCAGAACAAATTCCTTCAGCAATAGTCGGTTTTTTTTGAGAAAAAGCGGGGATATGATCCTTTTTCTTTAAGAATGCCTTATATATCGGACAGCAGGTGTTGGATTGAACACCTAACAGCTTTGGAAGTCTGCGGATAATCCCGTTTTCTAAAAGCTCTTTAAATCCGATATAAAGCCCCAGATAATTGGTTCCATACCCAACCGGACATATTATATTATCGGGACTTTCCCAGTTTAATTGCTCTGCAATCTCAAATGCAGCAGTTTTTGTTCCTTCTAAAAAAAACGGATTCCAGTTATGAGAAGCATAGTAAATATTTTGAGCATCTTTTAAAACGGCTGCAGATGTATCTGCTCTCGTACCGGGAATTTTTTTTATCTTAGCGCCGAATAATTGGATTTGAGCAATCTTGCCTTTTGAAGTTGACTCGGGGCAATAAATTTCACATCTTATTTTTGCTTTTGCAGAATATCCGGCAGCAGAAGCACCGGCATTACCGGAAGAATCCTCGATTATTCTTTTTATACCTATCTCTTTTAATTTGCTGATTAATACGGCAGAACCGCGGTCTTTGTATGAACCGGTTGGGAAGATATAGTCAAGCTTTGCTTTCAAATTAAATCCTTTATAAACAAAATCGACAAGAGGCGTCATCCCTTCATCGAAAGAAACGATATTCTCGTTCTTGTCTATAGGAATTGCCTCTCTGTATCTCCATAAAGTCGGCTTCCTTTGGGCAATTTGCCTTAATGGGAAAGTTACCGATTTTTTAAGATAAAGAACTCCACCGCAGCTGCACTTATAACAAAACTCCCATACAGCATGTTCTTTCCCGCAGACGGAACAAATGTATTTACTCATCCTGACAATTTTACTCCTATCTTCAGTTCTAAATTGCTAGAATATATTATAGATAAAATATTTATTGGATTGTTATTTTCAAAGAAAATAATAAAATTAAAAAAAAAGCCCAATATTTTGGGCTTTTTTAAAGCAAATAATTATTAATCTTCAAGAACACTCTGAAAGTTATCTAAATGCCCTTCTTCATCCGCAAGAATACTAACAAAAAGATTAGCTGTTTTATAATCTTTTTCTTCATTTGCCAGTTCAATGATTTCTCTATACATTGCGACAGCTCCTTCTTCAGCCTCGATATCATTTTTTACCATTTCTTCAAATGAGTTTCCAACTGAAATTTTTGTCGGGGCTGTAGTAGGAATTCCACCAAGCATAACTAACCTTTCTGCAATCTCCTCAGCATGCTTCATCTCTGTTATTGCTGCCGATTTAAACATATCTTTTACAAGTTCACCTTTTATTCCTTTAGCCTGGACATGCTGCCACATATATTGTACCGAAACCTGGATTTCACGTGCAATTGCATCATTTAATTTTGTTAATAGTTGTTCACTATCCATTTTTCTCCTCCTTCATGTTTTTGGTTTAAATATGAATTACGGATTTTATGGATTTTTTCATTGATTTATCTGATTATAAGAAATATTTTTTTCTTTTTCTATGTTGGTGCAATTCGTGGCAAAAAAATATTTATTACTTAAGATAACAAAACTTTAATAATATCCAATAAAAAATTTACACCTTTGTATCAATGTTTTTAATAAATATTAGATATTTTACCGAATTTTCTTCATTATTGATTAAAAGTCTTTCTTATCATTTTTATTGCATTATTTAAGAAATATATCTATATTTCATATTGTCATTCCTGCGGAGGCAGGAATCCATATTCAACATAAATTATATAGTATCAAAGAACTGGATTCCCGTTTACACGGGAATGACAAACCGGTGTTATTCAACATATATTCATAAAATTTTAATATATTTTCTTTTTTCAGCAGTCTCATAAAATATAAATAAATATTAAAGGAGAGAAAAACATGTTGTTAAAAATACTTAAATACGTTTTGATATTTTTCATTTTTATATCAACTAATTGTGAAAAAAAACCGTCTTTAAATGAAAATGCGCAATTGCTTAAATCACTTCTTCCTGAAAATAATGAAGTCTCCGGATGGAAACTTAGTTCGCCGCTGAGGTTTTTTCAACCTGAAAATCTATGGGAACTTATTAACGGTGCAGCAGAAGGGTATCTTGTTTATGGACTTAAAGAGATGGTAATTTCTGAATTTATTAATGAAGACACAAAAAAAGAGATGGTAATTGAAATTTACCAGATGGAGGATAATACAAACGGATTTGGAATATATTCCGCAGAAAGATTTCCGGATAATAAATTTATTAATATTGGAACTCAAGGTTATGAAGATAATATGGTTCTCAATTTCTGGAAAGACAGATATTATATAAAACTTAGCGGTTTTGAATCATCTCCTGAATATAATAAATCTCTTAGAGATATGGCTGAGGTTACTTCTGATAAAGTTTCAGTTGATAAAGGAATGCCTATTTTTTTGTCATATTTCCCACAAAAAGGTCTTATTGAAAATAGTGAAAAATTTATATCAAAAGATTTCCTTGGGCACGGTTTTCTGATGAATGGGTATATGGCTGATTATAACATTGAAGATAAAGAAGTAAAGTTTTTCCTGATTGATAATAAAAATGGTGAAGCTTCAAAATCTTCTTATGAAAAATATAAGGAATTTATAAATAGTACAGGTAAGATTGTTTCAAGTATCGATAAAATCGGCGATGAAGGTTTTATCGGTGAAGACAGGTATTACGGAATCATTACTGTTTTAAAAAAGGGAAATATAATCTTAGGAGCTCTTGGGGTGGATAATAAAACTGTAGGTTTAGACCTGATAAAAGAATCATTAAGTAAAATAGGTTAATAAGTTTATGGCTGAAGTTTTAGTAAAACAAGTATTAAAAAAAGTTAAAAAGGGAGAAATAATATTTAAAGAGAATAGTATTGGGAACGATATGTACATAATTAGTTCCGGACAAGTTCAAATATCCAAATGTAAAGATGATAAAATAGTTATCCTCGATATTCTTGGTGAAAAAGAATTTTTTGGCGAAATGGCTCTTTTTAATGATAAAAAGAGAACAGCTACTGCGGAAGCTTTGGAAGATTCAACCCTTATTATTATTAATAAGAGTATGCTTGATAGGCAGTTAAGAAGTATTCCTGATTGGTTTATTGTAATGTTTAGATCGTTGGTGAAAAGGCTTGAAAAAGCAGATGAAAGGATAATTAATCAGTGATTTGGGATTTTACATATTTACTCCGGAATAAAAATTTATGTAAAATTAGAAAGAATTCAATCAAGAGAAATAATTTTGCATACTATATTTTAAAACTAATTAATGTCAAATAATCAATGGAGAAAGCCTATGAAAATACGTTTTTGGGCAAGTTTTTTGTGCTTTGTATTTTTATTATTGTTTATTAAAAATATCTTTGCACAAGAATCTCCCGAACAAAGAACAAGGCGAACACGTGCTAAAGCTCCTGAAATTGGAATAGTTGCAAAAGATTTTACTCTTAAGACAACTGATGGAAAGGACTTCACTCTTTCTGATTATAGAGGGAAAATCGTTGTTCTGGAATTTGGAGCATGTACCTGACCGCCTTATCTGAGTAAAATACCCGAAATGGACCAACTTGCAGAGGATTTCAAAGACAACCACGTTTTATTCTACACCGTTTACACAAGAGAACCTCACGCTGGTCAAAAAATGGGCCAAAGGATGAGAAACCCAAAATCGATAGAAATGACCGGCACCAGACCGGGTAAGAAGAGCAGAAACTTGGACTTTTCTGACAAGAAACAGACTAAAACTCACCGGGAACGCGTCGATTATGCATTGGAAATGATAAAAGAACACAGCCAAAAACGTCCCATATTGATAGACACTTTCGGTCCCGACTGCGTTCAAAGAACTGTTGGTGGAGGAAGACCCAACAGTTTAGTTATTGTAGATAAAGATGGAAAAATCGCACTTTGGCAGAATTGGTCAAATTTGGAAAAAGCAAGAAAAAAACTTGAAGAAATGACCGGAAATAAGGTCTTGGAAAATTAAATTATTTTTAGGGTATTTACTAATATGAGTCAGGTTGACTCAAAGATTTTTTAAAAGGGAAGGCATAAATAGTTTGCCTTCCCTTTTTTATCGGCAGAGCTTCTCCACTGTTTAAAATTGATATTTATTTTTTCTAATCTTATAATTTCTATCATCAGATTTTTTAGGAACTACAAATTAATTTTTTTTGTTCTAAAAAGTAAATAAATTATTTTTTCGCTGATGATATACAATTATTTATAAATTCAACACTAATTAGAAAACTGGTTCAATGGTATTATAATTTTGACAGAGATGTTAAAGAGCATGAAGTACGAACATTTTTAGTTATTCCATTGTTATTGGCACTTGGCTGGCCCGAGCAAATGAGGCATTGTCAAGTTTAATGCATAAATGATTAATTCTTGTTCCCAAACTCTGTTTTGGAATTTTATTCTTTCAGCAGCCTGACATCGACATCCCCGATTGTGTTGTTGGGTATTATGACAATACGGGATTCGCCTTCCTCCTGCACCCAGATGTCGAGTGCAGCTCTGCCTGAGGATAACTGAAATACCGCCTTGTTTTCTCCTTCCTCGAGCGGCTGACTCATTTTACTGCCGTTAACCGTTACGTACATTCTGCCTTTTCCGGTCGATTCCCCGCGGTTGATAGTGAGCTCATATTTCCCGCTTCGTTCGATAACAACAGCCCAGCTTGCAGGTTTGCCGTCGATGAACGTTGAGTCCTGGTAACGGCACAACCGTACCGGGTTTTCCTTATCGGAACCTATATGTATATACCCGGGAGTAAACCGGCGTGTGCTTTTCACGTCGTTAAACCATTCGTCATAATCCTTCCTCAGCGATGTTAGGATTTCCGGATGCCGCTCTGCCAGATTATTTTTCTCGCCGGGGTCGCCAGTTATGTCGTAAAGCTCCAGAATGGGATTATTGGAAGTTTTGAGATTCTCGTCGGAAAATGTATCAGGATAACCGAGCATCTTATATCTCTGTGTCATAACCGCACAGTTCTGGTATCTTTTTGGTTCGAGTCCGCGATGGCATTGGAAAAACAGCTTTCGTTCCTGCCGGGCTGCGTCATCTCCGTCCAGCAGCGGCAGCAGACTTTTGCCGTCCAGGGATGGCTGCTGTGGAGTATTTATGCCGCATATATCTAACAATGTTGGGTGAATATCTATATGGGCGGCAATTTGGTCAATTTTTCGGCTTTGATGGAATCGGGCGGGCAATTGAGCAAAAAACGGCACGCGGATTCCTCCCTCGTAAACTGACGACTTGCGTCCACGAAGCCCGGCGGTATAACGATTTTGCTGAGGTCCGTTGTCGCTTAGAAAAATAACAAGTGTGTTATTTCTCAGGTCAAGTGCGTCGAGTTTGCCAAGCAGACGACCTACATTTTCATCGATATTGGTAATCATTCCGTAAACTTTTGCCGTAGTATCGTTTAATCCCACTGCCTTATAAGGTTCACTGTACTCCGGGTCAACCTCGAGGGGTGTGTGCGGCGCATTGGTTGGCAGATATACAAAAAAAGGTTTCCGGCGGTTGTTTTCGATAAACCGAATCGCAGCGTCAAAAAAAACATCAGTGCAGTAACCTTTTGTCTTCACCTGTTTTCCGTTTTGCCACAGCATCGGGTCGAAGTAGCTGTTGGGTTTGTCGGGTGCCTGCCCGATACCGCCTGATTTATGAAACAGTGTCTCTGTGAAACCCTTGTCCTGGGGTCTCATCGGATAAGTATCGCCCAGATGCCACTTTCCGAAAATGCCGGTAACATAGCCGGCATTCTGCAGCCGTTCAGCGATTGTAACCTCATCGCTATGCATCTTTGCCCCGCCGCGTGAAGTGTGAATAACACCTGTGCGGTAGAAGTAACGACCGGTCATCAGACTTGCCCGAGTGGGTGCACACACCGGGCTGCAGTAGAACCTGGTAAACTCCACACCCTCAGAAGCGAACCGGTCAATATTAGGTGTTTTAATCTTATCGTTGCCTTTTACACCCAAATCGCCATAACCCTGGTCGTCCGTCATTATAAGGATGACATTAGGTTTTTCTTTGTTATCTTCGCTTAAGGATGTACACCCGGTCATCGGGAGCGCAGCCGTAAGTAATCCAGCTGTTTTTAAAAAATCTCGTCTATTGTAATTAGTATTCATATAACAAACTCCAATATTATTATTAGAACAAAAAGTAGGGATTTCAAAAATTTAAAATTTTTATTTTCTCTGCGTCACTGCGGATTTATTTTTCTTTGATAAAACATTAAAAGTATTTTTTTATTTAAAATTATGAAATTATATACAATATATCAAGGATATATTTCCCGCATTATTTTAAAAGGGTTGATTGTATGAAAATTTAACCGGTTTACCGGATTTTCTGATTTTTTTCTTTTTTTATAGAAAATTCTCGCTTTATGAGAGAATATTGTCTGATTTCGGTATAAAAAACTATTAAAAATT
>SDBU01004202.1_pt1 | contig 17798 bp, 30 predicted proteins | sample 2277071 | NCBI WGS metagenome assembly SDBU01 (sample SAMN10397929, study PRJNA504765) | marine sediment metagenome | isolation source: marine sediment core GS08_GC12, 126 cmbsf | place: Arctic Ocean: Gakkel Ridge, Loki's castle | collected 2008 | reverse complement strand
ACTCGGTCCAACAAACAGCGTCGGAATATCACTGTTGAAACCGACCATCAAAGATGATGCGATGTTATTTACAAGCCGATTTGAATTATCTACACCTTTGCCTATTACAACACTTTCACTGCCGTTCGCCGTTACATACATCCCAAGTGCTATCGACCTGCCTCCAGCCGCTATCACAGCGTTGCCCGCAGCAAACGAAGAACTCCCAATAGCTGTTGTATTTTTACCTATCGCAAGCGAATAGTTACCAACATTTGCATCGTCCCACTGTGTCCCTGTAACACGGCCCACGCGTAGAGCGCTTTTCGAAGCGTCCCAGAACATTCTATTCCCCACCCCTGACGCTGTCCCGTAAAAATTCACATCGTAACCGCTCGTTCCATTATCGTGTCCGACCGTCACTGTTCCCGTTGCCTGTATTCCAGCAACATAAAGAGATCCGCTTGCGTAAATATTTCCATCTCTAATCAAAACCTGTTCATCAATCAGAACGCCAGCGCCAGCCAAGTATTCTTTAACACTATCCGTGTGTATGTGATCTAACACGTTAATATCTTCAACCTGAAGGCCACAATCCAGATCGAATTTTCCATTTGCACCAAAATCATGATCCCAGGTTATACGGCTCTGGTTGTCTTTTCCGTTAAATTCAATAAAGTAGTCAACATCATCTATCCCGTTCCCGATGACCATTGCCGGCCCGAAAGGCGGATCTATAAAAATCGGACTGTCGATATATAACCCGGCAAAAAATCCTGTGCCTGTTGCCTGGATACCTACAGTACCGATATGAATTGAACCGCTAGCGAGATGAATGTCTTTCCACTTTAAAGCCGGACTTCCAAGACTATATGTATCATCTGTCTCGGGTAGGAGATGATGAGACAATAAGTCATTAATAGTTGAAGTTGCGCCACCTATCTCAAGTGATCCACTTGCAAATATGCTAGCGGTATTATCGACGACAAACTGTCCGGAACCGATTGCCTCTGCATATATTAAATTTCCGCCTGCTGAATTACGAATAAAAACAGTTGCACTTGGGTTTCCAGGGTGATCCTGTTCTACAAAAATACCCCTGCCGCCTGTGGAGCTTGAATTAGTTACATATAATGCCGGTGCCGGCGTTGCATTGCCTTGAGATATTAAAACGCTACCGACAGGACCGGTACTTACAAAGCGGCCGGCGATATCTGTAGCTCCGGAATAATTTATATTAAACGGTGACTCTGAAAATATGCGTCCTGGCGCTCTGACATGAAAAAAATGTGTATTTAAGGGAGCATCAAAAACAAACTTTTCACCGAATTCGACGCCGATCGTGCTGCTTGCAGTGAAATCGCCGTATGAAATGGTAGATAGTGGCGCTGATGGATCGCCCAAAGCAATTTCGTAAGGATTGAGAGCGTCAACATCGAATAGATTTTCTCCATTTTCCAGAAAAACCTGAAAGGAACCATCGCCACCGCCGGAATTACCAACTACCAGATCAACTTTATTATTCGCCCCATTAATGATAAATTTGCCGGCAGGCCCGCTAGAGCCAATAAGATAAAGTCCAGAATAATCGGAACCTTCAAATATGTCATTTGACCACAACCACAATGATGAAGTTGCAAATCGAGTAATAACCATTCCTACAGTTGAACTTGCAATCCAGGCATCAAAAGATCCAAATAAATTATTAACATGAAATATCTCATCTCCAGAGACGGAATCAAGAATAAGTGAAGGCGTAGCGCCTCCAGGAAGATTCGTTAAATTCGAACCATCCCCGAAATAAGTTGCAGCACTTGCAAAACCATCGGAGATCATATTACCGCTTATATATTCGCTTCCGGAAGAGAACATATTTCCATCCATTTTTAAATCTCCGGTACAGGAAAGGTTTCCATTACTGCCGATCATCGAGCAACCGGCAATAGGATATCCGGCGCCGGCGTTAATCCCTGGCGCCGCTACTCCACCAAAGAAGATTCCCGAACCTTGTGAAGTCAGGTTTCCAGTAGAATCGACCGACATACCGCCGGCGGCAAAACCATCGCCGACCTCGATGCCGAATTGAAAAGTAGCGCTCGCGACATTTATATCGAGATCGGATGTGTTGCCGACTGAAAGCGTCGGATTCAGGCCGAATGGATATGAAACGGTATTGTCGGCATTTGTAATTACAATTCCAAATGTCATTGAGAGGATTATTACAAAAATCGAAACTGATATAATGTATAGCCATTTATTTGTCATGGTATATTTCGTCCCCATTCATAGGAGAATAATTCCGATACAGGTGTAGGATTGTAAATTGCACATTGCGCCGTGTCCATAATGGATATTGAACGATTAGAGAAACCAGGCAAATGAAGCGCATCGGTAGCAAATGCGGGACCATCCGGATCGTAATTGATATAATAATCGCCTGTGGAAAAGCTTATAACAATAAAAGATGACATAGAGGCGGACGGCGAACAGGATCCGGATGAAAGAGGCGCAACAGATATATTTCCATATTCAAAATCGTTTGTAAATTCGTTCTGAAATTTGATAGTTGGCGTTGCAATCGTAATCGTTGAAGTCCCTGTTAGAGTGGTCAAGATTCCGCCGGCAGTACTCTGGCGGAAATTCCGCGTTTCTGTGCATGTTGCTTCATCGCAGGCCAGGCCGGTGATTGCTTCCGGCCGGCCGGATCCGTCGTTTATCGCTTTTTCGTCTCTTGCGAGTGCGATAGTACAGAAAAACAAAGTCAATAAAATCGAAAATAGAGAAATTATTATTGCAAATAAACTGAAACTTATTTTAATATCCCACGAAAAGTCCACCAAAGGATTATCTTTGAATAACATTTTATATTTCATTTGCGATAGTTCCTTTTCAGTGTTTTCTTTCATTTTTATCCCCTTCGATTATTTCTTTTATTTGATTCAGGCCGGATATATTCGCATCCCAGTTTGTAGGCGCCTCAAGCGTTTCGCTTATAGGCAGACTCAAGCCGACGTCCGGACTGAGTAAAGTATCGATGGTAAGAGATGTAACGGTTTTCGTTAATATTTTCCTGTAAGTTTCATTCAGAATCCATCGACCTTTGACATTATTTTTGCCGATCTCTTTGATTAAGTCCTCTTCCGGAGTTTCGGAGTCTTTCAATACGACGCCGGCCTTTATTGCTTCCTGGGTAGCTTCATCGAACGGCCGCGTAACGATAAACTTCTTTTCCTCTATCTGGTCGAGGATCTTAAAACTCACGAAATAAGGACGGCCGTCGGGTCTGTGTTTCGACGGGTAATAAATGAGCCTGTGTTTTTTAAGTGTGACTTGCGCCCAGGTAATATCTTTACGTCTCGAGCGTATATCCGCTGCAATTTTCCTGGCGGATCCGAAATATAGAGCGCCCTTGAAAGAAGAGCAATCGTAAAGATAACTGAATACTCGTGCCGGAAGCGGTTTCAGTTCGAAAGTCTCGTATATTTCTTCAAGTAAAGGACGTTTTATGTATGGCATTCAGCCGCCTTTCATTTGCCTTTTAATGAAATCACTCGAGGTGTAACAGGTGCGGAACTGCTCGCTGTAGTCTCCGGGCCTTTTTTGTAATAGACTTCCGGTTTTTTCCTGCCGTTTTGCTGGAGGACTCTATCAACTGGATCCACGCGCTCGAGTTTCGACGGCTCTATCGGCACAAATTGTTGTAAAGGCTGATTCTGAGCCGTACCGTTTCCGCCCAGAAGCGGTAAAATGACCTCTGCCGCCTGCTTGATCACTCCGGACACACTATCGTCGTCAGAATCGGATCCAAAAACGCCGGATTCTTTTATAGTTGCCAGCAATTTTATAGATTCAATTAAATCCATTCCCTTCCCTGGCTTCCCCCCCAGTTGTTCTAGTAGAAGAGTTGTTAAAAATTGCTGAACACGATCATTGGATTTCTGATTCATTTCCATCATTTTTAGTTGATAGTCTTCACTGTGACCTTTATTGTTGCTATTCCCACCTACAGCATTGATCATAGATTGAAGTTTTGACAGGTCGTTGAAATGTTGGTCTAAAGCGGATGGATTATTCGGATCCGCGTCGATTTTCACCATCTTGGATTGAACAGTCATATTACCGTTGGAACGATCGATCTTAATAATCCGATAGCTTCCAGGAGAGAAATTATCGCGGAGCTGATCGGCTGTTGGCTCGAGCAGCCAGGTTTCGACTGTCTTTTCGTCTTTGAGTATTTTATAAACGTATCTAACTTTTTTCCCGGGCGTCGGGACCGCGTTAATTTGAGTGTCGCAATCGACAAAATCTTCATCCTCGGGATCCACGTGATCCGGGTTGTGAAGGTCTTCATAAACGATATAGGGATCGATCGGGGAGTCCCCATCGCCGCGCCATTCGAAATTAGTATCGAAAAGTTTCTGCATATCGTAAACATTAAACCTTATACCACCGCCTTCAGTCTGGTTTATTCGCAATGGACCGTTAGGGTGTTTGTATTTATCAACTAATTTCTGGAGAGTTTCGGGGGATTTATGGAATACTTTTTGCGCCTTGTTTTTACTAATGTATTCAGTATCTAAAACTACGCCATTAACTTCAATATTACTCATTATCAGCCGCCTTTCTTGATTCGCAATCTACTGATTTGCTGCACGTTTTCGGACATCCTAATTCTTTCAGGACGTTGACAGCCTCTTTCCGTATGATATACCGGATTTTGTTGTAGGCTGTTTCGTTCTTTTCGATTTCATCGATGATCGCTTCGACTACTTCACTGTTCATCTTTTATTTTCCTGATACACGAGTCCGGACAAGCCGTCCAGGACGTTGACAGCGTCGTTGTTCACGATATATAGTTCTCCATATCCATAAATAATAGGAGATGAAAAGCCGAGCCTTTGTATTGCGATAGACGTTCCGGTCGTTCCGGTCGAGTCCAGGCCAGTGACAATCGGGATCTTTTCATTTTCCGCGCCGATCGCATCTTCCGGATTGAAGTAAGTCCACAATTCAACGTCGAAGTCATCGGATCCGCCTGTATCCCACTCGAGTATTAAAGTAGGGCTGAAATCCGGACTGTGAAATATACGCTGTAGTGGGGTACTCAGGCCACCGCCTTTCGCAATCGTGACAGCAGTCCAAAGATCGTATTTAACGAGATCGAGCTTTGTAAATCCGTCACCGATATGCACTCGTGGCATTAAAATATCCTCGAAACGATTTTTATATCTCCACTGACACTACCTGGTGCTGTACTTAGGCTTATTATTTCGATAAAAACGACATCGTTTATCGCACGGTGTGTAAACTCGACGTTCTCTGTAGTCGGAAACAATGATCTTCTTAGGACCTGTACGCCGCCGACCGCCCGGGCCTCATAAATGTGTATTCCGAGCAAATGTTCCGCAAGCAAATTTGTATCCATTATAAAATCGAATTTTTTAGAATTAAGTATAGTGAGTCCAGCCAAGTTATCTGGCTTTACTTTCGGCTCTGGCCCAGTCCGGCCGTATTCTGTGAATATAGGGAATAACTCAAGGGGAGTACTCGGCACACTAGGGATACCAATACCGACATACTCTTCAATTATTTGTTCTTCAGCGAAAACCCTGACAACATTACACTTCATTATTTCCATCCTATCATATCTGCGTCGAGTTGATCCGGCACAAGCCAGCCTCTAATAAACGCCTCAAAGAATCCATAATCCCATCCGTTAGCCAAATCCTCTCTTTGTATTTTGAATTGTATGTTTGAGACTCCACGTATTGCAGCTCGCAGGCCGGGACCGATAAGGCATTCATCCTGGATGCGTGGCCGCAATGGAATAGCGGCTGTCTGGTTAAAAATAACGGCTGTGGTGATCTCTGCTACAAAAGCATTAGTGAATCCTACCCAGGCATCAACTAATATGAGTTTGTTTCCCCTGGGAATGTCGTAATCGATAATAGTTGTAAAATCGTTCGTGCCGGTGAAACCGGTCGGGCATAGCGTCTGTGGTACTCTTTTAAAAACTCCCGTTCCGCCTTCAGGTTGATAGGCAACGTCCGGAAGCCTGGCAATTCTCGCGCCCTCTTGTATCTCCTTTGCGGCAGGTACCGCCGGATCCGGGAATGAGCCGTGAAGTGAATTCGCCTGTTGCACACCCTGGCCGACGTCATATAATGGCGTGCCGTCGCTTTGCTGCGTTTCCGGACGGTAGCCCCTGCCGATCGGGTTTCTTCTTGCAGTTCTTTTAGGTGGCACGATAATCCTCGCGTCTCAGATTTGCACCGCTCAAAACTAAATATCCGGTATGGATTCCGGAAGCAGGACCGTTCACGGCTGTAATAGATATAGTTCCCTTCGCCGAGAATATCCTTGTAACAGGAAGCACGAAAGGACGTTGACCAACCCCGAGAATGTTGGCCGATGGCGTCGGTTCTCTGAAAAGTTGTCGATCTGTTGTTAAATCCTCAATTTGAACAGTGAAGGGTTTCGATGTGTCGTGCGAACTCGTAAGATAGTACAGCTCGAAAGCCAGTTCGTTGAATATATCGATAGCGACGGATAATTCGTCGTTGTTGCCTTTGCCAAAATTCAATTCGATTCCATAGGCGAAAAACCGGCCTTTGGCGCTTCGTTGTGCAATGTCTGCGCGTTCACCTTCATATATTATTTCCCGTATAGCTTTTACCGGCATATCGCTATAATGACATCCGATCATTGTTAGAACACCATCGTTTGCGCCGGCTGTTGATCCGTTTTTTGCATTGATGATTACTGTTCTGTTGTCTTTAAAAAGATAGGACACAGGAAGATCATAGGGATATTCTGAATTTCCGGTGAGTGCCCTATTCGGCAACTGTTCACTGAATAAACCCCGATTCTCTGCTGAATCCTGAATGTTGAAAAGGAATTCATTCGGGTGGTTGTCCATCAATTGAAATACCTCGTAGTCGCCGACAGATAATAACGTATGTTTTGCCTGAGTAGTGACTCCAGGTCCTGACATATTCAGCGGAAAATTGTAAACGTAAAAATCTTTTCGTTTCAGTTCATTATTATTCATTTTTCATCTCCCTGTAAAAGAGGGTTCCCGCCAGCGGCCGGAACAAACCCGCCGGCGGAAACACTGTTATGTGTGTCAAAACAATGTACTTCTATTACTGTGCTGCCGGCCGGCCCAGGTAGCCCTCGAGCGAAATCAGCACTTTGTGTGCCACTGTGAGAGCTGCCAAGGGTTTATTACCGACAAGCAGATTAACCAGGAAAGTATTTTTCCCGGGCAGATCAATAGGTTTTTTCAGCGTGAAAGCCGAAAAAATGCTATTGTCGCCGTTTTTGATATACTCCTGGAGATATGGGAGTGCAGAATTATCCGCTTCGATATCCGGATTCGGGCCGTTATCCTCACCGATGTACTTTGCGGGAATATCGAGCATCTTCCTATCCTGAATGAAGATCCTCAATGTAGATTCGGCATGAATTGCCTCGTACAGGTCCAGAGCGCTATCAGTATTCTTGCGATTGTACACCATGCCAATGTGTATCCGGTGGATTCTGAAAGCCTGATCGCCAGGTATCTGATTCGCGGTCGACATGTTCGTGTGATACTGCTTCTTCTTATCCGCCGTTGTAATACTGAAGGGCTGGCCCACGGTGTTTGCAAAGAAATTTATCACTTCCGTGTCCTGATCCATTTCCTCAGTATCGAACAACATCCAATGCAATATCGACTGGTATTGCTGCAATATTCCATAGGCTGGACCTTTGTCAAATGCTACTTCGGGTTCCATTGTTTTCAAATTCCTCTCTTTTATTTAAGCCAGCCATTTAGCCTTTCTTGTTTATTCGATGTTACTTACCTACCAGGTAGGGGTATTGCTCCAGCTCGACGCCGCGCCCCTGTCTGTAAAATCTCCCATTCCGGCACTTATGGGACCGGCTGCAGGGAGAAAATAGCGCTTTGTCTGGGGAGCGCCGTAATCCCCGAGCGTGTAATACTGACTGTACGCGCCGCCTGTGACCATTTCGAACGTCTCCAGGACCGCCGCTAGTAGTCCGCCCATCTGAAGATAGGCAATGAACTTTCTGTTTTTCCCTTTCAGTACCATCTTTCCGACTTCCCCGATAACCAGGCCACCGCCTGCCATTATCAGCGCCCGAACATAGCCGGTCTGTGTCGGGAAAAACTTCTGTACTGCCGTTCGGATCCCGAGCAGGCCGACGCCGACCGCGACTGTGGCCGGTATGAGCGTCTGAAGCTTCCCGAGTGCCTGTCGAGCTGCGGGCCTGCGCCTGCGAGCTGGATTCCTGCGTTTCCGCGTGCGATAACGTGTCTTATATTTCGTGCGATAGACTATTTTCCGTCGCGGAGATTTTCGGCGCTTCCGGCTTTTCCTCTTTCTTGCCATTGCTTTGTTCCTCCTTTTTGGATTTGATTTGTTTTTTTTCGTGCATGGATTTAATACTAAAACAGAATGTACGGCCATTAGCCTGTAATCCCTTCTGGTTTCACTTTTAAGTTACCGCCGGTTATCAATAAAAATGATCCTTTTACGTCTGTCAGCAACATCGGACGTCCCTTTTTTCCCTTCTTGAACTCATGCCTGTAAACTTCTTTCTTTCCGGACTTGTCGCTTATGTATTCGACTGCGAATCCGTCTCCGTAATGGATCAATATTTCCTTTTTATCCGGAATATTGATATCCATTTCAAGCAATGCTTCCGGAGTCGCACCCCATTTGAAAGCTTTATAAACCTTTTCGACCTGCTCGAGCGTCGATTTGCTTATTCGCGGATTTTTCCGCTTTTTCTTACGAGCCGGCCGGCGCTTTTTCTGCGCTTTCTTTTTCGCGGTTCGCTTCTTTGCTTTCTTCTTTTTCATGTTTTTCTTTCATCTCTTCATAAACATTGCCTGGTAATATCTTTTTCCCTTTTGTTGTATGTTTTGAAATATCCCATTCATCTCCGAGTTCCTCTATATTCCTTCCTATTTCCCAATCTAAGATCAAATATTCAAAAACATATCCCCATTTTTCGTAATATCCAAAAAGCTTTTTTTTCTTGAATTTAAGAAAATTACCTTTTTTCCATTTTCTATTTGCTAGCGTTTCACCTGTTTTTTTTATTCTTTCCAATCCTTCAATACTATCCATAGTTCACAGCCGCCTTTCTTTCTATTATAGTTATTCAAAACCTCCCTGGAAAGAAGGAAATCCTTCTTTTACTTCTTTAATATTGTTACTGCAAACAACAGGGCCGCAATTCCGCCGATATATGGTAATGCCTTTGTTATTGTTGACGGCCAGTCGGTGACTGCCGGCACAATACCCCTTGCAATAGCATCGATTTCTAATTCCGTTTGTCGTACTTTCGTCCTGAGGCTCGAAAGTATCAAATATGCGGTCCCCGGGATTCCTATTATTACAGCCGCACCGAATATCCAGGGCCATATTCCTGAAAAATTCATGTCTACTCCGGCCGCCTGGAGTATCGGCCGCAATATCGTCTCGAGGCTGTTATATTCGATTTCATGATTATTTAATTTTGATCGTACATTCCGGATCTCTGTAGGTATATTTTGCCCTATTGATCCGTAATATTTTTCTATTCTTTCGATATTCAGCCTTGAATTAAGGATCGAGCGTGAAATATCGATCATTTGCCTTTTCAGGTCTTCATATTTAATTTGTACCTCTTCAAAACTCGGTAATATTTGCATTTTAACCCCTTATAGCAGCGAATAGTGCGACGCCGCCGATTCCCAAAATAAGCGGTAAGGCCGCTTTTTTTATGTCGAATCCCGTTACATATGGACCGACTTCCCAGGGAAGTCCGGACGTTCCTGGCGAAACGGTTCCGCCGGTATATGGCCGTGTTGTTATTGAATACGGCGTTTCCGGAATTCCCGATGTGCCTGGCGAAACGGTGCCGCCGGAATATGGATCCACCTGGAGAAATTCAACTTGCGCCGTATCTGTTAGAACAACATCGTAAAATTCCAGCGGTTTCGGATATGAAGGAAGTCCGGCCGTTCCTGGTGAAACGGTTCCGCCTATGTACGGATCCGCCTGGAGAAATTCGACCGTTGCAGTATCCCGGATAGTGAATTCATAGTATTCGGGTGGTTTCAAAGGCTCGTATGCCGGAAGCGGCACCATTTCATCAAGTGTCGGCTCATATCCGACCGGCGGTACTGGCGGCAGTGGTCCGTATGGATCTGGCCGGCCGGCCTCGACTTCACGAACGCGCCTTTTGAATGCGTCAAGTTTCTGAGTAAGTCCTTTGTGCTGTGCCGCCGAAAGCATTCCGGCTTGATAATAATTCGGGTAGATTTCGTTGAAAACCTGTTGCAAATAGAAAAGCCCGGACCGGTCCGGTTTCAAGCGCTCGAAATAACGATTGAATCGATCAATCAGGTTTTGTAACATAGTAGTCGTAAGAGCTGCCATTTACATCCCTCTGTAATATGCGATTGCCAGGCCGACGCCTAGTAACCATAGATACCTTTTCGGAACAACTACGCCGCCGATCGTTATATATGGATCGTAAGCGCCCGGGACCGCTCCGTTTCCGTTCGGCATTTCACCATTGACCGGTCCTGCTCGTGGAGTTATATCGGTATATGGGTATTCGCCTAAATTTCGCTGTACAATCATTTCGGTTTCCCCTATTTTGTCGTTAAAAGAATGACTCCGAGTACTGCCGCGACGCCGATCATGAATGTTTTTTGCGGTATCAACATTCCGAAAATATTTATTGTCGGTTCCATTTCTGCCGGCGGTGCGACGCGAGCCGCCCCTGGTATCTCTTCAAAGGTTTCCGGCGGCGGCTGAGATCCGCTTTCTACAAACTGTTGCATTGCCGCCATTTTTTCAGGCTCTAAATATCTTTCTCTTACTTTTTCCGATAGCGTCGAAAGCTGCCTTTCAAAAATATTTACAAGATCTTCCGAAACGGAAAAATACTGTTCAAAAGGTATTACTGCCGGTTCCGGCATTATCTTTTCCGTTTCTTCTTTTTCCCGAGCGCCGCGAGCAACGCGAGTGCGCCTATGCCGCCGATCCCCCAGTAAATATAAGACTGCGGTACGAGGTTCCCGCCTATATTTATCATTGGAACAACGTCCGGTGCGACTCGTGGCGGATACCGATAAACAGCCGTCGGTCTTTGAACTAAAGATACGTTCTGTTGAGTAGCCAGGGCAGATATTTCCTCAAAACCCTCAATTACAAGAGAGGGTATCTGCGGATATTCCTTTTCATAAACAGGCTGTGTTTTTCCTGTTGTTAGAAATATACTGGATTCCGGTTTTTTTGCTTCTTCAATAGCAGATATCATGTGAATAAACCGCCTTCTTGAGATGATAAATACCATAACAGGCCGCCGAATAATAACGCCGCGACCCAGGCTTTCTTTTTCGCGGCTGTTTCTTCCGGCGTCAGTGGTTCGGCGATAACAGCCGCCGCGACTCTTCCGTCTGTTACTGCCGGAACACCGGTTGCGGCCTCTTCAATTATTTGCTCGTATGTTTTTCCTGTTTCCTTTGCCTCCGCCTTGGTTTCCGCCATTGTTTTGTCCTCTAATTCTGTTGCTATTTCTAACAAATCATTATATCTCTTAATGTAAACCCAATACGCATCCTGTAATTTAAGGAATTCTTCACGATCTTCTAAATCAAACCTCAATTCTCTCAGTTTTTGAAAGTACGACCTGACTCTGTTCACTTTTATTTCCGTGGGGGGTTCGCTCATAAGTGGATACATGAGATCAAATAACATTTTTATTTCAGCTAAACGCCTTAACCTTGCTTCCTCTTTAGCTTTTTCTTCCTCGAGCCTTTTTTCCTCGTCTAACATGTCTTGATACTGCTTTTCGTAATTATTATAGAGAGCCATGACCGCTGAAAGCTGTTCAGGAGAAAGAAACCCTGGATCTTTGAACAACTCCATAAGCACCGATAGGTTGCTATAATTCGATCTATTCATCGGCATTCCTAAAATCCGGTCGAAATCTGCTAAATATTCCTGCCGCGTTATTTCAGCTTCATCATCTCGAGTGATTATCGTGCCTGTTTCGGATAACCATTGTTGATGACGATTTTGATATGTAATGTATCTGGATTTTATATGTGATATTTCTGGTGGACTGAGTTGTCCAAAATAGCCCTGAAGCAAAAGGTAAAGACTAGTCGCGGTATTCATGCGCTCGGCTGTTGCCGGCAACATCCTGGGAATACCTACTGCATCATAGAAGCGACCCGCTATTTCCATAATGTTTTTTCTAATTTCTTCAGATGTTGGCATTTAGTCCTCGAATTCTTCCCAGTCATTTCCGAATATATCGTCATTATGATTGCTGAAATTTTCTTTAAACAAACCTAAGTATTCATCGGTATTCTTGCCAAGAATATTTAAATGTTGAAATACTCCAAGTTGCGTTTCATTTAGCAAGGTCCTGTCTTCTTGAAGGTCTGAGATACTTATACTCACGCGCTGTAAGTATCTTCCTTCTGGATAGCATTTACGTCTTATTTTTACACCACTTCTAATTTCGCCTAACAGATCAAAAAATGTCATATTCAGCCGCCTTTCGCAATCGTGCTATTTATATTTTTATCGCCTTAAAACCAAAATAAGAACAACGCCGCCTATCAGTATGTAAGGCAGGTATTTATTAAAATCTATCGGTGGCACAATTGGCGCAACTGGATAGGTCCCGGGCTGTACGTAACTTTCGCCCCATACGGTTTGATCCACCAGGCCGGCCATTGCCGATTGCATTTGTGCATTTGTGAGTGTAAGCCCGACCGCTACCAGGTTCTTCCTGAAAAGCGCCTCTGCCTGCTTGAAATTGCTCGAGGCAATGAGTTTTTTTATAGGAGCGCTTATTTTTTTCAGTACCGCGCCGGCCGTTCCGCCGACGCCGCCGCCGATTATTCCAAGTCCATACGCCGCCGCGACATAAGGAAGTATTTTCAATGGTTTGTGAATTACTTTCTTGAAAAACTTTCCGAGTTTTTTCAAAAGTCCGCTCATATCGGTATCACTGTACATATAACTGTACATGTCTACTATACGGCCGTCCTGGAGTTCCACGTTATAAAATCCCGACCTTGCCAGGACTTCAAGCTGTTTCTCCGACAGATTCGCCGGCGACGGAAGCCTTACTTGCGCCCAGTTATTTACCATTGTATTCATAAATATTCCTTGCTGTAATATCTCTGCCTTTCGGCTCAACTCCGAATATGACCTTTGGATCCCGAGCCGGATCCATGCTGTACCATCTGCCTTTAACATAAACCTGTGAATAAATATGACTCAGTGGAGATCCGCCAGGGACAACAGAAATTGCAACAAAGCGCGTTGGAAGCCCGACGGTTTCAAGCAATGAGTTTAAAAGTGCGATTTTACAATCACAGTCGCCGCCTGCCGCTCTGAGCGTTTCAATCGGCGTCCTGATAGTTTCAACATCTAAAACGTCGTTTCTGAAAGGAATTTGATCGCGGACATAGTAATAAATCTGTTTCGCTTCCCCCAGGTGATCTCTTTCCCGGGCCCTCGAAACGAGGCTCATAGCGAGCTTATTGATTTCCGGATGCGTCTTGTATTCGCGAACCATGTTCGCCATAATCATCAAACTCGCATCGAGTTTCTTTTGGTAATTATCTCCGAAATTGTAAAGTGTCGCCGTCGATGCTTCCATTATGTTTTCTTTCTTTTTTTTCTGGCCGATCGTGTCTACTCCTGGAACCACGATCGGCGCTTATCTAAACAGAAAAGGTTTTACAGACCTTTGTATTCATACCGGCCGGCTGTCAAATGACCTCAGGCGAATGAGGTGGCCGGCCGGCTTCTTTCAAGAAAGGCGCAGGAAGCGACTTTATTCACTTCCTGGCGAGCTGTCGTTAGGTTTATCCGCCACGAGATGTAAATCAGCATCGGGAATATTCGCTTCATTTATGTCTTTTTCCTCTGCCGCAACCTCAATCAATTCCTTGAGATTTGATTTTACCTGTACAAGATCCGTTACCTGTAAAGTAGTCTTAATATACAAAGGATTTTTACATTCCGGATTTATGCAATCGATAGCAAAAACAGCATCGAAAGCAACTTCAAAATCGTTACTTACATCGATTTTCGTTTTGCAGTAAGGACAAAAAATAAAATAATCTTGATAAATGATTTTCATTGTACAGTCCGCCATTCGCCGATTTTTTTTAAATTTACCATTAAATTCTCAGGATTGTAAAAGTATTCGTTGTTATTCGAAGTATTTCGTACTTTTTCTTGATTAGAAATCAACGGATAAGTACACTCACTTTTTAATTTTGATTTCTTTCTACGTTTCTTCCACGTTCCGGATCCCATAGCCGGTTGTGAGTGGTGACAACTTAACGGAAAACAATACCATTTTTCTAAATCGTGCTTTTCCTGGCATAATCCGCCGACCTCACATATACCAGTTACGTACTCGCTTTTAACATACCCGTCGCAATCGATCTCATTCCAGGCAGGTAGCCTTTCATTTGCTCCACACATAACAGCATCCCCTTTATTAAATGATTTTTTAGAAATTCTAAATCATCGAATAAGAAATATCTGTCAACTTCGCGGGGGAATAATTGCGATTCAGTTAAAACTATAAGATATATTATGCGACGTATTGTGTTCACGTTTGGATAATAGCATTAATTTCATATTTGTGTCAACGGTTTTTTGTTATTTTCAGGATATGAGGGAAAAAGGTGTGTAAAAATATATATATATTATATAAAATACCTCGAATTGAATAGTCCAGGTTCTAAAAGGATTTTACTTATGTAGGGTTTCGAGGTTGTTCCGGTATATTGTCGAGAAAAAGACAGTTTTAACTTAACAAAAATCAACATTACTCGTTAAATACAACATAGTTCGTGGAAAATGTGTGAAAAATTATTTTTAAAATGTTAATAAATCGTTGTTTTTGTCGCGGAAATATCGTGTTTTTTGTAGTTTTCCACTTTTCCACAACCCGTCCCATATGTTGTCCCCTACTTTGTCCCCCACGTTGTAGGTCTGATAGTCTGCGAGACTGTAGAGTAATCCGGCAGGCATGCAGGAATAAGGCTGTTACTTCACGGTTATTGTGGGATTGAGATTGTCTAAAAGATTGTCTATTACACTGTCATATCGACTGTTTCATTATCGGTAAACATATCCATCTGATTAATATAAAATAGTGATTTCATGATAGTTTCGATCGATATTTCACAACCGATCCCTACCCGGCCAAGTTTGCGAGCGACTACAACTGTTGTGCCGGCGCCGGAAATGGCCGGCATTTTGTGAGTTCCATTCCTGGGCGTATGATAATAGACATTTTCAGGATCGTGGAATTTATGCCAAAGATGACTCCCGCGGTAATCCCAACCGGATATCTTCATTTTTTCTATCCAGGGAAGTGCTATCGGTTCGACTGGGACCCGAGTTCTGTGAGGGTTGCGGCGCCTTTCTTTCTTTTTTATGTCGATAGCGACATTTATAACAGCAAAACCCATCGGTTTCGAAACACGGTAAAATTCATCACACCAGGAGTCGACTTCACACCAATAGTCGGACATATCCATTGAATCATTCCATTTTTCATCATAGAAACAGCCGCAATTATAAGGCGGCGACGTAAGTACAAGGTCAACAGAGCGATCGCGGATGGGAATACCGCGGGAGTCGGAATTGATAATATTCATGTTTTCGCGTGTTTCGGGCAGTAGATTTTTCCGTCTTTGTGGATCCAGCCGGCGTTTTCCGCGAGTCTTTCGAGGCCGTCCAGGGTATTCAAGTACTTTTTCGTGAAGCATGAAGCGGAAATTTCCTTAAAGCAGTCTTTGTAATCGCAAAAAAAAGTAATTTTAACTTGTTTCATATCAGCCGCCGCCTTTCCTGGAGTCTGAAAATACAGAATCTATCATAGCGTTAAAATTTCTGACATTTGAACATCCAGAACATAGATATTCAGGTGTGTTGTCCATAATAGACAAAATCTTCCATCCATAAGCGTCATGGATAAGTGTTCTTATTCCAATATCGATTTTGAAAGGAAATAAAAGTACTGTTCTGCATCTGCTACAAGCTATTGAATTGTCGTTGTTTACTTCTATTAACATATCAGCCGCCGCCTTTCGTTTTGTAAAAAGATTTCAATTCCTTTTCGACAAAAAATAAAAATGGCTTAATTTCAGAGCAAAGTTTCTGGGTTTTCCCCCATGATGCTATTTCAAAATCTTCATTCTTGTGAATCCCGATAACAACAGCACGATCAAAACCATGTTTTTCGCTAAGAAGTTCTAAATTACGTATCAATGGATTATCGTTATATACCATATCAGCCGCCGCCTTTCTTGTGTGTTGCTGTGCTGCGAAGTCGCTCAGAATCGCTTTTTGAGGTACTTCGTGACCTTATGTACCATTTTATTGAGAAGTCCCTCGGGATAGATGGTTACGCGGCCACTTGTATCGACCTCGAGGCCTACCCCTTTGATGACGTTGTTTTTATAAATCGTGGGTTTTCCATCCCTGCTTCGTATTTCCACTTCTTTCATGATTTCCACCGCCTTCGTTTCTTTTACAGCGCCGGTCGAAAGTATGTGGTTTTTCGCTTCATCGGAAGTCATTTCGCCTTTTTTGAACATTCGTAAAGCGTACTCCAGGGCGTGAGCGATTTGCTCACGTTCCTTTTGTTTAAGGTGAAAGATGAATCCGAGGATAGTAACGATGAGCGGCACGAGCGCCGTTATAAGTTGTATTACCTGGTCAGTCGTCATAGCTGCAATCTCCCTGAGTTAGAATTTATCTACATATTCATATTTGCCGGTCGCGTCGCGGATCCAGCGTGTCATCTTCGAATGTCCAGAATCTATGTGTATGAAATTTTCATGTGGATAGAGGCCTCGACCTTTCCAGAATTCTTTTTTGTCATGTTTTTCAAGTATTTCCATTATTTCGAGACATGACATGTCTTTTACCTTTGCGTCGTACGCAGTACATTGTATTGAGGCTGTCGATCTATGAGTTGACCAGAGACTTCCGCCTACCGATCTGTTGTGTTTAATGCATCTGCAAGCGCTGTTTATTGTTATCGGCCGTCCGAGAAATGAGCGAAAACGCTGTAATTGAAATAAGGATTCAGGGTGTATATTGCAGGCACCACAACCGCATTTACACCATAGCTCATCAAGTGAAAAATCATCTGACATCATTATTTTCAATTAAAAGGCACCTTTTCTTTGTAGCGTTTTTTTAGTTTGTAGGTAATTTCTATCATGTGTAATTCATTTCCAGGGACATCTCTTTTTTTGTATCTTTGCGCCATTTGCCTTAGCAATTCATGAAGTTGACATTTGTGTGGAATCAGCAAAATAGCAACCTTAAAAGCTGTATTCATAATAATGTCAGACAAAAAAAATCGTATATTTTTTCTCATTATTATCCGCCTATCATTTATTGACAGTTCCCGGCTGTATTTTCGTAAATGATTCCGCTTTCGAAACTTATGTGTTCTCCGGAGTTGCCGGCGTCGTAACATCCGGTTATTCCGGTCTGGTTTTCTGATTTAAAACCGCCAATTGCTTTTATGACTCCGGCCGTCTCTGTACATCCAGCGTCAGAGGATTCGGCACAAATGCCGCCGATTACATGTAATTCCGAATCCGGTGTAGTTGTTCCGACGCCAACATTGCCGGTAGTTCCTACGCCGGAACTCGGTCCAACAAACAGCGTCGGAATATCACTGTTGAAACCGACCATCAAAGATGATGCGATGTTATTTACAAGCCGATTTGAATTATCTACACCTTT
>SDBU01004201.1_pt1 | contig 17799 bp, 16 predicted proteins | sample 2277071 | NCBI WGS metagenome assembly SDBU01 (sample SAMN10397929, study PRJNA504765) | marine sediment metagenome | isolation source: marine sediment core GS08_GC12, 126 cmbsf | place: Arctic Ocean: Gakkel Ridge, Loki's castle | collected 2008 | reverse complement strand
CCGAACATCGGTTTGACGTGCTCACTTGCCTGCGTGTCGTGCTAGAATAGCGTTACTTCATTCTGAAGAGGTGCTCGATGCCCATGAAACTAACAAATCAAGGCATGTATTTCGAGGAGTTCGAACTGGGCCAGCGAATCACTAGCTCCGGTCGAACGATCACCGAAGCCGATGTGGTTACATTCGCGGGGTTATCCGGAGATTTCAATTCAATTCACACCGATGCTGAGTATGTAAAAGATACCGCCTTCGGTCAGCGTGTCGCCCACGGTCTCCTGATTATTTCCATCGTCTCCGGCCTCGCCGTGCGAACCGGCATCATGGAGGGGACGGTGCTCGCCTTTCGCGAGATAAAAAACTGGAAATTCAGCCTTCCGGTCTTCATCGGGGAAACCATTCACGTTATCATGGAGGTAACGGGAAAGAAAGCAATGCCTCGACTGGGCGGCGGCTCAATACTTCTCTCGCTCGACGTGCGCAACCAGGACGATCAAACGGTTATGAAGGGCATCTGGAATGTCCTCATTCAAAGCCAAGCCGGCGAGGCGTAGAGAAATAGGCAGGGTTACAGGGATTTCTTACGTATTGTCCCTGGCAGGCTTAGTGCCCCTTCCCTTCACCTGCTGCATGCTATAATCACGAGCCATGAGCGATCCAGCGGACGATCTCTCCAAAGAAAAAGGCCCGGTTCCCCCCGAGCCCGAAAACGACCGACCTCCGGAAACGGACGTCCATTCATCCGACCTTCAGGATAATAACGACAGCCCTCAGGAGCGGTTTAGACGCCTGCTGAAGGGTGATATCTCCTCTGAGACGTCCTCCGCTGTGCCTGACACCCCCCATGTGGATGAACCAGAACTCACGGGTGATGGGGTGGTTCAAGGCTCCCCCGACCTCTTCGAGACCGAACCCTTCGAACATGACCTGACCGGAGACGGTCAGGCACAGTCGGCGAACGCCCATCCCCCACAGGAGCCCTCTACCGCTCCTCTCCCAGAACAGGGCTTCAAATCAGATGCCGAGGTTTTACTTCAGCGTGTGCCGGAGACGGATATCGGCGCCACACAGGTTGGACCCTCCGCCTACATCCCTCCCACCCAACCCGAAGAACCGCGCGGTAAGGCTTGGAAGCGATGGGATACCTGCGGCGGGTGCGCACTGCGAATGGCCATTTTCGGAGCCTTTGTTTTCATCGCCATCGTGATCGGAATCGTCTCCTTCGGGGTTTACCAGTACTACTCGCTGGCCGCCAGCCTCCCCTCCGTCGAAGATCTGCACGAACATGCCGCGCAGTTTGAAACGACACGGATCCTCGATCGTGAGGGAAATCTACTTTACGAAATCCTCGATCCCCAAGCAGGCCGCCGAACCTACGTCCCGCTGGAAGAGATCTCCCCCTACATGGTCGCGGGGATTATCGCCACGGAAGATTCCCAGTTTTACAGCCACCCCGGTTTTGATATCTGGGCGATAGCAAGGGCCTTCTGGCAGAATTACACGCAAGGGAGTGTCGTGTCTGGGGCTTCCACCATCACCCAACAGGTGGCGCGCAACCTGCTCTTATCCCCGGAAGAACGGACCCGGGTGACAGCCCGCCGCAAGATGCGCGAGGTCCTGCTCGCAGCGGAGATCACACGTCGTTACTCGAAAGAGGAGATACTCGAGCTTTATCTCAACCAGCATTATTTCGGGAATCTTTCCTATGGTGTGGAAGCGGCAGCAGAGACCTATTTCAACACCACTGCCGACAAATTGACACTCGCTCAAGCATCCTTCCTTGCCGGGCTCATTCAGGCTCCTTCAGTTTACGATATCTACACGAACCGCGATGCCACCCTGAACCGTCATCGCCAGGTGCTCACGCTGATGGTGGATACCAGCGTTGAGGATGGATGCATCTTCGTGAGCTCGACGCAGCAACCAATCTGCATATCACCCGAAGATGCGGGCAGCGCCGCAGCCGAGATCATCAATTACGAATTCCAGCAGCCCGACATCCAAATCAGATATCCACATTGGGTGACTTTCGTACGCGGTGAACTTGAGGAATTGTATGACCCTCAAACGATCTACCGCTCGGGCTTCACCGTCTACACGACCTTAGACCCGGTGCTGCAGTCTGAAGCGCAGGAGATAGTGCGCGCCCAGGTCGAAGCCTTGGCGGACCATCGAGCCACGAACGGCGCACTGGTTACCATCCGCCCGGGCACAGGCGAAATCCTGTCCATGATTGGTTCGGCTGACTATGAAGCCAACGATGGTCAGATCAATATGGCCGTACGCCCCCGCCAACCGGGTTCCTCGATCAAACCGCTTACCTACACCGCCGCATTTGAAATGGGGTGGACCCCGGCTACGCTCATCTGGGACGTCCCTTCAGAGTTCCCGCCTTCGGGGAATCCGAACGATCCCCGTCCGCCCTATAAGCCTGTGAACTACGACGAGCGCTTCCATGGCCCGGTTACCGCCCGCTCGGCGTTGGCCAATTCATACAACATACCTGCCGTCAAGGCGCTTAATTTTGTCGGAATTTATGACAACCCTGAGACATCTACAGAAGACGGGTTCATTGCCCTCGCGCACCGCATGGGGATCACAACATTCAACCGCGACGACTACGGCCTCTCCCTTACGCTGGGCGGTGGAGATGTCACTTTGCTCGAGCTAACTTCGGCCTACGCAACCCTGGCGAACAACGGGAATTACATCCCTCCTACGAGCATTTTGCGCATCGAAGACCGGCAGGGCGCCGTCGTCTATCAATACGAAACTCCAGCCGACGATCAGGTCATCCGCCCCGAGCATGCCTACCTCATCACAGACATCCTCAGCGATAACACTGCTCGAACCCCTGCCTTTGGTCCTAACTCACTGCTCAAATTACCCTTCAAGGCGGCCGCGAAGACAGGCACGACGAACGATTTCCGCGACAATTGGACGTTAGGCTACACCCCGGATCTCACCGTTGGTGTTTGGGTCGGCAACGCGGATTACACCCCGATGGAGAACACCTCGGGTCTGACCGGTGCCGCTCCCATCTGGAACCAATTCATGCAATATGCACAAAACCGCCTGACCGGCGGTCAACCAACCGCGGTGATCCGTCCCAGCGGCATCGTCGATCGCGTCGTTTGTGCCGTTTCCGGCGCAGAAGCCTCTGAATGGTGTCCATCACAGAAGAACGAGATTTTTGTCCACGACCAACCCCCGCTTCCAAAAGAACAGGATTTATGGCGGGAGGTGTGGGTGGACAGCTTCGCGCTCGAACTGGCTTCCCCTGAGTGCGCGACGTACGTGGATGAGAAGTTAGGGCTGAATGTGCACGATCCCTGGGCGCGAGAGTGGCTCGATGAGACCTCTGCAGGGAAAAAATGGGCTGAGGATATGGGCTTCGAAGATCTTCCGCTTTTCTTCATACCTGAGACGGTATGTTCCAGCGACAGCCCCCAACCCATCCTGGCCTTCACCCATCCATCTGAAGGAGCCACGATCTCCACGAGTATGCTGGAGATATTCGGGCAAGCGGCAGCGACGAATGACTTCAGAGATTGGATCCTCGAATACGGCCTCGGCAACAACCCTTCCTATTGGCCTGATATCGCTCATAGCGCCTCGCAGATTAAGCAACCAGAACAACTGATCAATTGGGATATCTCAGAACTGCCAAACGGTCCGGTGACACTCCGGCTTGCGGTTCGCAGCAAGCGAGGCGGCGTCGCCTTTACTGAACTGCATCTGAACATCCTGTTGCCGACTCCGACGCCCACGCCCACTCCCACACCGACGGTGACCACTACACCCACACCCACGCCTACCGCGACCATGACGCCTACAGTAACTCTGACGCCCACCCCCAGCCCGACGTTTACACAAAACCCACCACCTACAGGATAACATAACGACCAATAAAACATCCCCGCAGCAAAAGGGGATGCCGAGGGTGATTTGACGCCCGGCCATAACCGCTGAACGTAGACGCAGCATGCTGCGTCTTTACGCTATCGGTCGCAGGCTGCGCCTGCGGGAGGCTGTGCACAAGGGATGTTCGTTCCTGCGAGAAGTTGTCAAGCGGGGATTTTATTCTCTATCAAACCACAGCTCGCGGTAGACGCGACTCCAATCGGCTATGGCGCGCCCGGAGATCACGATCCCAACAGCCAAGGCCACACCCAGCTGCGTCCAATTTGCCCCAAAGAGCGCCCATAAGGGCATGAGAAGCAAGCCTGTGACGACATTCCCCCGAGCGGAATGCTTAATCAGGAGCTGGAGCGCCGAACCAAGTCCGACCGCCAGCACAAAACCCAGCGGCCAGACCGCTAATAACGCCCCTCCCCCGCTGGCCATTCCCATCCCGCCCCGGAATCCAGCGAAGATCGGCCAGCAGTGACCGATCACAACGAATGCCGCAGCGACGATCGGCGCTGCCTCCGTTCCGCCGAACCTGGCGGCCAACCACACCGCCAGAGACCCCTTGCCAACATCCGTCACCAGCACGAGTATGCCGGCGGCCCAACCTGCTGCCCGCATAGTATTCGTTGCACCGGCGTGGCCCGAACCTGAGCCGCGGACATCGACTCCAGCCTTCACGCGGGTGACCAATATTGCGAAAGGAATGGACCCGAGCAGATAGGCGATAACCGCGAACACGATGGTCTTTAGTACAGGTTCCATGATTTCGATCATACTAGGATTATGCGGACTTAACCAGCGGATGAATGGCCAATTCCGGGGGCATCACAGCAGCGGCAGTTGGGGATCTTGATGTTCTGGCGGATCGATTGCCAGCCGCTCCTGCAAATTCTCGCGCGTTAGCGTCGTCTCGGCAATGAGGCGTCTGACCAGGCGGAATTTTATCACTGGCGGGCCGCCCTGAAGCCAATCCTGCAGCCGCGGATCTCGTCGTGCTTTCTCAGCCACCAGCTCTGCGCGGCCACCCGGAATGACATACGTAATCCCATCCGCCACAGCAGGTTGGAGCACACCCGCCCAGACTGCCGTTTCCATGATCCGGAACACGTAGGCGATCTGCCCATCATCCCCGAGCCACTTAATCATCTCCCCTTCGTTCACCTTAAACCCAAGCTGCAAGCCAAGTTTCACAAGCAGGCGCCTGATTTCATCGCAATCCTGTTGGCGTGCAGCGGCAAAGTCCTCCGCGCGCAATCTCCAACGGCCATTCGAGTCTGGTCCCTCAGCGTATGAACGCAGACAGACGGCAATGAGCCGGCGGTCAGGTGTATGCAGCCCTTGAAACTCCTCACAAATTTTTTTGTCGAGTTCATATTCAAAGATCCAACCTTCTGTGCGCAATAACTCGAGCACTCGGCGTTCAACGAGATCTGTGAGGCTCTCCTCCACGAACGGCGGGTCCTGAAGCCAGTAAAGCCCACTCTCGACCTCCGCTCCACGCCCTATATGCACAAAAGTCTTCCGATCGGTCAATACTGTCTCTAGTGACTCACCCATGGCCTGCATGAACTGCCGTCCTTCCGCCTCCTGGATGCTCTTGAGCAACCCTTCAGTCACGAGGTCAGACCATGCGGCAGCATGCAAGACCGGATAGGCTGATGGCGCAGCCCGCGAGTTGAGAATCTGCTTTCCAGAGGAGCGCATGCGCTCCTCTGTCTCCTTTTTCCCGCATGCCTTCTGTGCATCGGAGTCGGTAATCCAATTAAAGACTGCCTGCTCCTCACCCGCGCGCAATGCGCGCCCGCGCAGAGCGAACCCCGCTGCGTCAAATCCGGAGAGGACAGCCGCTATAAAGCCAGGCTCCGCCTCCGGGAGGTATGCGATCACAGGAATCCCCGATCTTATCGAAGTCGCTAAGCCCGTGAGCACTGTTCGCAGTGCGGCAGCATGCCACGACCAGTCATACCGCCGGCGTCGCAATGCCACTTTGATCGGAGCTGCGGTCTCTCGCCCCCATAACCAGGCTGCCCATAGCGCCGAGAGGGTCCAAAATGCTTGATTGTGGCGCGGAGGCACGGTCAATAGCATACTTACCTCCGCGGGGTCAAACGTCTCCATCAGATCCCGGACAGTGCCGGGGTATATCGCGACCGTCCCCGCCCGCAAAGGACTGTCGCTCGGCCAGGCTGTCACCTGCAAATCGGGTGGCTCCATCGCCCAAGTTTCGACCGCCTGCTCCAGCGCGCGCCAGATATTATGTTCACGGTAGCGCTGTGAGGCGCTCAATTGACGCGGCCTCTCGCGTCCCTCGGGATAGCTCCATAGAGCGTTCGCCCCATCGAACGCAGAGAGCAACAACGCATGAAGCGCTCGAAGAACCGATCCCTCAAGCGCCATCTGGTCAATCTTGTTGGTGATGGTTATGAGAGCGTAGATGGCGCGGCCGGGATAAACAGAAAGGGCCGCCTCCGCATGTTGGCGATCGGGATCGCCGGCAGGAGCGACCTTTTCAAGCGCCAGGGCATGCTGCAGTCCCCGCCGCGAGTAATCGAGGGCGCGATTCCAATCCTCCTCCGTCGCCAGAGATTCACCCGCGTGGGCACAGTGCTCGCAAGAGTAAACCTTGTGAGTTGGACCACCCAATTCCGGGTCCCATACAAAATAATCGACGGATACAGCTTCACCGCACCGCGTACATCTGCTACGATAGAGATCGAGGATGAACCGCTCCATGCGCGTACCATCCTTGGGAATTGCGGCCAGGCGGGAGAGAGCCGCCTGCAACTCACCAAGCTCGAAAGGCTGAAGAGTGTGCTGGAGGATGAAGCGGGTAATGGGGTTATTCGCGGCAACCAGAACCGCTCGTCCCGATTGCGCCGCCTCTAAAACCAGGCGCGGTGAAGCGCCAAAGGGATCCAATACAAGCCCCGCGGGCAGGCGATCATCAGCCAGGACTTGCTCGATGACACCCTCCTCGAGAGGCGGCATGAACCGCTTGAGAGGCCCTTGGTGACTGTCTGGGTATCCAACCGGCAAAGGTATATCCATCTACCTGAGTATACGTCAACCCTGCCCCGCTTTTATCACCATTTTCAAAGGAATCGCCAATCGACGCACAGGTATAGATGGTATGATTCGCCTTGATGCTGCATCTGTTCTCGATCTTCATCCACGATTAATTCACAAGGACACACTGGGGTTTGCTGGCATCGATTGTCAGCCGGAGAGCCATGGCATAGACTCTAAACAGACGTACTGGTGAGATACTTAATGAAACATAGAAAGATCATCCCTTTAATAACCATTGCCCTGCTCGCCTCGGGATGTACCGTAACCAATCCCTCCACGCTGCCGACGTCACCGGGGATCCCAGCGACGGTTGTGATAGGAGAGCAGCCTCAAACCCAGGCGCCGTATGCTGCCCCAACATTCTCGGCGCAGGTCTGCCCCATTCCCCCGGGTTCACCGGACTTGCCAAACCTGAACGATCCACACACATGGGCTGCGAACATCCTGGCGTATCTCAACGCAGGCGGATTTGTCAGTTCGCTGCTCGATCACGTCCAAGCCACGAATTCCATCGACCCTTCCGCCAAGGTCGGTGAGATTCTCGACCTGAACGGCGATGGGTTCGAGGATCTTGCGCTCACCCTGATAGAAGCCCCCTCGGAACTCTCACCAGCGCCTTCGGGCTCTCTACTCATCTTCCTTTGCGCAGAGGAAACGTTCCGTGTTGTGTATGTAACCTCTCCTGCAAGCGAAGCCGGACGGCCAAAGCTGCAAGGAGCACGTGATTTCACCGGCGACGGACGCCCTGAGCTGCTCACCCTATGGGAATCATGCGGAGCCCACACGTGCTTCGCACAAGCTGAAATCTTAAAATGGGATGGCTCCGGATTTGATAACCTATGGCAGGGACGCAGTGACGACCTGCCCTCCCCGGATATCGAACTTCAAGGACCACTTGCCGATGGCAGTACAGCAATTGTAATCACGGCGAGGGGGATCGGGTCTGCAGGTGCTGGACCCTACCGTGAAATCCAGCGAACCTGGAACTGGCTTGGCGAATCAGGACACTTCGAAGTCTCAGCAGAAACGCTCTCAGACCCTAAATACCGCATCCACATGCTGCACGACGCCGATCAAGCTGCCCTGGAAGAGGATTACGAGACGGCGGCAATTGGATATCTGCGGGTTATGGAGGATGGGAGCCTGGATGATGGGTCCGGCGGCGAGGACGGGAGAGCAGCGCTCAGAGCTTATGCCGCCTTTCGCCAGATCGTCCTCGATGTTCGCATTGGAAATACAGCGAATGCCGAAGCTGGAATGCTTTTCCTTCAAGCAGCCTATCCGCCCGAATCCCCTCACCACGCCTACGCCGAACTGGCGGAGAACTTCTGGGAAGCCTATCAGATAAGCGGGGATTCAAGAGAAGCATGTTTGGCCGCGCAGAGGTACGCCCTCAATAACCCTGATACCGTTCTCGAACCGCTTTACTATGGCTACGCAAATCGCACGTATCTCGCGGTTGACATCTGCCCGCTCGATAGTTGATAGAAAAAAACAAAGTATTAATAGGGACCACTACAAAGGACACCGATGCCTCCTCTGCCGATCACCCAATTTGAACCGCATATGCCGCAGCTTATAGCGTTGGTCGAGAAACTCGTCCAAATCGAATCTCCAACAACCTCGAAATCGGGCGTCGATGAACTCGGACGCTTTGTTGCCGCCGAAATGGAAGCGCGCCGCGCCCAAATCCGCGACGAGCCACAAACGGATGCGGGCGATCACCGGATTGGCACCTGGGGCGAGGGTCAAGGGGGATTGCTGCTCATGGTCCACCTCGACACGGTTCACCCTCTCGGCACTCTGAAGCACATGCCCTTTGCGAAGCGTGAAAACCGCCTCTTCGGACCGGGCGTTCTGGACATGAAAGTCAGCATTGCCATGGCGCTCACCGCGATCGAGATCCTGCTCCAGAATGGGAAAATGAGACAGGGCAGACTGACTTTGCTGTGCACCTCCGATGAAGAAACTGGAAGCCGCACGTCACGAGCGCTCATCGAACAAATGGCTCAAGAACATGAACTCGTCCTCTGTCTCGAACCGGCTCTTCCAGGCGGCAGCCTGAAGACCTGGAGGAAAGGCACCCTCGCTTTCAAGGTTGAGACGATTGGCAAAGCCGCACACGCAGGCAGCAATATCAAAGATGGAGTAAACGCCATCCTCGAGATGGCTCATCAGATCCCGGGGATCACCGCTCTTGCGGATGATGAAACCGAGACCACTGTAAATGTCGGTGTGATTCAAGGTGGCACCCGCTCGAACGTCGTCCCCGATCTCTGCAAGCTGCGGGTCGACGTGCGCGCCAAGATAATGGACGAGGGAGATCGGGTCCTGGCGGCAATGCTCGCGCTCGAACCTATCATTGATGGTGCAGAAATCAGGGTGAAAGGCGGTTGGAATCGGCAGCCCATGGAACGCAACGAACAGATGATCCAGACATTCCAACGGGCACAAGGCATCGCCCGCGATCTTGGGCTCTCGGTATCAGAGGGGGGAACCGGGGGTGGTTCGGATGCCAATTTTGTCGCTGCGCTGGGGGTTCCCGTGTTGGATGGTCTCGGCGCCATCGGAACCGGCGCCCACACCAAACATGAGCAAATCGAGACGGAAAGCCTGGCAGAACGGACCGCGTTGATCGCCGCCCTGATCAGCGAATGGTAGCCAGCCCTTCAAGCGCATCGAGCAAATCAGCGTAGTCATTCATCCACGCCATCTTGCGCAGGAAGTCCGCGGGCGAGGAGGAATGCTCCCAGAGAGCGCGGACAGCCTCGCCCACAGGATCATCCCCGGCTGCTCCACCGGGCACGTCGGCGTAGGCTCCATGGAAGGCGAAGTAAGCTTGATTCAGGCGCCGGATCCGGTATCCATGCTCCCAGAAGAACTCCCTTCGAACTTCCATATAGCGCTCGGCAGCTTCAACCTCTCCCGCTTCCAGAAGTGCGTCTGCCCGGACGCGTGTCTCATGCATTTCCTTCCGAAAATCAAAAGCCGGGGGGGCCGTCTCGCTCTCGTTTGAGGCAGAAACCGTCTCCGCCGGCAGCAGCGCTGGGTAGTATCGCCGAATTACCTCCCGCCCGATCGCCTTACCCATCAACGAGGCAGCGGTCTCATTCATGGTACGAAGCTCTGCGTTCGTGAAATAATTCATGCCTAGCGGGCGCAAGGTCAGGTAATTGTGGATCCACTCGTGACCAATCACTTCAACGATCCACGTCAGGGTGGTTGTCTCCTGCACCATGGCTGGATAGGTTCCCATCCCACCGATGGCCACAACAAGCGCAGAGACGTCCAGACTCTCTTCGACACCACCCTCGAGTTTCATTTTTCGTTCGAGCGTCAGGTCAACATTGAGGGTGATATTCGCGACCTGGCGGATGACCTCCCGCGGTGAGACGATGAGTGCACTCGGGAGCGGGTCGAAGGTGAACACGACCGGCGGGAAAGGCGCGCCCCCTAATTCCAATCCCATGTCAGCAATCACAATTGCCACCTGCTCCTGAAGGATACTCTCGACGGGCGGCCTAAGCTGGTTCAGCTGATTGCGGATGTTCTCCAGGTCTTCCAGACGCTCCTGGAGCGCAGAACTCTCCTGCTCCGCATCCGGATCGCCCATCGCTTCCTGCACTTCCCTCTCGGTCTGCTGTGCGCTTCGCACCAGCTCAAGATAATCAAAGACCCATTGCACGCGCTCGTCCTCGCCGGCGTATGCTGCCGGGTGAAGACTGAGTTGGCTGAGTTTCTCAAGGGAGGACTCGATCGTCCAACTAAGATAATTAAACTCCACCGACCGGGTGAAGAGCCGGGTCCGATCCACAACATCGTGGACATTTAGACCGCTTCCGCCCAGAAGTAGAATCGCCATCAAAACCAGCGAACATCGCTTGATAACGCGCCAGATCTTTGTGAAGACATCCGCGAAACGCATAGTGGCATGATACCAAGCATGAAAATGGTGTCAACAACGGTATGTTATAATCTCGACCTCTCCAGACCGCTAGAAACGGTCAGGAGCCCCTAAACCAATGAATTTCCTCGTAACCGGCGCCGCCGGATTCCTTGGCTCTGCACTTGCCAACCGATTAGCCCGCGAAGGGCAACAGGTTCGTGGCTATGATGACCTCTCAGCCGGGGAGCCGTCGCGGCTTTCAGAAGAAGTGCTGTTCACTCGCGGAGATGTGACTGATCGCCCCAAACTCTGGACGCTTCTGCAGGAGGTTGACTGTGTCTACCATCTGGCCGCGAAAGTCTCAGTCCCGGAATCGATCCTCTACCCCCGCGAGTACAACATCATCAACGTCGGGGGGACCGTCAGCGTCATGGAGGCGATGCGCGACGTCGGGGTCCGCAGGGTTATATTGATCTCCTCCGGCGCGATTTACGGCGATCAAGGTCAACAGCCTCTGGTCGAGGACGCGCCCCCGAGTCCAGAATCACCCTATGCTGTGTCAAAATTAGCCGCCGAACATTATGTTCATACGATCGGCGCGCTCTGGGAAATAGAGACCGTCGCCCTGCGCGTGTTCAACGCCTACGGGCCTGGTCAGCCGATCGCCGCAGCCCACCCGGCTGTCGTGCCGCATTTCTTGCGCCAGGTTGCGTATGGAGGATCCGTGGTCATTCACGGGAAGGGAGAACAGACGCGCGATTTCGTCTACCTGGACGATGTCGTTGAGGCGATGGTCGCCGCCGCGTCCGCGCCTACCGTCAACCGCTCCGTGATCAACATCGGCAGTGGAACCGAGACGAGTATTCAAACCCTGGGTCAATCCGTCCAGGAAGCCGTTGGCTTAAAATCCGAGTGGATCTACAACGAAGACCAGGATGCGGGTCCCTCGCGCATGTGTGCCGACATCCGTCTCGCCAAAGAGAAACTCGGGTACAAACCGCGCTTCAGCTTGCAGGAAGGCCTTGCGCGTATGATCAGCAAGGACCCACGGTTCCGCCGCGACCCACCCTCCGGGTGAACCTCCTACCGATTTTTTTGGCTGACTCCGGGATCGGATTTCGGGTATCGATCCTGGCAGTTCTTAGGGGGCTCCGTCAGTGCCCCGAAACTACAGCAAGGATTCAATTAACCAAAATTCAGTGATGACATCCAATTCTGCAATCTCACGCAGCTTCTTCGATCGCCCCACGCTCACGGTCGCGCGGGAGCTGCTCGGTCAGCGCCTCGTCAAACTCGAGGGAGATCAGCGCATTGCCGGTTTGATCACCGAAACCGAGGCCTACATCGGCACCGAAGATGACGGGTGCCACGCCCGCGCAGGTCTCACAAACCGCAATCGCTCGATGTGGGGGCCACCAGGTCATGCCTATGTCTACTTCACCTACGGCATGCATTGGATGTTGAACATCGTTACGGAACGAGATGGTTTCCCGGCCGCAGTGCTTCTGCGAGCCGTCGAACCGGTCGAAGGGCATGAAGTTATCCGGCGGCGAAGAGCCGGACGCCCGGAGTCGGAGCTAACCAATGGCCCGGCGAAGTTGTGTCAGGCATTCGCCATCGACCGCAGCTTTGATGGTCTGGACCTATGCTATCCAGAGAGCATACTATTCATCGAGCGGGATGTGGACATCCCGGAACCCAGCGTAACATCTGGGCCGCGTGTGGGTTTTAATAGAGTAAGCGAACCGTGGAAAAGTATGCCCTGGCGCTTCCGGGTCACTCCACACGGATAAGGAGATATGACGATGAAACTACTGGATGGTAAAAACGCTCTGGTTTTCGGGGTAGCTAACGACCACTCGATCGCCTGGGGGATCGCCCGGGCCATGCATGAGCACGGCGCACAACTCGCCTTTTCGTACGCCAGTGATCCCCTTGAGCGGCGGGTGCGTCCACTCGCCGAATCGGTTGGCTCAGACTTTGTGGAACTGTGCGACGTTGCCGACGATCATCAGATCGAGGCGGTTTTCACCAAGGCGGCTGAGAAATTCGGGAGTATTGATGTTCTCGTGCACGCTGTCGCGTATGCTGACCGCGAGGACCTCAAAGGCGATTTCCACATGACCAGCCGCAGCGGCTTCCATTTGGCGATGGACATCAGCGTGTATTCATTTATCGCCCTGGCCCGCGCCGCCTTGCCGTTGATGAAGCCGGGCGGTTCGATGCTCACCCTGAGTTATTACGGCGGCCAAAAAGTAGTCCCGAATTACAACGTGATGGGCGTGGCGAAGGCCGCACTCGAAGCGACCACACGCTACCTCGCTGCCGATCTCGGACCCAGAGATATTCGCGTAAATGCCATCTCTGCCGGACCTATCCGTACCCTATCCGCCGCCGGTGTGAGCGGCTTCAAACGGATGCATCGAGAATTCGCCGGATTCGCCCCACTGCGCAAGAGCATTACCATCGAAGACATCGGCGGCGCGGCTGTCTGGCTCGCCTCCGACCTGGCGAGCAAGGTCACAGGGGATGTGCTGTTTGTCGACTCAGGATACAATATTCTCGGAATCCCTGATGTCGAAGAAGGTCAAACCTAAGCGTTCCTTGGAAGCCTGGCAGTGTTAAACATCTTTCGTGCAGGTCCACTATTCCACACCGATCCAGAACTGAGTGCGCTCCGTGCGCAGCTCTCAAAACGCGCGGTCGTCGTTGTCTATGTCCTGTTCGGGATCTGGCTGTTAGCCGACTTGCTCATGCAGCAATTCGGCCCCTCAAGCGCCACCGGTAACCTCCTTTTCGATCTGGTCGCGGCCATCATTCTTGCAATCGCGGCCGCCCTTGCCCTGCGCCTCATTCACCTGGGAAACACTTCGCTCGCAGGTCACCTTCTCGCCAACTCGTTTCTCGTCTTCGCACTTATCCTCCTGTTTTTCTTCACCCCGAGGGTATTCATCCCGGCCGCATTTCTTTTCATCCCCATCGCGCTTGCAGGAATGATGATCGGCGGAAGAACACCCTTTTTCTACTCAGTTCCTACTTCGCTTGCACTCGCCGCGAGTTACTTCATGCACGGCAGTGAATTCATCCTGCCTGGTTTCGAGCTTGCAGGGATCTCCGGGGGTCTTTTCCTCGGCTGCCAAATTGTTCTTCACCAGGGTTTTGCAACCATGTTCACCATCACGTCGGCTCACGTTGAATCCACGATCGAACAATTGCTTCATCAAACCGAACAGCTATCACACCTTGCAAATACCGATCCGCTGTCCGGGCTGGCGAACCGCCGTTTCTTTGTTGAGCAGCTCGAGCGTGAATTTGCGCGCGCCAAACGCTACCGCCGACCTCTCACGCTTCTGTACCTGGACCTGGATGACTTCAAATCGATAAACGATCGCTTTGGGCATGTGGTTGGGGACGATGTCATCCGCAACTTGTCTTTATCTATGCGCGCCGTGCTGCGTTCAACGGACATGTTAGCACGAATTGGAGGGGATGAATTTGCCGTTCTGCTCCCCGAGACAACGATCAAGGGCGGCGTCGGCGTGACCCAAAAACTTAAGCGCGCCGTGATCGCGTTCACCTCCAGACCGGACTGCGTAATCTCCTCCTTAACTTTTTCAGCGGGCCTGGCCCAGTTCCGTTTCGAGGATGGATCGATCGATGACCTACTTGCGCGCGCAGACAACGCCCAATATAAGGCCAAGGATGCGGGCAAGGGGCAGATTCGCACCCAGCATGACACCGTTCAGCTTTCCTTATTCGAGGAAAAACAAACTCCCTGAGAAGTCAAACGGGCTCTCCGGGCAAAATCTCCTTCCCTTCTTCTGCTAAAAAACTGACATCTCCAGTTTACCGATCGTGAAAGGATCGCCGATGGTACATACAGGAAACATCGATCTGAGCACCAGGGGACATGCCGACATGCATGACTTGACGAAGGCCGTCGAGGACATCGTCGAGAGCTCCGGGGTGCACGCCGGTCTCGTCACGGTATTCACCCCCTCGGCGACCAGCGCCATTACCACCATTGAATTCGAGTCGGGCGCGTTGGAAGACCTACGGCATGCGCTCGATGAGATCGCCCCACCGGACCGTACCTACCAGCATAACCTTCGCTGGGGAGATGGGAACGGTCATTCCCATCTGCGGTCAGCGCTGCTCAAGACTTCTTTTTCGATTCCGATTGTCGCTGGCAGCATGACGCTGGGAACATGGCAGCAGATCCTCTTCGTGGATTTCGACGTACACCCTCGCCAGCGCAGCCTTGTCGTCCAGGTCATCGGTGATTGAGCCTCGTAGTGTAGTAAGATGGGAACCCCGTTCAGGGCAAAGACAAAAGGTTACAGGAGTTCAATGGTGAAACGTCTTCTAGCAGTACTAGCGCACCCGGATGATGAGAGCTTTGGTCCGGGTGGAACGTTGGCGTTTTACGCCCAGGATGGCGTTGAAGTGCATCTCATTTGCGCCACGCGCGGTGACGTCGGAGAAATCCCGCCTGAGATGCAGCTCAACGCTGAAGAGACCGCTCGTATGCGCGAGGACGAACTGCGCTGCGCGGCGGCGGAACTCGGATTGACCGAAGTACATCTCCTGGGCTACCGCGATTCGGGTATGCCCGGTTCAAGCGACAACAACCACCCCGCCGCGCTGGCCGCAGCCCCGGTGGCGGAAGTCGCCGAGAAAGTCGCCGGTCTGATGCGCCAGATACATCCACAGGTTGTGATCACCCACGATCCGATCGGAGGCTATCGTCACCCCGATCACATCGCCATACACAAAGCGACCGTTGATGCTTTCAACAGCGTACGAGAGGAGATGGAGGGTGCATCCGCTCCCCTAAATTCTCGCCCTCAGAAACTCTACTACCATACCTTCCCGCGTCGATTTCTGCGCTTCATGGTGCGTCTGCTGCCTCTCTTCGGCAAGAATCCCAGGAAGTTCGGGCAGAATGAAGATATCGACTTGCTGGAAATCAGCCGCGTTGATTTTCCCATTCACGCCAGAATCGATTTCCGGCGGGTCGCCGATCTAAAAGAAAAGGCCTCTGCCTGCCACCAGAGCCAGCAGGGTCCGAGTTCCGGCGGGTTCTTTGGTCTGCTCATGAGGCTTTTCAGCGGGCCCGAGACGTTTACCCGCGCCTACCCGCCCGCGCCTGACAAGCTGAGAGAGAGGGACCTCTTCGAAAGCGTGGACAGCGGCTGATCACACCAGAGACATCCATGAGCGCCTCCCTCGAATCGGCACGAGGCCGTCAGTCTCGCCGTACGTTTTGAGCGGCGCTATCAAGCCCTCAGCTTGCATGGTAAGATTCCGCCACTGAGCAAATGCCCTTGGGGTAGATCGACATCATCATGTTTGTTATCGAGCGTTCAACGGCTGCCATTCCCAATCACTTTGACCTTCTCCCCATTGGATCGATTCGTACGCTCACCGCTCAATCCGGTGTGACGTGCATGGTTAAGGGATCTCCATGATCTCCACAAACCGGCACTGAACTTACCAAGGGAGGAATAGGAACCTGCGATGTTATCGTTATTGAGCATCCCTGCAGCAGTTCTGCCGTTCGTCATCTTCGCCATGCGAGTCTCAGATATGTCGCTCGACACAATGCGAGTGCTCTTCGTCATCCGCGGGCGGAAACCTTTAGCATGGATCCTGGGGTTCTTCCAGTCGCTTCTATGGGTTATTGCCATCACAAGCGTGTTGAGTAATCTGGACAACTTGTGGAACATTTTCGCTTACGCCGGAGGTTTTGCCACTGGAAATGTCGTCGGAATGGCAATCGAGGGACGCCTCGCCATCGGCCACAGCAACTTGCAGATCATCAGCTCCCGCTGGGGCAGCGCAATCGCCGAAACCATCCGCGAGAAGGGCTACGCCGCGACCGAGCTCCCGGCGCGCGGCAAGGATGGAACGGTCAGCATGATCAGCTGCAGCATCCTGCGCCGGGATATCGACGCAGTCCGGCAAGAGGTAAATAAGATCGATCCCGATGCCTTCATCACCGTGGAAGACATCCGTCCGCTACACCGAGGCTTCTGGCGATCCTGACCCGTGACAGTCGCAGGAACGCTTCTGATGGCCGTCAATCATGGGTCGACAATAAACCACCGATGATCTTCGCCCCCGACCCCATAATCTGATGACTCTGGATTGGAGCCTTATCCCCGCCGCGCTCGTCCCATTTGCGATCCTGGCCATCCGCATCGGCAACTTATCGCTTTCAACATTGCGCGTGCTTACGGTTGTGCGCGGACGAAAACGCGCCGCCTGGGCTCTTGGCTTCGTGCAGAGTCTGCTCTTTATCACTGTAATCGCCGGCGTCTTTAAAAATCTAAATAACCCATGGAACCTGGCGGCATACGCCGCGGGTTTCGCCACCGGAAACGTGCTGGGAATGATCATTGATAATCGTATCGCGCCCGGGCACAGCCTGCTGCGGATCACAAGCTCGAGTCACGGGGCAGCCATCATGGAAGCCTTGCATCAAGCCGGTATGGGCGCAACGGAGGTCGCAGGATCAGGTCGCGACGGCACCGTGAGTCTGATCTACTGCTATTCGCCCCGGCGCAAGGCGCGAAAGATAAAAGACCTCGTGCTGCAGCACGACCCCCAGGCTTTTATTACATTGCTGCATGTGCGGCAGATCGGTGGGGGTTGGGAGGTTTAACGACATTTTATTAGGGGAATCCGTAGGGGCTGGCCCATGTGTCGGCCTGTTCTATTTAATAAATCAAGGGATGTGGAAACGAATCCCCAACCCATCGGCTTCGGTCGTCTGGATCTCGGAGGACGTATTAACGAACTCGATCCATGTCGACCCGGGTTTCAAGGCGTAAGGTTCTCCTGGTGGCATGGTGAAGCGCAAACCGCCTCCCGGATCACGTTGCCATTCAACCTCATACATGTTTCCATCGCGGAAGGCCAACGCGCGCCCC
>SDBU01004200.1_pt1 | contig 17801 bp, 31 predicted proteins | sample 2277071 | NCBI WGS metagenome assembly SDBU01 (sample SAMN10397929, study PRJNA504765) | marine sediment metagenome | isolation source: marine sediment core GS08_GC12, 126 cmbsf | place: Arctic Ocean: Gakkel Ridge, Loki's castle | collected 2008 | reverse complement strand
CATACACAACAAGTTTAATAGTAACAGAAATAGAACCAAATAGTGGTTACAAAGAAATAACTGTAACTATGCCTAATGTAGTTGGAAGCGGAGCAACAGTAGCATTTACTTTAAAAGAGTGGGGAATTTCGGCAACAGGTCTTTTAACAGTACAGGGAACTTCAACAAGTAGTGTTTACGGAGTAATAGTTACGGACGCTCCAACAACAGCTGTATCAGCAGGCGTTTTAACAATCACTTCAGGAACACAAACAGGTACAAAAACCTACAGAGTAACTGGGGAAAGTAATTAGGAGGAATGAAATATGGCAACAATTACAACAAGCGCAATAATTTTGGAATTAGTACCTAATCCGAGTGAAAAAGAAATAATTATTGAAACGGGTCCAATTCTGATAGGTTCCACGGACGAATCACAAATAACTTTGTCAGATTACGATATTGCGCCAGAGGGAGTAATTTCAATAAAAGGATATGAGATGAGTTCAACATACGGGATAGTAACTACAAATGCACCAATTACTTCAATAATAGGCGGAGTACTAACAATTAGTTCAACAGGAGTATCTACTATAGCAAAACAAATATACCGCGTGGTAGGGACAAGTTTATAGGTGATTAAATGACAAGTGCAACAGAAGGCGGAGAAAAAGAAATAACCACTATCTTAGGATGTGAAGTTAAATACTTTTCAACAGTAGCAGATGGGTATACTTTTGATTCAAGATTTGGTTTAGCAAAAGCAGCTTTTTTCCAAGGAACAACAGTTGGCGGAATAGAACCAGTAGCAGTTGGATTAACCATTAGTGGTAGAAGAGTAACTTTTGCTATAAGTGGAACAGTAACAGCAGGTTATTTGCAAGTATGGGGAGAATAATTGAGGTGTTAAAATGACTGAGATAACAATAAGTGGCGGAAAAGAATTAGGAACACCGGCAGGTTGTGATATATATTATGTTTCAACTGTTGCAGACACATACACTTATACCTCACATTTTTCCAAAATACACGCTGCTTTTTTCCAACAAACCACATATGGTTATAAAGACGCTGGAGAAGTAGCAGGCGCTGTTGGATTAAGCATAAGCGGCGGAACGATAACTTTCGCTATAAGTGGAACAGTAACCACAGGTTATTTGCAAATTTGGGGAGAATAAAACCTCTCCATTTATATTTCTTTCCCATTATAATTATATATAGGGGATGTCAATAGCACACACAATTGTAGCGGTTGAGGGACCGCAACCTTGGTATGACCTATTTTTATATGACTTGGAAAAACAGCAATACACATATCGAGCAACACACAACCAAATTGGAATAATAGGTCCAATGATTAGAGAAATTCACTTGCTTGACATAACTGTTCCGGAACAAAATTTGGGCGACTTGCTTTCAGACCTCGCGCCCTATACTAATGCTTCCTCTAAACAAAAAGCAAGCGTGGTGCTTATTAAAAAAGCTATCTGGCTTGGAGGGAAAGTTTCTTCTTTTTTTAAGGGAACAAAATTAAAACCAATCCCTGACGCAAAGCCAAGTGGAAATATTAGAAAAAAGGCATTAAACATAATGCCCTTGTTTTGGTTTGAAGACGGAGTTGTTGAAAACCCGGGATTGATTTTGCCACTTAAAGGAAAAAAGGGGGAATTATTATGAATGACAAAAAACAAGAGAAAAACAAAGTATGTTACATTACTGGCGCAGTTATTGGAATGGTAAAAAAGGGAGACATTTATGAAGTAGAACTTCATGACAATCCGGGAACATTTTTCTTCACAAATTTATTGGGAGTAAGAGTTGGAAACGGGTACAAGTTTGGAATAATAGATACGCCTACAAAAAACAGGTATGAAATAGTGAGCATCAAACAGCCAATTTTAACAGACCCGGCTTTTAGAATAAAAGGACCACAAGGAGAAATAGCTCAGATGAAGGCATCTGATTACAGGGAATTGGTTAGTGCAAAGCATTGCAGGATTAGAAATTTTGCTATTGAAGCCGCAATAAAAATCTGCAAGCACACCACAATTTCAAGCAACGCAAAACAATTCAAAAAAGAAGTTTTAGAGGTCGCAAGAGACTTGGAACCATATTTTGAATGATTTTAATGAATTTAAATATCAATAAACTTCTTGACAAAATTTCAAACAAGATTAAAATTCCAAGACTTTGGACAAAAAATGAATGGGAAAAACTTTCTTCTTTAGAAAAGTGCTTTATTTGGTACAAACAAATTTTTTATATAAAGGGAACAGGTTCAGCCGAAGTTGACCAAGTAACCAACCCAATAAAAGATTTAATCCTATACGGCGGAATCATTCTGTCAAATGTTTCAATTGCTTTTTTATACCTTGGAATAGAGCTTAACTATTTTACCATTATTGGAATTGTTACAATTACTTGCATACTATTATGGATTGCCAACTTCATTTTTCAAATAAAAATAGGAAACTGGAAGGACATTCACGATTTAATTGCCCTTGAACAAGAAATTGGAAACAAAAGAGACAAATTTTGCCGTGATATTAGAAAAGCCACCATGGAAGAAAAATGGCGAAAATAGAAAGGTTAATTAATAAGAACATTTAAAAACTATTTATATGGGGGAAGAATACCAACCACTTCACACGCCTTGGGGATACCATGACGGAAGGGCTTCGGGAAAAGCCGACAGCTTTTCATTATTTTGGAAAGGAAGAATTGTAGACGAAGCTCATTACGAACCACACCTTTCAGAATACAGTGGTCTTTCAACAAACTTGGCTGAAATACCTGAAAGAGTCGTCCCAACAAGAGGTCAAACCGGACCAGACGTAAACGCCCCACTTGTCCCACTAATGCCACATATTAAGCGAAGAAAAGACAACCATTTGGAAATGTTCTTAGAAGGAAAAACCATACATAACAAAACATTGTTTAAAAGAGAAGGTATAGCAGGAGCCAAATTTGGAGAAGGAATTGATTCAGATACTGGCTTGTTAAAAAAGTGGGCTGAAACAAATAAAACAAAATAAAACAATATATTAATAAAGGAGTTAAATTGCAAAAGATATTATGACTAATGTTTTTGTTAAAGATGATTCAGGATTTGACATCATTTTTACGGTTGATGATTCAAGCGGAGAAGATGTGAGTTTAGCTTCCATTTCTTCAGTAATTCTTAAAATGAAAAAAATAGGCGCGTTAAGTACAACAATATTTGGAGCATGCACTGTTACAAGTGCTACAATAGGACAGTGTACTTATAGTGTTAAAGCAGGAGATTTTGATACTCTCGGAAACTATGAAACCGAGTTACAATTAACTTATCCAGCTAATAGAATAATTACGGCAAAACTCGCTGACATATACATAACAGGAGATTTATGATGAACACAATGAACTTAAATGGACGAATAGTTCCAATTTCAGGCTATAAAAAAATCGGTGGACAAACTGTTCCCGTAATTAAAGCGAAAGCAGAAGAAATAAAATACCCAAATGGGCGGGTAGACGTAATAATTAAAGTTCCTTTCATGGAACTAAATTCAAAACAGGAAGAGATTTAATGACTTTAGGAGGAGGGGATTAACATAGCTTCGGGTATATACAACGCCTTTAAAGGAGATTTAATGGAAAAACAGGTTAGCCTTGCAGCTGACCCAGATGGAGACGACATAAACATAGCATTGTTAAGTGGCGCTCATAGTTTTTCGGCAGCCAATACCGTTTGGGGTAATGTTTCGGCAAACGAAATAATAAACCAAGCAGGTTCAGGTTACACGGCAAATGGAGAACTTCTTGCAAATCAATCTGTTACAACAGCGGCAACAACAAAATTTGATGCTGATGATACGGCTTGGACTACCGCGACATTTGTAGCGGCTCACGCGGTACTATATGATGTTTCAAACACATCAAGTTTGATTGCAAGCATTGACTTTGGTGGAGACAAAACAGTTTCAGCAGGAACTTTTACCATACAATTTCACACAGATGGAATTATAACATTAGCCTGAGTAACTTGCTTTTGTTTATAGCCTTGTTCGAGGAAACTTAGAGTGATGTTAGAATGTCCATTTTGCAAAAAACATTTCAAAATAAAATAAAATCACTCTACAGGAGTGATTTTATTTGAATTTAAGAAAAAGAGTAAACTATCAAACAAATGATTACGACTTAGGAAATGGTAAATTTGCTCAAACAAGCAGTTTAGGATTTGTTAACTATAAAAATGGTTCTGAATTTAAAGCCATTGATATGTCGTTAATAGACCATGGAACCTATTGGAAAACGATAAAATCTGTTTACTATCCAACAATCCCAAAGTATGCAGATGAGTGGTGTGAATTTAACAATGTTTATAAAGGAAATAACCATTCAATAAAAGTAAAACCGGTTGCAGAACACGTTGAAGGAACACTCATCAAAAATAATGTTATATTATATCCTAATGCTTTTGGAGACTCAATTGACTTAGAAGTAACTGCGTATAATGGACATCTTTTAAAGAAAATAGTAATCAAAAACCCCCAAACCGAAGCACTATACTTCGATTTTGAAATAGAAATAGACAAAAAACTAGACTACAGAAGCATAGACAACGAAAAAACAAAAACAGAAATTGTTTTGGATACAAGTCTAAAGGAAATAAGCATTGAATTTGAAGAAGGAAAAACTCCAACAACAATTTATCCAATGAAAGTATGGGATTCAAACGGACTAATAGAATATATAGATTATAAACTATTTGAACAAAATGAAAAAACTTACTTTAGAAAAAAAATTAGTAAAGAATTTTTAGAAAAAGCAGTCTATCCTATTTTTACAGACGATGATACTGGAGCACAAAATCCTGGAACAATGGCAGATGATGCCGCTGTTGGAACTCTAACTTGGTCTAACCCAGATAACGCAAAAACAAGCAATAATTCATGGGCTATTGCAAGCACAGGCGGTACAGCACAAACCCACTACTTAAAAGCAACCAATTTTGGTTTTAGTTTCACTGGAACAATTAACGGTATAATTGCAAAAATTGAAAAACAAATGGCTAATGGTGGACAACCAGATACAACAGTAGATAATGCTGTTAAGATAGTCAAGTCTGATGGTTCAATCGGGGCTGAAAATAAAGCAGTAGGACCAAATTGGAATCAAAACGCTGATGCAACTGTAACTTATGGAGATTCTACTGATTTATGGAGTGAAAGTTGGAGTGATACTGACATTACTGATGTTGATTTTGGTTTTGTTGTAACCGCTGATTTAACAAGAGTTGTTGGACCTGGACCAAATGCATATGTTGACCATATGACAATGACAGTTTATTATTCAGGGGCTTCAGTTAGTGAAACTGTAACTCCTTCCGCTGAAACTCTCACTTTAACACTTCAAACCCCAATTGTTGTTATACCAATTACTATTGAACCTTCTGCTGAAACTCTTACTTTAACTCAACAAACACCAAATATAAATTTTGATTACAATTTTGATGTATCAACACAAGCTTTAAGTCTCACACTTCAAACTCCGATAATAGATTCTTCAACAATTCTTGAACCAACAGCTTTAGATTTAACTCTAACACTCCTCGCTCCCACTACAACAATTTCTTCAAGTGTTAGTCCAGAAGCGTTAGATTTGACTCTCGCGCTACAAACTCCAACAATTGTGTCTGGAACAATTCTTACTCCAAGCGCTTTAAGTCTTGTGTTAACTTTACAAACTCCGCCGCTTGTTATAGTTTCAAACATTAGCCCATCAACTCTTGCCTTAACAACAACATTTCAAACTCCAACAGTTTCAGGAACCGCAAATGTTTCTCCAAGTGCACTAGCTCTTACTTTAGCGTCTCCAACTCCAACGGTTTCAGGCACAGCTTTAGTTACCCCAGTAGCACAAGCCTTAACTCTTACACAACAAGCACCCGATATAATAAGCTCGTCAACAATTACTCCAAGCGTTCTTGCATTAACTTTAAGCCTAAAAACTCCAACATTCGCAATTTCTTCAATTATAAAACCATCTGCTCAAGCGCTTTCATTAAGCATTTTAACTTCAACAATAGATGCAACCTTTTCATACGTAGAAATGGTTGCCATACTAAAAGGAACAACTGCGACAGGAATTACTAAAAATACAAGCATTTCAAGCGCATTAAAGCAAACTTCTGCAACAGCCCGCACAAAAGGCGCTACAATGACTGCTATTACAAAAAACACGGATTTTACGGCAAGAACTAAATGAAAAGGTTTTTAAATAACCTACATTACAAAAGAATATAATGAGAAAAAAACAATGTAATAGATTAGGACGGGGGAATTAAAATTTCATACTCTACTCCTTCACAATTCAGGTTAACTTCAGGATTAACCACTTCAGAAATTTCTGACGACAATGTAACAGTGATAATTGGTTTTTCTGATTCGGAAATAGACAACCTATTCAATCGTTCTTTTGAAAATGGAACAACTTTCACAGAATACATTTCAATGTATCTTCCAAAAAGAGCAGACGACATTGCACCAAATAGGTTTGTTATAAGCCATTACCCAATTCAGTCAATTACAGAATTTCAGCTTATTACTTCAACTTCCACAGTAACCTCTACTCTTGCCACACTTAGTTCAACTTCCGTAACAGAAAACAACTGGCAAACAGCGGATTATTTTATTGACCCGTCATACGGTTTAATAGAACTTACAAGCCGAACAATTCAATACACTCCGTCTAAAGCAAAAATAAGTGGAACATACGGCTATTCGTCCACCCCAACTTTTGTTCAAGAATTAAGTTCGGTTCTTTCATCAATTAGAGGCTGGTTAAATTTCTTAGGTGGAAATTATAACAGGCTAAACAAGTATGAAATACCCGAACAAAAGTTTGACAAAGGAGACTTTTATGATAGGGGGATGAAAATAATTGATTCTCTTACTACTAGAGCAAATACGCTGGTTGGCTTAATTGGAGAAAAATACAGGTCTCAGTTTTTTTCAACTTCTGCCGGATATTTTTAATGGGTGATTTATTTGGCACTTGGAGCTGGAACGGAAGAATTTAATGAAATATTAGCTGACCAAAAAGTTTCATTAACTTATTCAACGGCAACGAGAACAATTGACCCAATTTACGGGCAAGCAACTGCAACCTCTTACTCTACTGAAACAAAAAACTGGATTTTCTTTAAAAGAAGCTCGGAACTCGCTTTAAAGCAATGGGGGATTGTGGAGGTCGGAGACGCTTATGTAATAATGGCTTCAACAGACTCGATTAGTTTTGGAGACCGAGTTACTTACGAAAGTGAAATATTCGAATATACTCCGGATTGCAAGGAAGTTTTAAGATATGTTGGAAGCACCGTATTATTTAGATATTATTCTTTGAAAAAGGTGGCATAAATGATTGAAATTGATTTTACAAATTTTGACAAAAAAATGAGGCAAAGTATAGAGAAAATTGGAGAGGTTGTAGAAACAGAAATGATTGACAGATGCCCAAAAGAATCTGGAATGATGGCGGCTTCAATAGATGTAGATACTATAACTGAATTTTCTTCAAAAACGGGTGGGGAGATAGGTGTTGGAACACATGATATAGACTACGCTCCCTATGTTGAATGGGGCACTCCAAATGCAAAATACCCAATAGTTGTTGGGACTCCTGAGAGCCCTCGAACTGAATGGAACGCTCTTAAAAAAAGAGGAGCAACTGGTTTAGGTCAAACTATGCCTTTTGCTTCAAGTGCGAACTTTTTTACAGAAGATGAAAGATTAAATGTTTTAAAAGAGGCGTTTAAATGAGTACAACTGATATAAAAAACATAAAAACCGAAATGGTTGTTTTTTTAAGAAATTCTGACATTTTAACAACGACTCAAAGAGGGGTTACTACAACTTCAAATGTGTTTACAGCAACATCTGCCCAAACAATTTTTACTCTAAGCAATGCCGTTACAAGAAATATTAGAAGCGTTGTTTTAAGTTCGGGTCCAGCTAGCCCAGACCGTGAAACTAAAACCGCATATACTGATTATGCTCCAGATTATAAATCAATAAGTTCAACCATTACTTTTGGAACAGGAATAAGTACAAACAGCTCTGTAATAGTAACGTACGACTATTCTTCAGGAACAACTGAGAAAATTTGGTCAGATTACCCGGAAATACAATATCTTCCATCTTCAATTCCAAGAATAGGATTTGACTTAACTGGACTTAGAACAAAACCAATTTCAATAGGGGACACAAATTGGTTTAGTGATGCGCTTATTAGGATAAAAGTATACGATTCAAACCTTAAATCAATAGACGAATACCTTTCAACCATCAGAAGCAAAATAAAAGCCGCTCAAAGGGCATTTTACCACTTTCCAATAGTAACCGTTTCAAACATTGGTCCCTCGCTATTGCATGATATAACTAGCAAAACAAAGCTTTCCGGAAAAGTGTTTGAAAAGTCAATTGACTTACTCGCTCGCTTTAATTTTGAATCATAAGAAAGGTAAGGTTTATATACCACCTTTCTCACAAAAGACTTTATGAAAAAACAAGATTTCTTCAACGGTTCAATAAAAAGCAAAAAAATTCAAAAAATTAAAACACCGGTAGAAAAACTTGTAGAAAGGCTTGAAAGAACAACTTCTATAGTTGACTTTTATGCACAAAAACAAAAAATTTTAGAACTCTTACGAGAGACTCGTAAGTAGATTTAACGGAGTTGAGAAAAAATAACTAAATATCCTATTGCGGGAACAGCCGCACAAATAGCTTATGGGTGGGAAACCACTTTTAATTCAGCCGGAACAATAAATAAGGCTTTTTCACAGGGCGTGAGAGTGCCAACTTATGACGTTGATAACGACCCGGAATATATTTATGCAATTGGTTCACAAGACGTTCAGCAAAGCATTGCAAAAACATTTAAGGGAAGCTGGGGAGTAGAATTTATTTACTCAGACCCATGGTGGCTTAGGGCAATTCTTGGTGGAATACCAACAACAACTGGTTCAGCGCCTTATGTTCACACTTGGACAACAGCAAACTATGGAATAAGCACACAGCAAACGTCACTATCCATATTGTATGGATTTGATTTAGATACCGATTCAGAACAAGTTCTAACGGGTAGTATTGCAAACAATGCTTCAATCACTTGCGCTGTTGGAGAGCCAATTAGAGTAAGATTAGATGGATGGTTTTCTGGAATAGATAAAGATACAAGCCTTGCAGGAGCAACCGCGCCAGTTGAACAACCACTAACCTTTGCACACGGGACATTTGAACTTCCTGATGGAACAGCAATTACAGATGTTCAATCAGTTGAACTAAGCTGGGCAAGAAATAACGACCCGGTTTATGCAATCGGTTCAAGATTTCCGCAAACAAATGTTGCAAAAGCAAGGGAATGGAACATTAGAGTATCAAGCACTTACGAACAGGACTCAGACTTTTGGGACAAACTTTTAGGAGCCTCAAGCGGACCAGACTCAAACCCACTCGAACAGATGGGCGGATGTGAATTAATAATGACAAACGGCGGAACGGGTTCAGACCTAAGAAGCCTGTCAATTTCTTTCGGTCCAACATTTTTAAGCAGGGGAAGCATTCCTTCAAGTCCAGATGAGTTAGTCAAAACTGATATTGACATGCGGGCAAGAAGCATCAGTTCAGTAATTGTTCAAAACGCGACATCGGCAGCATTGTAATTACTTCATTTCTCAGAGAGAAATTGGATTAAAAAATCAACGGAGTTGATAGAAAATGGTTTTGACGAAAGAATTGGAGTTGCCAGAAGAACTTTACGACTTATCTGTTAAAGAGTTTGACTGCGACTGGAAAGATGGCAAAGTAACAATTAAGCGGTTTAGGTTTGGTGAAGCAAACGCTATTTCAAGAGACGCTGCCAAAATAAAAGCTGTTCAGGTTGGCGGAAAGATGAATCTAAACGCCGAAATTGACCCAACTGAAATACAGGTACTCACCTTAAAAACAGGAGTAACTACTGCACCATGGAAAGTGAATGACCTTGATGCAATCAATGAACTTCCGCCACCAGTAGCAAATTGGGCACTTGAAGAACTGCAAAAGTTCAACACAATAACTTTTAAAAAAAAAGAGGGCTAATAAACTTAATTAGAAACATTCAAACAAAAGACAGGGAAGTAAATAGAATGGGAATATATTTTGGTTTCGCCAACGCTTTTGGTTTTACTCCAGAACAAGTTGACAATCTTGATATTTTCACTCTACAGTCTTTTGCAATAATGGGAAAAACACAACAGGAAGAACAAGAAAGGGCGATGAAAAGTGGCGGACGCAGACGTAACAATTAGATATGAGTTTTTGCCAACAGAACGGTCTATTCGTGAGTCGGCTGAACGGGTTGTAAAACAGTTTAATAAAACGGCTGGAAAACAGGAATGGGGAACCGGAATTTATTCAAAAGACTATTTCTCAAAAATGAATGAAACAATGAAAAAGGCAAACGCACGCACAAAAACCGAATTTGACAAAACTACTGATTCTATAATAAACTTTTTAAGGGCAACTCAGCAAAAGACTTCTCTTCAGACAAAAATCTTGTCAGGAATGAAATTTTTGGGTCTAAGGGGGGGAGCAGGTGGAACCGAAGCTGGTGAAGAAGGCGGTGGAATTGCAGCAGGTGTCGGAGCTTTAGGCGGTGGCGGAGTATTGGTTGCTCTTGGAGCTATAGCGGCATTACTGACAGTCATTTCTGTTTCAATGATGTTAATTTCTGCTTTCTTTGACGCGGTTGGACCAATAATAAAAGTCGTAGTAAAAATGATTAGCGCAATGATTTTGATACTATTAATGCCTTTCCTAAAAAGAGGGCTTCCAGTGCTTTTTGGAATCTTGAAATGGATGATACAAATGGCTAAAGGAATTTCTACTTTTGCAGACCAGTTTATGACTTATATGGAAAAGCTTTTTGGAAGAGTGTTAACTGGAGACCCGATGGCAATTGTTGAATTGTTACTCGGACCAATTGGCATGCTTGGAATATTTCTTGCAAAAAAACTTGTAGAATTTTTGGCAGAAGTAGATTGGAAAGGAATAGTAGATTCAATAATTCCTTTATTGGAAAGCGCCTTTGCAATATTGGGCGAAGCAATTAATGCTTTTGGAACCGCGGTTTTTGGAGAAGAAACTTGGGGAAAAATAAAGGCGGCTATTAGATTTATTCAAGAAATTTTGGCTCCGGAAGGGCTTTGGGGAAAAATAAAAGAAGCAATTGATTATATCGGAAAAGAGATTTTTGGAGAAGCTGTTTGGAATAATATAAAAGCATTAATAGGAACAGCTAAAGATTTGTTAATAACTTCATTAACCAATGTTTCAACCGCCATACAAGAAATAGCGATTGGAATGGTAAATTGGTGGAATAGTATGTTTGGATGGATTGCAAGAGTATCAACACCGAAATCTGTAGATTCTAAATCTTTCCTATTAAAAGCGCTTGGCGTCTCACTTGGTGGTGGAGGGGGAAAATCTGTAAAAGACTTAGTGGAAGCTATGGACGCAGGATATTCAGCAGATAGTGGGATGAGAGGTGGCGAAACAATAGCTGAAAGAGACGCAAGAGTAGGAGGATATATAGCTGGCGGGATGGCAACAGATTTCATTTCAAGACCGGGTATGGCTCTACAGTCATTTAGTCCAAACGATACAATAATCGGAACAAAAACCCCGGGGGCAATAGGTGGGGGAAATATAACCAACAATCTATATGTTTCAGCCGGAGTTGACAAAAGCGAATTCAGAAAACTCTTAACAGAATTTAGTAGACAACAAGGAAGAGAACTAAGAACAAGGACAGGTTACTATGGCGGATAAAACAAAAATAACTTTGGAAGACCGAGTTCAAAATATACAAATTGACTTAAAGCACATGAAAACAAAATTGGATTTCGTGGTATTTTATCTTCAAAAAATTGAAAAAAATGGACTAAAAGTAAAGGTGATTAAATGACATTTACGGCAACAATTTCTTCAATTGCAGGAACATTTGAATCAAGCGGTTCAAATATTTTGACATTATATGATGTTCAATCGGAAGATATTAGAAAATCAAGCGGGTTAATAGAATTTCCAATGCCAACAATGGACTCTAATGCAAAAATAATAATGGACTTAATGGGCGCAAACAGGGAAATAACAATAGAAGGAATAGTAACAGTAAACGATGTTGTGGAAATTTACAAATATGCAAGAGATATAACTGGATTACAGGGAACAACAGGAACCTTTAACACTCTTATTTCAGGAGAACAAGGCGGAGCCTATGGGCAATATTCTTACAGTTCCTATGCAGTTAGCAATATGATATTTGTCGTTGTAAGCGAAGCAAGCATCAAAGCAGTAAAAGGAGACCCAAACAGCAGAACCTACTCGCTAACAATGCTTGAATACGGAACACTGATATAAATGTCAAAAAACATTTTAGTAAAACTAGGCGGAATTGACGTAACAAGCTATCTTCTAAGAGCTGAAAACACATCAACCTACGGTGACGCGATTTCAACATACTGGTTTGAATTTACAAAAAATGTAAATTTGGCGGTTGAAATCACAAACGCTTTAACAGTAGAAGTTTGGCTCGATTCAAGCACGCCGCCAACAACAAAGGTCTTTGACGGATTCATAGACTTATTTAAACCAGAAAAAGGAATGATAGAAATAATAGCAAAAGACCAACTTGCTATACTAATAAATCAACAAGTAATGCAGTATTATAATTCAAGTGTTCCGGGAGACGCTTCTTATCCAGATGGAAAGCTTTCAAACATTTTTGCAGACTTGGTAGTAACCTATGGAGGGCTATCTTGTATTTCTTTTGGAGGAACTCTAACAATTCAAGATAGTGGAACAAGCGTTGTACAAACTGAGTTTCCTTGTAGAAATGCCGATATTTTTGAAAGATGCAAAAAAATTGCAGAAACACTCGATTGGGTGTTTTATTACAAAGCAAGCGATGGAGAAGTTTACTTTGAACCAAAAAACTATACAACAAACGCAAACACTTTAACAGTTGGAACAGAAATAGTAGAGCTTCCAACTTGGGAATATGACCGAAGCGAAATGATAAACGACTTGAGGCTCGAAGGCGCGCAACAACTTGTAACAGGAACACAAATGTTTTCAGGTGACGCTTCAGAAACAGTTTTTACTCTTTCAAATATCCCAGTAGTGACTTCAGTATATTATTCAGCTTCAAAAAACTATGCTACTACAGCAAAACTTGCAAGCGAAATACAAGAAGGAGTAATTAAGGGAGCAGGTGGAGGAATTTATGAATTAGATACTGTTGCAAAAACAATTACATTTACAGCATTCGTTCCAGCAAATTCAACAAACAATATTTTGACAGAAGTATCATATTACACTCCAATTCCAATTCACATGGACAACATACCAAGTAAAGAAATTTATGGAGTTTATGCAAAAACAATCACTTTAACAGATGTTATAAATCTTCCAGATGCTTGGAACAGGGCAAATATTATTATTGAAAAGTACCGCGTTCCATTCATTTCAGCAAAAATAAAAGTAAAATGGGAAAATGACTTAGATTTGATTATTGGACAGGCAATCCACATAGTTGACGGAATAAACGAACCAAACATTGACCAAAACTTTACAATTTACAAAATAACAGATTTATACCCACAAAACTTGGTTGAAATAGAAGTAGGAGACCGACAGTTTACAATAGAAGACTATCAAGCAAATATCATTGAAAGAGTAAAAAGGCTCGAAGAAGGATTAATTGGTTCAACTGATGATTTTTCAGAAATTGTTCAAACAGAAATAGATTTTGCGGTAACACTGTCTTCAACAAATGTTTTAATTCAAGAAATTAATGACAGTTTTGTTTTAGGACATCCAGACAATTCGGTTCTAGGCACTTCAAAACTTGGAAGTAGAGTTAGTACATTAAGTGATAAGACATATATTTGGGCTGAACTGTGAAAAGATAAGTATTATATACACGAAACAACAAAAGGGATATTATGGCAACTGGTTCAAGTTACACTATTAGTGGAATGGTATCATTATTAAATAGGGGCTATAAAGCAAGTCCGGATTACTCGATTCCTTCAAGATTTGGAATCGGAACAGGTACAACTACACCAACAGAAGCAGATAAAGCATTAACTACTCCGATAACTTCTTGGAGTGGAGCAAGCGATTTTAAAAACTTTGTAAGCGGTTATCCAATTTTTGATGAAGCCAATCAAGAAGTTCAAGTTCAAGGCTTTATTGCTTCAACAGAAGCAAATGGAAACACAATAACAGAATGTGGAGACTTTAACACGGATGGCGCCCCACTTATAAGTTCACACGTTGTTTTTACAGGAATAACGAAAACAAACGCGGTACAAGTTTATATAACAACAACATATATTAGGAGTTGAATAATATGACAACATTAAAAGTAGATTTTTCAGAAGGGGACATTTTAACAGCAGGAACAATAACTTCCACTTCAGGCGTTAACGGAATAACTACACAAATAAATAGCAACACGGTCTTAAAACTAAAATATGCTGACAGTGATTTGACCGAAGGTTCAGTTGCAAGCAGCACTGCCGAAGCCACCATTGGAAGCGTGACGGTTTTGGCTGATACGGTTTCAACTGGCTGCCTGATTGTTGCAAGCTTAAGAGTGGAAGCTGCCAGTGCTGTTAATCAAGGAACTTTTAGGCTAAAAACTGGCGTGGCTTCTTCGGAAGCGGAAAGGGAACAGGTTCTTTTAAAACCAGTAGCAGGTGCAGGGGCTAAAGTGGGCGGCGTTATCGCTTGGTATGATACGGTTGCAAATTACGCTGCTGATGTGAGCATTATTATCACTGGGCAAAATAGTGAAAATGCTGCAGGCAATAAATGCATTTGCCATTCAATTATAGCGTTCGGGATTTGAGGAGGTTTTAAAAATGTATGAAGTGATTAGCACAGAAAAATTCGGAACAAAAATCGTGGTCAAGCTTGTTGATGATACTTCGGGAAAAACGGTTACTTTTGGTTTTCCTGAATATCTTTACTCTGAAAAACTTTTGGAGGAAAAGATTGCAATGCTTGACAAAACTGGTGTTGCTTCGGTTGAGGGCATTAGCCCTGCTTTGAATTTAATTGGCAAGAAATTTAACAAAAGCAAGGGGAAATTTGTTGAACATTAAAACAGGGACCCACATGAAGAATATTAGAGTATAATAGGTGAAAACATGATAAAAGAGTTTTTTGGAAACTATTTTGGATTCTACAAAGAAATCTACAAACTTCAAGAAATTATCAAAAAACTAACAGATGACGCAAAACACTGGCACACCAAAGCAGAAAAAGCAGAATCCAACTACTATTCACTAAAAACAGAATTTGACCAGTTTCAAAAACCAGTAGACATTCCTTCAGCAGAAATAACTTACAGCAAACCGGTTTTAATAAGCGAAAGAACCTATGAGCAAATTGGAATAGATATAAGAAACTTCATAATGCCGGATTTTAAAATGGAAAAAAAGCTAAAAGGAAAAAACCTGATATATGACGGAACACAAGACCTTGACGAACTAATTCCAGCAGTATACCATTTAGCCAAAAATGGGTACAAATACGGCTCTGACTTAAAATACGGGTTTGAAGAATACTGGATGTTTCCATTTGAGCTTCAAGCGGTTTTAAAATATGGAAAAGCCGGAGACTGTGACGATTGGGCTAACCTAATCGGCTCATACTTTGCAGCGGCAAGAATCCCAAGAAGCAAATGGCTAATCAGTGTTGGAATAGCAAGAGCAGGATACGGTCACGCAACAGTTTATGCCAAAGACGGGACACAAATCTGGAGGCACATGAACTCAACAAAGCCAGAATACAAATCAAAGCACCTTTCAGGATTTCCAAGCAACAAAGACAAAAACGACAAAGCAGGAATAAAGCCTGACGGGTTCTGGTTTTCCTACAACGACAGGTTTGCAATACACAGGTGGGATTCGGAAGAAGCCAAAGAAGCTTTTGAAATAGCAGAGATGCCGATATTCATAAAGGTGATAAAGTGAACGGATACCGACGAAATGGAAACCCGGAGTCGAGCAGGTGGAAAACAAACGCTGACGAGTTTAGGGGATATGTCAGGGCAAAACTTGAGGACTTGGACGAAACGCAGAAAGACCAGTGGAAAGAGCACATTTCGGCAAGAAAAAGATTAACAGACATTGAAAAAAACGCACAATATCAATTAGGCGGAATAAGCATATTATACATAATTGCAGGATTATTTCTTGCAGCAGTAGCTGCTGGATTAATACATTTAGGAGGAATCTAAAATGGGTAACTATAGTAAATTAATGGGAATATGGGTAACAATAAAAGATGGTTCAACAAATGCGATAGCGATGGCTATAGGAGCAGGTTTTACAATCCTAACACAAGTTGTTACACAGTGTCCAGATTTAACAGTAACGCTTGGAACATTCAGTCTTTCATCTCTAACAGTCAAAGCAATTCTTAGGTTTTTAGCGAACTACAACAAGCACAAGAATGATTAATGTTAGCATAAATAATATAAGAGATTTACCTAAAGGTGTTTAAATTATGCAACCAACACATCATTATCTTACACATACGCAGATTACACTTCTAACTCCAACGATTGGGGTAGATGAACACTTACTAAATCAAAGGGAGGTGGAAACATGTCTTTCGATTTAATTAAAACAGTTGGTGACATAGTAGAAAAGTCAGGAAAAAAAGCACTTGAAATCTTTGGATTGACAGTAATAGCGGCATTTGTTCTTTTGTTCGGTAACAGAGGAATTGCACTGGCTGTAACAGCTATGGAAGCAGGATTAGAATTCGTGCTGGATATTTTAGCAGCAGTATAAAATTATGTATAAGAGTTATACATAACTGACCCTCAGACCCACCCCCTTTGTTTTTGGTCGGGGGTGGCGCAGAGCGCTTATGACAGACGAAGAAGAGCTTTACGAGAGTGAAGAAGAAATTGAATGCGAGTGACGAAAAGTGCACAGTTTGCGGAAAATTGCTTTACGGCAAGCCTTTTTTTAAACAGGCGTTTTACGGAGTGTGCCAAGATTGTGACTCGTACGAGTGATAAAATGAAGTGCGGAAACGAATGCGAGGTGTACTCGCGAATAGTAGGCTACCTTAGACCGGTTTCTAACTGGAACATCGGAAAACAAGAAGAATTCCGAGAACGCGTTGATTACAGGATTGACCCAAAAACTATTTAAAGGTGCAGAACACAATATATTTACTCTTAAAACGCTCGTTCAGTCGACTCACGGCAAGCACATACGGGGGTGGTAAAAGGTGGGCGCCACCCCACCAAACGACACCATGCGCCGCCACCAAACTTATATTATTCTATAACTTTCGCGCAACCAAACATATGAAAAACCATAACCGCCGCACTTCTACATAACACACTAATCGCGGAACAGTAACGACTTCTACATAACTCGTTTTCTCAAAAAATATGTTAAACACGGATAGGGGCGCGCGCCTTTGCCTTGTCTTTTTTTTGAGGTGTTTGGCGGCGTCCTCTTTAGTGTGGTGGTGGCGTAGGCAATGGCGTTATGTAGCATTGCTCTACATAATTGGCAGGGGTTAAAGCCTACAATGGTAGCACAGCGTTGTTTGCGACACTAATCTCGAATAAGTATATCGACACAATCGCTTTTAGGTGATTGTGTTATACTAGCCCCTGCTCTAACTACTACTATACGCCATATAGGTATATACTAACACACGCTACAAGGCACACACAAGGCAACACACCCCATATGC
>SDBU01004199.1_pt1 | contig 17801 bp, 31 predicted proteins | sample 2277071 | NCBI WGS metagenome assembly SDBU01 (sample SAMN10397929, study PRJNA504765) | marine sediment metagenome | isolation source: marine sediment core GS08_GC12, 126 cmbsf | place: Arctic Ocean: Gakkel Ridge, Loki's castle | collected 2008 | reverse complement strand
ATTATAAAGTTAATGGTGATGGAGATTGGGTTGAAACAATACCAGCAAGTGAAATAATGCATTTAAAAATTGTTGCCGATTCTGACCAAAAGAGGGGAATATCTATTTACAGAGTGGCGGCAAAACGATTGAAGCAGTATGAGGAATGGCTTGAGGATAGGATTGTCCTCAACAAGGTTAGATCAGCTGTTGCTTTAATTAAAAATGTAGAAAGTTCAACTGGAAAACTTAAGACTATCCGTGATGAGAACATTAGCAAGACTCTTTCTGCAGATCGCAAGAAACAAAGAGTTCTTAATAAAGGAACAGTCATTACTGCTGGTAAGGGTGTTGAATATAAAATGCTAAGTGCTAACATAAATGCCTCTGATGTCGGTGAGGACGGCAGGGCAATGCTTTTGGCTATTGCTGCTGGAATGGGTTTTCCTGAAATGATATTTACATCCGATTATGCAAATGCCAACTATTCAAGTACTTTGGTTGCCCAGAATCCTTTTGTCAGAGAAATTGAGGACTGGCAAGATTATTTTGAGACATTTTATGTAGAGCTTTATGAGACTGTCATTCAGAATAAAATTGATTATGATAAATTACCAGAAAATACAAAACTTGATTGTAAAGTAGAATTTCCACCTATGATAAGTGCTGATTTAGATAAGCTGGCAAAGGCTTTTGAAATATTGTTCAAGTATAAAATAGTTTCTAAAAGAACATGGCGTGGTAGGATGGGATTAGATGATGAAACGGAAAGAGCTTATATAGAAGATGATGATGGAGAAGAGATAGAATTTCCACCAGGAACTCCTGGTGCTGGAGGATCTCCATTTAATATGCCAATGTCGCCAATAAATCAATACTCAAGTTTGATTGAGGGTTTGACTGAAGCTGTAAGGGGTGAAGATTGGGGAAAGACTTCTGAATTGGTAAATAAGATAGAGGATTTAACTGAAAAAATAGAAAATATAAATGCCTAAAACACCACAAGAAATAATGAGAGACTTTATCTTGAGGCGTTCTCATTATATGTATAGGGTTGAGAACAAAGCTATGAGGGAGCTTATGTTGCCTTATGGAGCAGCCAAAAGAGAGATCACAGATCGCATGCTGACTCTTCAAAAAAGGTTTGATGCTTTAGATCCTATACTTATGAGAAATCCAGCTATGACAGAATGGCGTCTTCAAAGAATGAGAGACCAGTTGGCAGAAATTAAAGCTTCGCTTGATATGGCTGCCATAGAAGGATCAAGAGGATTAGGAAAAACAATAAACCAAGTGGCAATGGTTGATGCTGATGCCTACCAAAAAATGCTTCAAGGTCAGTTCGGAAAAATAGGAATTGACATCACAAGACTTCCTTATAGTCATATCGATTATATAATGAGCAATCCATTGTATGGACAAAATATTGGTGAAAAGATGATACTTTGGAATGACACAACTATTATCAAAAAAATGAATACTGAGTTGACTCAAGCTATTGTTCAGGGTGAGGACATGAGGAAAGCCACGAATCGTCTTGTTGGTTTGGGAGATAAGATAGGCGGTGAAATAGGAAAGACAATAGCTTTTAGAGCAGGAATGATAGCAAGGTCTGAGATTCAGTATGTTTCTAATCAAGTGACAAGAGCAATATATCTGGAGAATCAGGATATTTTAAAAGGTGTTCAATTCTTGGCAACTCTTGATAATAGGACTTGTATGGTATGTGCCTCTAAGGATGGCAAGAACTTTTATTATAAAGAAGGACAAGATCACAATGGTCCTATACTTCCGCTCCATCCTTCGTGCAGATGCACATATATGCCTATAACCAAGTCTTGGAAAGAGTTAGGGAGCAAAGTACCAGAGCATATAAGCAAAAATACAAGATTACCATTTACTGGAAGACCGACTGACAGGATCACCTATGACAAGTGGTTCAGAGGTTTGAAGAAATCTGAACAGATAGATATTTTAGGAGCTAAGAAATGGGTTTTGTTTAACAAAGGTGATTTGAAATTGACTCAAATGGTGAAGAGCAATAAGGAACTTTCTGCCAAGGCCATTGAAATTGCTATGGAGAAAGCTGCTAAAAAAGGAATAACAAAGAAGGTTGTTCAAATTCCTAAGAAAGATATTAAGAAAATTAAGACGGATGGTAAACTGGGTGCTATGAGTGATTCAAGAGTGAAGAAGTTTGTAGAGCCTTGTTATTAGATTGATTGGAATAGTGAGAAATAAATGTTATCCTTTGATATAAAAGAATCAAAAAAAAGTTGTATAAGAGCACAGACCACTCGTATGGAGAGAGTGCAGATGTCTTATGATACTGAAGCTCTCGTTGCCAAACATTATGGGGGAAAGGCAACTTGGCATAGAGCTTCCATTGATGTTGTTACTCCTAAACATGGAATAGAAGTTAAGGCATTTCATAAAAATGCCATTAAAAAAGAAACCAGGATGACCAGAGAGCAAATAAGAAAGAAAAATGCTTTTTGTAGGAGAAATAAAATCAGAGGAAAGACTGTTGCAGCTGTAGTCAATGACAAGATTGAATTGTATGAAAGAGCTGGTTTTGGAAATTGGGATATAAAAAATATGAAAAAGATAGGAAGTTTTCTGAGGTAGACTATGGGTATAAGCATGTTTGTTGGTAGAAAAGAATTCCGTTTAACCAGTGGAGTAAATTTTAATTCATTCCTTAATGAGATTTCTGAATTAGATGATTATCCTAATTTTTTGTTGAGAAGTTTTTCTGAAGGAAGATTCACATTGGCTGATTCTGAATTGAGTTTATTTAAAAGCTCTATTGAAGATTTATTGGATGAGTGTGAGGATTTGGAAACAAAGGACTTGAGTGAATTGTCTAAATATGTTCTCTTACAAGTGAAGAGAGCATTGAAAACTGCTATTAGAGAAAAAAAGGATGTACTCATATTTTGAAAATACTAATTACTGGTGGAGCTGGATTTATAGGATCTCATTTAGCTGAAGCATATTTGAAAAAGGGACATGAAGTTTATATTATAGATAATTTCTCTACAGGTTCTATATGGAATATTATAGAATTTCACAAGGACAATTTATGGCCAGATACAATTCTTGATAAGAAAGTAATGTCAGAATTGATAAATAAATGTGATATAGTTTTTCATCTTGCCGCAGCTGTAGGAGTTCAATATATCTTAGACAATCCATTAGAAACAGTTAAAACAAATATCCAAGGCACAGAAAATGTCCTTGAACTATGCTCCAAGTTCAATAAAAGAGTTCTTATAACATCAACATCAGAAGTCTATGGAAAGCCAACCCATGCTCCCTTGGTTGAAACAGATGATGTCATTTATGGACATTCAAAAAAAGCAAGATGGAGTTATGCAACATCAAAACTTATAGATGAATTTACTGCTCTTGCTTACCATAGGATTGAGGGTTTGGAAGTGATCATAGCTCGTTTGTTCAATACAGTAGGACCAAGACAAACAGGAGCTTATGGCATGGTAATTCCAAGATTGATGAAGCAAGCTTTGAATGGAGAGTCTTTGATTGTATATGGAAGTGGTCTCCAAACCAGAACATTTGTCTATGTTAAGGATGTTGTGAAAGCCTTGATACTTTTAATGGAAAGTAAAGAGGCAATAGGAGAAGTGGTGAATGTAGGAGGAACTGAAGAAATATCAATACATGATCTTGCTGTAAAGATTATTAAGATGACAAATTCAAAATCACCCATTAGTCTTGTTCCTTATAAACAAGCATTTGAAGAAGGTTTTGAAGACATACAAAGAAGAGTACCAAGCACTGAAAAATTAAAAGAACTCATTGGCTTTGAACCAAGTACAAGTCTTGATGATATATTGAAACATATAATAGACTATTCAAAGTAGACGGAAACTCGTAACAGAAGGAGATTAAATGGTTCCGATTTTTAAGAGGATTACATATAAGGTAGGAGATACGATTGTACTAAAACCATTGTTTGATGTGCATTTGGGAGCAAGGAGTTGTGGCATACACGTCTTCAAAAAGTTTCTAAAAGAATCAGACAAAAACACTTATTTTATTGGTGGCGGAGATTTATTTGATTACATATATTGATGATTCTAAAGAACTTGTAGAAGTAAAACCGGAATATAAACTTGAAGAAGATAAGACTAAACATAAATTAGAAGCAATGCAAAATTGGGCAGATGATAACAATATACCTTTTAATATTTGGGCAGAAAAAGAGTTAAGGATATAAATATGTTATAGTTAAAATAAAAAATATTTTTAATTTACAAAAGGTAATCTTAGGACTTTTTTTTATATATAAAATATAAGGGAAAGTTTTTTTATTTTTAAGGAGTGCGAAAAACAAAGAGGAAAAGGGATTGATGGCAAAAAAAATAAAAACTATGCATTTGGTCAAACAGAAAGATATTATTGAAACCACGATAAATCCTTTTGCTGATATTAAAGAAGGATCAATAGATCCAGACAATTTTATTATCAATGGTGTATGTTTGTTTGGCACAAGAGAAAGCCAGAACAACAGGATTTATCAGGATAAGGCAATACAATCAATAGCTGATCTTTCTGAAGGAGCTAAATGTTATCTCAATCATATCACCAAATCAGAACAGAAAGATAGATCAGGAGCAAGAAATTTATCTGATTGGGTTGGTGTTTTTGAAGGAAGTTACAAAAAAGATGATGCTGTTTTTTCAAATTTGAAGGTAAGGGAAGTATACTTTGATCTCGTTAAGGACATTGCTATTATGCAACCTCCTGGCATTGGTCATAGTATTGATGCTCGTGTCAAAGTGTTTACTGGAGAAGATCAGAAGGAACAGATTGTTGATGTTGATTCTTTAAGATCTACTGATCTTGTGAGTGATGGAGCGACTATACAAAATTTGTGGGAGTCTCTGGAAAACAAGGTTGATGAAAATAAAGAAGAAAACTGGTTAAATGATGAATTGGTAGAACTGAGGATAGAAGATCAGTTTGAAGTTATAATGGCTAAGGAAGGTCTCATACAGGATAAACTTAATGATGACAAGATCAAACAGGGGATACAGGATATTACTTGGACTGCTAATGATTTTATCAGAGATGTTATGGCTGATGGTGACCTAAAGATTAATGATAAAAAAGGAAAGATAATTTCCATTTTTGATGATCTTAGTAAGGAAATTAAAAAGAGAATCAAAGATATTAAAATGGAGGGAAAAGAAAAAGAGATGGATATAACTTTAGAGATGTTAAGAAAAGATCATCCTGAGCTTATTGAGACAATTCTTAAAGAGTCTACGGATAAACTTAATGTAACAGTTATGAAAGAAGCTATAAAGGATTTTGAAACTAAAATAGAATCTTTGGAAAAACAAATTGTAAAGAAAGATGAAGAGATAGAAGAAGACAAAGAAACTATTAAGACTCTTGAATCTAAAAATAAGAAAATAGAAATAGAGTTGGATAAAATAAGTGTAAGTGGAAAATTGGCAGAAAAAGAAGTTATGATTGCTAATCTTATTTCTGAAGCAAAACTTCTTGACGAGTCTGTGACTGACATATTTAAGGAAACATTGATGGCCGTGCAGGAAAAGAAAGACGGTGAGGATGTAGTTACTGTAGAAGAGCAAGTGAAACAGTTAATAGAAGATCGCAAATCTATATCTGCTGTCAAGTCTACTGTAAAAAATTCAGGTGATGAGTTTGTTGAGGGAGTTAATAAGGACAAATCTGAAAAGAAAATGGATCGCAAAGAAGTAGAAGAAGGAGTCGAGGATTTTCTTTTTGACGCAGACGGAGGTAGCTAATGGCCGGATACAATAGACATTTAAGGGAAGATTCTGAAGTTATCGGTGCTCGTGTCAGAGGCAATGTTGTTGTAGAGAATGGCGATTTGATGTACTGGAATCCCAATGATTACTATGCAGAGCCTTTTAAGAAAATTGTTTCTGCTACAAGGGGTGATACTATTAGTGGTATAATTACTCTTGGCTTTTTGGGAGTGGCTGTAGAAGGAAGTCCAAGTGGTTCTACAGAAACTATTGGCATAGCCCAAGCTGGAGTAATGAGATTTCCATTGGCACATCCTGGTGGAACAACTGTTGGAAGTAAGGTCAGTGCTGTATCTCCTGCAATAGGCGGTTCTGCTGGAGTTTCTGATCAACATGTTTCTATAAATGCTGTGACTTCTACTGGAACAACTGGTTACTTAGGATATATTGTGAAAACTGAATCAGGAGCTTCATATGTAGACTTTCAAATGAGAAGTTTATTTGGTCCTGGTGGAATAGTAACATAAAAATAAATGATAAATATAATAAAAATAAATTTTAGAATGAGAGAGGAGGGATATATATAGATGGCTGGATATAATAGACATTTACGTGGTGATACAAATGTTATGAATGTACGGGTGAAGGGAGATGTTGCTGTAGAGAGTGGAGATCTAATGTTTTTAAACAATGACAATTATGCTGCACCTTTCACATATATAGCAGGTACTGCTTCCAGTAAGGTTGCAACTACTGGTGGGTATGTAAAAGAAAAATTTATGGGAGTGGCTGTAGAAGGAAGTCCAAGTGGTTCTACTGAGTGGATTGGTATAGCACAGAGTGGTGTAATGAGATTTCCATTGGTTTCTGCTGGTGCCGTGACTGTAGGTGCTAAAGTCAGTGCTGTTTCTCAGCATCCTGCTGCTGCCGGTGTTTCTGATCAGTATGTAACTAATAGTATAGCTGGTGCTATACATGGTACTACTGGATATTTGGGTTACATAATAAAAACTGAATCTGGTGCCTCTTATGTGGATTTTCAAATGAGAACTGCATTTGGTCCTGGTGGAATAGTAACATAGTATGGCTAATGTTAATCGTCATATTGCTGGAGATCCTAAATGTATTGGTGTTAATGTATTGTCTGCCGTGACCGTAGAGTTAGGCGACCTTATGTTTTTAGATAATACGGATGATCTACGCAATGACGGTTCTTCAACAGCTAATAATAATGCATATCCTTTTGAGTACTTTCGGATAAGTGGGGCATCACTGGAGCTAAACAAAGGTGCCGTTAAATCAAGATTCTTAGGTGTTGCAATGGATGACAAAGATGGAATCGGTGGAGGAATTGACCGAAATATGTCAATAGCAATATCTGGACAATTTGAATTTGATTTAAAACCTGCGAAGACTGTAAACATTGATGACTATTTTGGGGCATCTGGAACAACTTCAGCTTCTGATCTTTTTAATCAAAAAGTGATGAAGTCTTCAGATAGTGACAATGCTTTAGGATATTTTCAGGAAAGAAAGGTTCATGCTCAAAAAGCATGGGTTTGGATAAAACCTGCTTTTGGAGCGTATGAGCAAATATAAAATAAAGGAGGACAATAAAAGATGTCTTTTAAAAATAAAACTGGAGAAGCTTTAAAAAATCTTTTGGAGAGCAAAGGCACAGCTGGAGCACTGCAAGTAATTGAAAAGGCTTTGAAGGAAAAGAAAATAAGTCCAAGTGATTTTTCTCTTAAAGAAATTTGGGAGGCTTGTACTAATGGAGCGTCTGTTCATGAGGCTGTTTCATATAAGTCATTTCCAAAGATCACTGGAGCACTTATCAACAGTCAGCTTATAGCTGCTTATGATCATGTTCCTACAATTGGGGATAAGATAACTACTACAATGAAGAGTGTTCACAAGAATGAGACTATTGCTGGTATAAGTGCTGTAGAAGGACCTGATAAGGTAGCAGAGCAGGAGAGATATAAGGATAGTTCGATCACTGAAAAGTATGTAACTGCTATGAGTGAGAAATATGGTCGGATGATTTCTATAACAGAAGAAATGATTTACTTTGACCAAACTGATCAGGTTTTAATCCGTGCAAACGATATAGGAGAAGAAACAGCTCAGTACAAAGAAAAACTAATTGTAGAAGGTGTTTTAGATGTTAATAGTGATGTTTGGCAGCCTTCTGGAGTGGCAACTGCTATATATTCGTCTACTAATAAGAATACAGCATCAGCGACTTTTGGTGAATCTGGTCTTGAAACTGCAAGAAAAACGATACAGATGATGCAGAATGATGCAGGTGATCAAGCAAGTTCTACTGATAGTGAAAAAGATTATATCTTTATAGATGATGCTAATATGATCTTATTGGTTCCAAGTGATCTTGAAGTGGAAGCATGGCAGATGGAAAATAGTGCTTTGACTCCTGAATCTGCGGAGAATGCCAAAAACTTTTTTAAAGGTCGATTTACTACATTGACAAGTCCATATATATCTAAGAGGTCAACAACCAATTGGTTTATGGGTAACTTTAAGAAAGACTTTAGATGGATAGAAGTTTGGCCATTACAGACTTTCACTCAGCCAGCTGGACATGAGGATGAATTTATGGCTGATATTAAAACAAGATTGAAAGTTAGATTTTATGGTACTGTAGCTGCCGTAGATTTCAAACACAGTTACAAATTTACCTAAAATTAAGTTCAATGAAGATGGAATTGTTAAATGTTTCTCTTTCATTTTCATTTTAAAAAGTTGGTAGGTCTTGGGATAGTTGTAATACTCAGTGAAGTGTTACAGCCTCAAGACCTGTCACTTGAGAAAGAACAGGCGATGGGTTTTTGGTTACACTCGCTGTAAAAAAATAATTAGAAGGAGGAAACCAAAAAAATGGCAAGATCACACGGAACAGGGAGAGGAACAAGAAATCCAAGAGGTATAACTTCTGGTGTTACATTAGCCACTATAGAGTCAGGATCAACTATTGATGTTAGAGGGATATCAGGAGCTACTTTATTTGCAAAACCATCAGGCATTACAATAGCCGCTGGTGGTATATATTATAATGATACAACTGCAATCACACCTACAGAAGTTGGGAAATTAGATGGAATTGCTGGTGCTGCTTTGGCTGGAACTGCTGTTGGTGGAAAGGTAGCAGGTGGTGCTGTAACATGGGCGGGTACTTCTCTTGCAATTTCTACTGGACTTACAACTGTAACTTCTTTCACTGCTTCATTAGGAAATATATCAGGAGCATCAGCAGCTGGTTGTGAATGGAATTCTACAGAAAGTACTGCTGGAAAGGTAACTGCTGCTTTAACATCAGTTACAACAACTAATGCAGTAATATTATGTGGTAGTGGTGGAAGTATAACTTGGATAGCATTTGGTACATAAGAAAAAATAATGTGAGAGGAATCAGGTAGCGTTAAACCTTTTTGCTGAACTGATTCCCTCACTATATATAGACAAGGAAAAAAGGAGACAATTCAAACAATGATGGTATATGATGTTAGTACAGAAAGTGCTGTGAGTGCAAAAACATATGCTTACTCAAATCCTATCAATCTTTTACAAAAATGGCATGATAATAAATATATAGCAGTAAAGCTTGATGTTTCAGGCACAACTCCTTCTGGAACAAGTGCTGAAGTAGATGTTAACTTTTTAGTTGGTAATTCTTCTGGAGGTACATTTGCTGCTGTAGTCACTGGTAGTGGAACAAGTAAGATTATTGCAAGCGGTACATCCAGTGGTGGCGAATATGAAAATGGAAGTTATTATGTTCCATTAACTATGTTTTTTCCACAAGGATCAGGGACTTCTCCTGTAGCAATAGCACTTAAAGGGGTTCCTTTCATTAAGATAGGTACATTAGCTACAAAAGCTTCTACGTCAGTACAATTGCAATTGGTGGTGGGTTAAGATGACTGGTATTGAAATAACATTAATAATGGGTTTGATTGGTTTAACTGGAATTGGTACTGGAAGCATAGTAACAGGTGTGATTACCGGACGATCAAAAGTATCAAAAGAAGTATGTAATCAACATATGGAAGCAGTTGAGAAATTAAGCGATGAAAGATATGAAAATATTGAAAAGATATTAGAAAGAATTGAGAAAAAAGTAGACAAAAGAAACGGAATAAATTGAATTTTGTAAATTTATATAGATTGAAAACATCAGATCAAGGAACATTAGGTCTTTGGCAAACTGAAGGATTTCATTGTAGAAGTATAGAGTTGCCTTGGAGGAATAATGAACAAAATTATTCATGTATACCTGAGGGAATATATTTTTGCTATTTAAGGAGGTCTAAAAAGTTTGGCATTTGTTATCACATAATAGGAATAGATAATAGAACTTGGATATTAACTCATTCAGGCAATTTGGCAGGAGACAGAAAGAAGGGATATAGGTCTCATTCATATGGTTGTATTTTGTTAGGAAAATATTTTGGAATATTAGGTAAGCAGACAGCAGTCTTGGTATCAAAGACTACCTTGAATAAATTTATAAGATTTATGGGTGGTAAAAATTTTAGATTGAAAATTAGTGAGGTATTTTAGATGGAGCCAAAAAATGACAAATTGATTCAACTACATTGGCAATTTAAAGATGGAACGACTGAGATGAGAGCGCAAAGAGAAGTAAGTTCTCCTGAGGAAGAGAGAGCATTTATGGAAGAGATGAATGAAGATCGTCCACTTCCTGAAGGAGTCATTTGGCGATTCGTTCCTGAAGGAGCAAAAGAATTTGTAATGACTCATGCTGAGAATAGAATTTAAAAATGGCAATAAGAATTAGAAAAGTAAAAGGATGTACGATAGCTTTATGTGCTGCAGAGACAAAGTTTAAAAAAGGTGATTTGTATCTTAATGATTCGATTCACCATGTTTTATCTACTAAGTTTGATTTAGATTGGGTGGAAGAAGGAATTTTAAAAAAGTCATTGGCTGATCCTATACTTAAAAAATTGATGTTGGAAGAAATAAAAAAGGGAATAATTTAGATGGAGCCAAGTACAATAACAGTCCAACTTAAACTTAAAATGATTACTGATATTTCTTGGTTAGATGCTTTGAAATTAAGATTGGCTGGAGGATCTTATATAAAAGAATTTATAGAGAATAGATTTAAAGAAATAGAAAAAAAGGAAAAATAATAAATGGACATTCTTGGAATGTTAGGTTCGGCAGTAGGAACAGTATTATCAGGTGGATTGACTGGATTGGCTGGGACAGCAGTAACAGCTTTTGTAGAACTTAAAAAACAAAAGATGGAGAATTCAAGAGAAGATAAAAAACATAAGTTTGATTTAGATTCTCAAGAGCTGGACAATAAGGCCATGAAAGAAGAATGGAATCAAAGGATAAGGGTTGCTGGAGTTGAGGCTGATAAAGAAACATCAATAGCAACAACAGAAGCAGAGAGTGCCAAGGAAATAGCAGATGCAGAACTGATGAAAATATCTCTGCTGTCTGACAAGGCCACTTATGCTACTGGAGCGAAGGCAAAAAATAGTATGTTCTTTATCATAGTTGATTTTATTCGTGGAACTATAAGACCAATCCTTACATATACGTCAGCAGTAATGATGATATATTTAGTCGTGAAGCTTTTCTCTGTTGCTGAGGGATTGGACACTTCATTGTCAGTGGAGTATGTTCAAGGATTGTTGCATCAAGTGATAACCACAATCTTATATGTAGGAACGACTTGTATCTTATGGTGGTTTGGAACAAGAAATAAGATCTTTAAAAAATTATAAAATAGAAATTTGGAAATTTATATTCTTTTTTTATTCGTTGCCACACTAATAGTAACACCATTAGTATTTTTTCCGTTGAAATTTAATGACGGATATATCCTTCCTCAATATGCCATAGGGACATTTGGGATAGGATTAACATTGATTCCTTTTGTATGGCAAGGTGATATTCCTTACAATACAGGAGTCCTGTTTGCAGTAGGATTTTTTATATATTTTGTAATGACTGGAGTTTGGTCATCAGCTTCACATAACTCTTTACGAGAGTTGCCTTTGCTCCTCCTTTGTGTTGGAGCATATATAATAGGCAGTGTTCTTTTTCAAAATAGAGCAAATATTGTTGGTGCTTCGCTTGGTGTCTTTGCTGTAGCAATGTTGACTTGTATTTATGGGATATGTCAAAAGTTTGTGATTGATCCATTTTTACCACAAAGATTAAAATCAAGAAAACAAGAATACATAAATACAGGAAAGATAAAAAAGTTCCTAAGTAATAGAAAGTTTTGTGACAGTAGGGTGATATCAACGATAGGCAATACGAATTTTGCCTGTGGATTTTTTCTATCCACTTTGCCGTTTTTGATTTTTTTAACGATTGAAGTTTCTGCTTGGTTCTTTTTGTCAATCTTGGTTGTTGTGGTAACAATAATATTGACGAATTCAAGAGCAGGGATAATAGCTCTTGTTACAATAGTAATAGGATTTTTACTATTGATTTCAAAACGGAGTTTGATCTTTGACATTTTGATGGACATTTTTGGTAATATGCATATAGGAGCAGTCATTGGCTTATGTGTATCAGTATTGGGGATAGGAGTTAGTTTATTTTTATGTGCAAGAGAAAATGATCCTTTAGCTTTTTTAGCAGATGAGAATAATCCTGTAAACACAATGCTTGAAATTGAGCAGACTTCCAGAACTCATGCTACATCAACTTTAAGATATCGCTTTCGATATTGGAGGATAGCATGGGAGCTATTGAAAAGAAGGCCTTTACAGGGATATGGATTAAGAACATATAGAAAAGAAGTGTATGAAACTCAGGCTTGGCTTCATTGGAACAAAGGCAGGAAGTTTCTCAATGAAGGATATCAGACTCCACAACCAAGGGAATGTCATAACGATTTTATAGAGTTCTTTGTTGAAGGTGGATTTGCCGGAGGTCTATTATTTCTTTTTCTTGTAGGTCATGCTTTGTGTGTTGGAATCAATTATCTTGATTCACCAACGAGTGATTTTTTGTTGATGGTTGGAATTCTTGCTGGGTTGTTTGGTGTGATGGTTATGGGCTTTTTCTTTTTCCCTTTTAAGCTGGCTTCTTCAGCTATTATGTTCTTTACAACATTGGCAATGATTGAAGCATTGTCTGGTCAAGTGGTGATATTCCCTATAGGAAACAGTTTTGCACTAACTGTTATAATGATTTTAATTCTTGTTCCTTTATTTTGGGAAAGTGCATTGAAACCAAACATAGGCAATTTCTTTTTTTCGATGTCCAATTTTTCACAAAGAGCAGACAATAAAGAAAAATATCTTTTAAAGGCAATTAAATATTGTCCAAGAGAAAGTATTTTCAGAACTCATGCTTTGATAGGATATTTGGAAACGATGCCAGAGATAGCACAGGCTCATGGAGAAGTGTTAAGAAATTATTTTGATGGTATGGTTCCAGCTTGGGCAATGATGCTCAATTCTGGAATAGCAGAAGGCAAGTGTGGTGACTTTGAGAAAGAAATGGTCTTTCTTCAAAGATCACTTTATTATTTACATTATTTTAGTGAGGCTCAACAGGAGTTGAATAGGATTTTTCCATTAACTCCAATGCCAAGAGGAGGTTTAGTGTCAAAGAAAATAACGGATGAAGGTAAGAAGGCAATAATGTTGTATGAGAATGATATTAAAAATGCTCAACAGAATCTACAGAATACAGTAGCAACATTACAGATTACGATTTGTAATGTAATTTTAAATGAAAAAATCAAGTTAAGGATTCCTGAAGATTGGATATATCATTTTGAATCAGGAATGTTTTTGATGAGGAATGAGATTCCAAAAGATTTTAGTGTTATGGAAATGGGACCGACGAAGTTATTTGTGGCAATAAAAACAACAGAATTACCAAAAATTAAGGAGTAGAAAACAAAGATGGGTAAATTATTAGTTAATAGCAACAAAGTGGTTAGGGAAATGGGTGAAGAAAGAGTGGAAGCTCTGATAGATCAAGTAGCCCATGCGGAAAATTTTTTAATAAATGAGATAGTGAGGGATGAGGCTAATTTTCAAACTACAAAAATAACTAACATACTGCCAAAGCTGACTGCCTTTACATGTCTTTCAATTCTTAGGGAACTGAAAGCAATTAAAAAAATTATGGTTGGGCAAAAAAGTGAATGTTGTGATTTAGATCTTAAAAAGATAACAGAATCTAAAGTAGAAGAAACAGAAGAACAGGAAAAAGAAACCACAGAAGAAGATTTTTCGATAGATGATTTTAATGTTGATTCTTTGGAGGACATGACAAAAAAGGAACTTGTAGAATTTATTAAAGTCAACAAAGATGTGTCTAAGATTAAAAATCCTACGTTTGCAAAGGTATCTGAACTCAAAAAAGAAGTAAAAGATATTATAGAAAAACAACAATTATCTAAAGTAGAAGAAAAAGATAGTTAGAGGTAAGAAAAAATAATGGAAGAAGTTGTTGAAATAAAATTTAATACCGAACAGATGGATTTGATTAAGAAGAGACTGGATAAAATTGAATTTAATATGAACAAGCAAATACAAGATATTTGGAAAGTGGTAGGGAAAAAGTAAATGGCATACACAAGTGATCCAAATACTGATGAGGGCACACTTCGAACTCTCGTATATGATATTTCTACAAAGGCAAGTCCTGTCCTGGATGTAGATTATTATTTCTCAGATGCTCAATTAACAGCAATTCTTGATTTGAATGCTGATGATCTTTGGGCTGCCGCTGCTGATTGTTGTAGAAGCCTTGGAGCACGTTTTGCAAAAGAAGCAATTGAATTAGGACTCGGCAAGAGAGATATCTATATCAATAAAACGGCAAAGTCTAAATTTTATATTGCTTTGGCCAAGGACTATTGGGCTCGGAGTGGTGGAGATTGTACTGAATATGTTGATAGCTTCGCGTATGGTGTTGATCGGACAGGGATGGATCGCAGCGAGTATATTGGGGATTCCTAATAATGGCCATACTTTCAGTAGCGGAATTAGCAGGCATAAAAGAAGATATAGCAGAAATTATTGGTGATGATGTTCTGGCAACTAATATTATTTATAAGCAAACCGGAACAACTATAAGTGATTTTAATCCTGTTGATGGTTTGGTTCCTTCTTCTTTCTACACGAATTCAGGCGTCAGTGCATTCAAGGGATCATATAGTTTGGATGAGATGGATGTAAGCAAGGGAACTATTGAAGAAGGAGACGTGAAATTCATTTTTATGGCAAATGCTACTGGTGGAGTGAGTGGTGTTTCTGGAATACTTTCAGTGGACGACATGATTGTGGAGAGTTCCAGCACGTGGCAATCGCAAACTACTTATCAAGTGAAGGCCATAAGTACCGATCCACTGAATATAGCATATTTTGCCCAAGTAAGAAGTTGTTAAAATGAGCAAAATAGGAACAGTTAGGATACCAAGGACTTTGAGGAAAGGAAGAATTAAGCTTCCTCCAAATAAAATATATAAGAGTGAAAGAGAATACAACAGGAAAAGAGAGAAAAAAATTCCAGAAGGCTCAGTGAATTTTAGGGAGCATACTATAGAAGAAAGAAAATTTTATTCAAATTTTATTGAATCTTTTTTTGAGGAAGTTGTAATATAATGCCAGTAACGAAAGTTGGAAAAGGTGGGACAAGAAAAATAAATCGAATGGGTCGGAAACCTGCTCATGTAAAATATAATGCTTCAAGGCGTTGGGAAAGAAATAAGATTAAAAAGATAGCCAAAGCAGCCAAAGGAATAAAAGAAAAAAGTAAAGCAAAGGGAGATCCAAAACAATCTATATGGAATAGTGCCTTGGGAAAAGTTGAAGAAATTTATGAGAAAAATCATAGGCTTTCTCTTACAAGTAGAAGGAAAGGAAAATGATTCCTAAATGCAAATGTGGTTGTAAACAAAAAGTAAATTGGAATAGAAAAAAGAAAGATTGGAATACTTTTGTAAATCATCACAATAGCAGATGTTTTTCTGAAGAGACTAAAGAGATACTTAGAGAATATGGATTTTCTAAAGGGCATGTTACTTGGAATGAAGGATTGACTAAGGAAACAGATGAAAGGGTAGCTAAATATGCAAAGTCTATATCTAAACATCAAAAAGCAAATTATAGAAAGCCTTGGAATAAGGATTTAACAAAAAAAGATGATGTTCGGATAGCTAAATATGCTAAGAAAGTTTCTTTGACTCAAATAGGAAGGAAAGCAACTGAAAATCAATTAAAGGGATTAGAAATTGGAAGAAAATGGTGTAAAGGTCTAACTAAAGAAACTGATGAAAGAGTTGCCAAGAGAGGTAAGCAAACTTCTATTGCTTTAACAAGATTTTTTGAAAAGTATCCGGAGAGACATCTAGTTTATCTTTTTCAATTTAATAGAAAAACTGACATAGAAAAAATATTTGAAAAAGCCCTTTCAGAAAATAGTATTAAGACTAAATATAATTATCACGTAGGAAGATATTGGATTGATTTTGGTATTCCTAATAAAAAAATTGGTTTTGAATGTGATGGGGAATATTGGCATAGAGATAAAAATAGAGATATGGAAAGAGATGGTATTTTAAAAGATATATTTGGATGGGACATTTTTAGATTCACTGGTAATCAGATACATAATAATGTTGAAGGCTGTATGGAACAGGTTAGAAAAATAATTAAACAATGATTTCTATTGATGTTGATACAAGAAATTTCAATAAGGCGATTAAAAAGTTTATAAAAAAATCTGATTTAGATGCCACTATAATTTTGAAGAAAATAGCATTTGATTTGCTCAGTTGGATATTAACTCCTCCTCCATATAGGAAGCACCCCGTTTTGACGGGGAGAGCAAGGGCAGCATGGTATCCTTCTATAAAGGGTTTGGGAGGTAATTTTGATTTTAACAAAGATGTGGATCCTTTAGAATCTCAAGTAGGCAAAGGAAAGAGAGAAGGGGACTTCAAGGATGAATCAAAAGGATTTACAAACAAATATATAGAAATGATCAATGGAGTTGATTATATAATTTATCTTGAATATGGACATTCAAAATCTGCTCCGGCAGGGATGGTGAGGATTAGTATGAGACAAATGACAGGGAAAATGCCAAAGGCTTTAGACAAGGCGTTTTTGAAACGATGGAACAAAATAGGATTGTAAATGGCACTTGACGCAAATGCAAGAATGGTCAACATTAAGCGGAGTCTTGATCTATATGCCAAGAATAATTTAAGTGATACAGAAAAGCTGGATATTGATTATGAAGGAGTGGCGTTTGACAATAGCGGAGCAAGCATTTGGGTTCAGCCGAGAATCCTTGACATCAGTACAGATTTTTACAGGTCGGGATCAAATACTCAATATGCTGAACAGACGGATCTCTTATATCAGATAACAATATTTGTAGGTAAGTCAGGAGTAACAACAAGTGATAAGCATTATATGATAAGAGATGCTGTCTTAAATTATTATAAGTCCGGCACGAGTATAGGCATAAGGGATTGTATAGACAGTGGGACTACAGTTGATTATTTGGTTGTTAGGGATTTAGTGACTGATCTACCATTGCCTGAAGAGCAAACTTATAGAGGATATGCTTTGGCATGGAATATTTCACAAACTCGATTAGTTACAAAGCCATAGAGGAAGAATGATAAAAATAATTTGTTCGAATTGTAAAAGAAAGATTTCTGTGGATGATGATCGTTATACTCATTGTCCATATTGTGGTAAATATTTATTCAAGAAATTTAAGAAGAGGAAAGAAAATGGATAAAAAAGAATGTGAAAACATATTAAAAGAAATTGGTTTTTCAACAGCAAGAAGTGTGGATCATGCCTCAGCCTTGTTGATGGCAATACAAAAACGTGAATTGGAAAAACCAAAAAAGAAAAAGAAAGTAAAAAAGATTTTGGAAACAAGAGATATAACAGAACCAAAAGATATCTATCGAAAAGAAGCAGGAGGTGGTAGATAAATGCTCTGGCAAGGGAAAGAAGGAGAATTGAGAATCTATGAGTATGGCAATGCTGGTAC
>SDBU01004198.1_pt1 | contig 17803 bp, 39 predicted proteins | sample 2277071 | NCBI WGS metagenome assembly SDBU01 (sample SAMN10397929, study PRJNA504765) | marine sediment metagenome | isolation source: marine sediment core GS08_GC12, 126 cmbsf | place: Arctic Ocean: Gakkel Ridge, Loki's castle | collected 2008 | reverse complement strand
AGTTGCAAGCGTGCCACGATGGACCGCAATCTGTCTTCGATGCCGCCCATGTAGCCCGCCATCTCGATTAGTGCTTTTTCCATGCGGCATAATACAGGACGCGGCTCTGTTTCCATGTCATCGGATGTACCTTTTTCCGATAACACAGATTCAAGCCGCTCTTCAAGCACGTCAACGAGGTCATGGATCGCGCCGTGCCGATCCTGAATCCTAATAAAGGCCTCCGGTATAGGTCGGACGACTTTCTCCGGTTGACCTGGCTTCAAGGCAATCGTTTGTTCTGGGTTTGGATACATCTAAGACCTCCATTGTTACAAGCGGTAGCCACGGCAATCCTCGCCATGGCTACCGCGCTCCAGGGTTTTTTGTTATCGGCGGAAGAGGCGCTGGATTACTTGTCATCCTGGACAACGCGGACTAGACGCCTCAAGTGCCCTATGCCGGTCACGTTAGGCTCGGTCGCGTGGCACGCATGTTCCGTGGTGAGCGGGTATGGACCCTCCAGGTCGATGTAACCACAGAATAGTTTATCGCAATTTTCACACATATACCACGCTTCGCGATAGTTTCCGTCCGGCGGTGTGTTTTGCATAACGGGGTTCTCCTATGTGAAGGGAAGTGAAACTAGGGCCGGGGACGGGAGTTGAACCTGCATACTTCCAGGCTACGTATCGCGCGGCATGCAACTTCCTGGCTGCTCTACCATTGAGCTACCCCAGCCGTCAACACCGCCGCTCGAACAACCAGCTCACTCTCCCGCCGGCGATACATTTATGGGGTTCCCCTCGGCGTCGAAAAACAACACGTCGTAGGCGGTGTCCGATACGCTCATGTTTGCCGGCGGCGCGGGCGTCTTGTCTTTCAACAACCAACCCACTCCACCCATGCCGGTCAATAGAATTACGCCGATGACCAGCAATTCCTTCCATCCCATGCCGGACTTTGTGTTGATATTCACGTCATCCTCCGGGATATCAAGAGCCTTGTGAGTTGCCCGGCGAAACAAGTCTTGCCGCCACCTTTGCGATGCTTCCCATAGCTCGTATGGACTCTTAACCGCCACCATTTTCAAGCTCCTTTGGCGAATAAAACTCAAGCTCGATTGATCCATCGGCTTGGCGTACGAACCGTTTCATGCGGCGGTAGCGTATTTCGCCTTCCCGCATAATGGACAGTATTTCGTCGACAAACTCCTCTCCTGTCTTAGCGCAGTCGAGCGCGAGGAGTACCTTGAACTTTTCACAATCCACGGTCTCCCCCGCCTCGACTAGCTTCAGTATCTCTTCGATGCGACTCATTTGTCAAACGCCTTCAACACTAGCCGGCTCTGGCTGTGCTTTCGTTGGGCACGCCGGCTAGTGCATAGCGATTCGCCATGCTCTGCTCGACATCCAGTTCGTCAAACTTCCGGTCACCGATGATCGCTTGCCGCGACATCTGAGCGGTGAAAGCTTTGCCGAGTGCGTCAATGGTGAGGGTTTGCGAGGCCACTACGACCCCATTCACGTCTACGTCTGCCATTGGATTTCTCCCTTGTAAGGCAGGTTATTGCTTTCGCGGCACTATCTTGTAGGTAATCGGCCCGGGAGACGGGGGCAATTTTTCAAGTACCGCGTCGACAATATCATCTAATGAAGGCGACACACCGGGGTCTCCCTTGTCGCCGTTGACTCCTCGTGAACCTTGTTCACCTTGCGGACCTTGCGGCCCGGCACTCCCGGACGCGCCCTCACAAGCCGCCAGGGCGACCTCCATTGCCGTCACTTGCGCCTGCAAGGCCCGTATCTGTGCTTGCATCCGCCCGCCGCTGTCTGTCTGCGGCGGGCAGATTATGCCACCTACGCCGCGAACCGTACCGCCGGCCACTTTACCGGCGCCCGCCACTGTGCGCAACACGCCGCGAATCAGTATTCGCAGTCGACGCGCACAGGGGCCGACTACGCTATTGTCCTTGCTGCCGAACAACACGCCGGCAACCCTGCCATGGCTGTCGAACACGGGACCACCGCTATCGCCCCCGCGAGCCGACCCGGAGAACATCAACCAGTCGCGGCTTTGTGAACCAGAAGCGGGACTAGCCCAGCCGATAAATCGGCCACGGCTGGCCAGTAATTTCCCCGTCGACCCATAACCGCAACTCGTCAGCGTCGCGCCGGCTTGCGGCGTGGTATCAGAAAGTTTTGCCGCCTTGATGCCTTTGGCCACGGGCACTTTTAGTATCGCTGAATCCCACATAACATCCTTAGCCAACACACTGGCCTTGACGGTGATGCCGTTGCGGTAGGTGACCGTGATCTGTCCATTGCCGTCCGAGAAGATATGAGCACACGTCAGAATAAACACGTAACCGCTGTCCTCAACATACACGCCCGAGCCACTACTGATGCCGCCCTTGACTGCATTGTGAATTTGCACCACCGCTGAAAAGGGGATAGGCGACGTTGGGGCAGTGGGTTGTACGGCCGGAGGCGAAGCCCGCCAGGCCGGCGGCGTGGGGCACCTGCCGTCAGGACACAATGAATCGGCGGCCAACAACGGCATGACCCCGGCGACAATCAATAAGACAAACATTACACATGTGACAATTGTTTTCATCACGGCACCAATCCTTCATGTTTCAGTTGATAAAACGGATCGCCGTCGAGAATGTCGCTACGCACGGTTTGATAGGATGTTGGCATGTTAGGGGCCGAGGGTCGGCAAGATTCTAACTATTACGGTAAGCCTATCTATTCGCCTACAGCGTGTCAATAGCTTTTTTTGGGATAGTGCTAGCACGGCCCCCTATTAGGGGAAGTGATCCATGCCGCGACCCTTCCCACGAGTGGAAGCCTCTGACCTTGAAGTCGGTGTCGCCCCTCTCGGCCTCTTCCCGTTCCGAAGGGCTGGCAGTTATTCGGAAGTATTTACAGCCGTCCGAACAGTCACTGAACTTCCGTCCCCGGCAGTAGGCACAGTTCCTCTGTGCCTCGCGGCTCGGAACCGCTTAAGCCATTGATCCATCATGTGGCTTCCTTTAGTATTTGCCTTCCGATGTACTCAGCCACCTGGGGAACTACGGCGTTCCCTAAGCATCGGTAGTGGTATAGTTCATCGGGAACCCCATTAACCACTCGACAAAGTTCGCTGTCGGGACACCACCGAACTCGATCTGGCAATGTGCCACCAGATTCAATCCGGCCGGGCCAGTGCCGAAGCCGAGACGTTTGTTCCTGGCTTGCTGTTTGAGGTGTGCAGCCACCGAAAATTGCATCCGTTTTGAGTCGCTCGCTCGCGGGATAGGCCACAATGAAAAGTCGATCGCGTTGCTGTGGCGCGCCAAACTGTTTCGCCGATAAAGTATTCCATTCCGCATCGTACCCGCTTGCGGCAAGATCGCAGAGTACGCGGTTAAGCCCCCGAAAAGTGATCGCTGGGACGTTCTCAGCGATAACGTACTTAGGTCGCAATGTGCGAATGATCCTTGCAAACTGGAACCAAAGCCCGGAGCGTTTTCCGTCCAATCCCTTTGCTCGGTAGTTGCATGCGCTAATATCCTGGCACAGCCTACGGGAAGCCGCCGCATATCAGATCGACATGCGGATCGGCTTCCACCATTTGCTCCTTTCCGGTTGGGGTATTCTGCTTGTGCCACGTATGATGGCACTTTTGGCATAACCATGTTACTTCCAGGGGTTTGTTGTAGTCGCCGTGATGGGCTTGGACTTTATTCCGCCCGTCTTTCATTTTCCCGACAGCACCACATTCTTCGCATGTGATTACCCGCTCTATAACGCCCCGCTCTACTGCTGTTTCGAGTAGATTCTGGGCTTGATCGTCAGCACGGTTGCCACCGCGATAGAAGTGATTGTCTTTCCCAAACCGCTTTTGGGAACGCATTTCAGTTCGGCGTCGTACCAAGTCCCACATCGCCTGTCGGGAGACCCTGAAGTATTCGGCGATTGGTGCAAGGCTTAGCCCTGCTTGGTACATCTTGACGCATTCCTCCGCCTGTTCAGGCGTCAGCTTCTTTAGCTTTCCAGCCATTGCAACCTCCCATGGGTTGCGTGGATTATACCATGTACTTACAAACGTGTCAAGACATGGCACCCAGGTCTTTGGCGGAAACGTCCGAACGTCACCCCAGCGGGTAACGGCCGGCCAATGTTTTTCGAGTACCTTGTTAGCATCGTCATCTATTTCCACCTGCCACTTGACGTGAAAGCCACCTGTGTCTTCCAGCCCTTTTCCAATGCCACCGATACCAGCGAATAGTGAGCCGACGGTTATCATGTGGCTTTCTTTGCTACTCTTGGGACATGTCCTGGTTTCGATGTCTCAAAGGTGTTTCGCAGATAGCCGCAGTTAGGACACCAACCCCAGTCATTGTTTACCATTGATTTATTGAACCGTTTAAGAGTGGTTAAGTTACAGTTTCTACAGACTATACCAGTATCAACCATTTCTATTGTTTCTTTTCTGCCCCGGCTCGCGCGGCGGCTTCCGTGCTGTAGCAGTTATGATTGAACATTAAATATACTGGTGACGGAAGGCTACTGTCATCGCTCGCCTTGTTTGTGCCAACGTCGTAACCTTGTAGATACCCCGCGGGATCAAACCGGTAGACTTTCATCCCTGGCACCACTGGCACATCGTCCGCAGTCTTCGGAAACTTGTCCACCTCAGCTTGCAGGCTCTCGATCTCGTTCAGGCATGCATGAAACGACTGGAACGCAAGAGATGCCGGATTCAGTGAGTTGGCATGCTCTCGAAATTCCTCGATTCGTTCTTCACTCAGGTTATTCATTACACTCCTCACTTTCTGCCTTCGCGGCTCCTGCCATCTCTATCGTGATGAGGCATATTTGCCGCCTCCACGACACAATGCCTCCTGAGTTGTCGTTTGCCTTGTTGAGACGACTTATCCATCCAGGCAACTGGTCAACCACGGCTTGCAACGCTTGATGCGACTGAATCCATCCCGAACATTCTTCGGCGAGTTGTCCCAGTTGGATGTTTTTGTCGTCCACCGCTGCTTGCAGGCTCTTGACTTTGGCAAGTAATACTGGCTGATCCTCCTGTTCCAAGCGGAACATATCGCACAACTCCCGAATGCGAACCGTCTGTGTTTCGTTCAGTGAAGCCAATTTCGTCAGCGTTTGTAACTCGATTACCTCAGGACGCTCCTGTTGGCCTTCACTGAGCCAGAACGCCACCTCGCCTTGCAGGCCCTTGACCATGGCTTGCAGGCTCTTGATCTCGTCGGCGGCATCCTCCAGAAACAGCGGGCTTACTGTCTCACCCCTGTTCAGGTAATCCGCTGCTTTGCGTAGCTCCCTAACTATGTGTTCACTCATTACACTCCTCGCTTTCTCGCGTTACTTGTTCAAGAGTCCGCTGGCAGTATTTGCATACTCCCAGGCCCCAACCTCTTGGCCAACGGTGACGGGCACCGACTCGCTTGCCGGTGGTGGGATTGAATCCAAAACACTGAATGATTGTCGGTCGCGTTGTGATAACCTGATTCACCACTTACTCGCTTTCTTTCAAGTAGGCTAATCGCGCACTTCCCCCCACCCACTCCGCATATTTTACGAGGTTCGCACGACCGAACGAACGGTCCCATCCTCGGGGGGTGTACCTTACGACGACTCAGGGTTTCGCCGCAACCAGTCTCCCCCAGGATAGTCTCCCTGGAAACGGTCTTACCGGATTGGGCTGGGCTGGTTGAGTTCCCACACATGGACTTTATCGCCTCAGCAGTCGGTATCCATGTCGTCTAACCGTGTCGCGTTATTGGGCGTGTCTCTACTCACTCGTTCAACGCTAACCGTAAAGTTTCACTAACGTCAAGGATGTTACGTTCTCGAAATCAATCGCCACCGTCAGGGGAGCGCGATCGGCGGTGTCGGTAATTCCAGAAATCGTAACTTTCCCGAACGTCTCGCCATTGCAATAACCTGCCTGCAGCTCCCGAAATTCCAATTCATCACCGACAATCGAAACTGACGGCCCACCCTGTTTGTCAATAGTCAATCGCCAGAACTCAGATGCCGCCATTTAACGAAACCTCCCAGCTACGATGCGTTGTAAAACGAGCGACGGGCCGATCATCCTGCCCTATCGCCTGGCAGGGCTCAACAGGCCTTTCGACTGCTCCCGTGGTTTTACCACGCTCCCGACCTGTAAGCCGGTAGTCGCCCACGGGCAATGCTGCCACACCGCCGCCGCTCGCTTAGTTTACTGCTTCGCGTCCTCTTGCTCCGATGCCTTTCGTCCCTCGCTGGTAATTCGGAAGAAATCATCGGGCACAGACTTTTTGCGACCGGCTCTTTCCATAAACCCCATACCGACCAACGCTTGCATGTCGGGGCTATCACCACAGTACACGCCCATGGCCGCCCGGTGGAGTGTGTGGTCTAGGATTGCTACCTGTTCCCTATTCATATTTCCTTTCCTTTCTGGTTAGTAAAAACGAGCGACGGGCCGGATTCCCCCGTGGCCTGAGTAGGACACAGCAACCTGGGTTTACCCTCCACGCAAGGCGTATCCGTCTCGCGTGTCCAGTTTACGGGGTTGGACGGATTTGGAGTCCGCTGCAATCCTCCGGCATTAACGGTTTCCAGCCGCCGCCGCTCGCTCATTGGTTTTTTCGCCTGTAGTCTGCGTACAGCATATCGGCCAGCTTGTCGTCGCCATCCTCGTGAGCTTTCTGAAGCTCCTTGCCGTAATACGCATCTCGTTTTGCTTCGCTGACGAAGTAGCACACAATCGGGCCGACGACGAGAACAACGGACACCGCGAATATCGCTATCTCTTTAGCGGTTTCTATAAATGTTTCCATGATTGGCTCCTTATTGGGCGTGTCTCTGTAAATGCCCCGCCCCGCCGTACAGGAAACCTGCTAGGATCAGAGGTACGGCGGGTTGGGGCTGGTTCACATGACATAGCAGGTTTCCGATGTTGCTTAATCATACGCATGACGGGGTGCCATTGTCAAGGGCCATTCTGCTCGTATTCCGTCGATTCGCTTTCGGGTGGGTAGAAATCGTCCACATCGTGTGCGGTTGGCTTGGCCGGTTGCGCCGCGGCAACGGCCTTCTCTAATCTGCTCTGCGCGTCCCGAATGTCCTTGTACGTCGCCCTATTCCGCTTTTGGCTGTCCTCAATAGACTCCATCCGTGTTTCCAGGGAGCCCGCTCTTTCTATCAATGGTGCGATTCGGGGATCGTGCCCGATCTTAGCGAAACGCTTGTCTACGTCTTCCCCTAAGCGTTCCAGCTTCAGGGACACCAAGCCTACGGCAATACTTCCGCTATGCCTCAATAGCCCCTGGTGTTCCTTCAATAGTTCATTGAACAGTGTCTTGAGGGCACTGAACGCTTCCTTGCTCTCTTTAAGCTGTTCTGCTTCCGTCACGTGCTTTGCTCCTGTATTAAAAACGAGCGGCGGGCCGGATTCCACTTACCGGCTGCCCAGGATGTCCAAGGCGGGGTTACTTCCTCTGTCGTTCGGGATCAAGCCCTCAGTCGGTCGGAAAGTCACCTGGACGGCTATCACCCCGCGAACCCGCGTGTCTATCCACGCCGCCGGCGCTCGCTTAGTCGTCATCGAAATCGTCGTCCATCCAATAATCCTCGTCGTCCTCGTCGTCTTCATCGCACTCTGCGTTGTCCCAGCCATCGAACCAAGCCCGCCATTCCCTGCTGTCGGGTAGGTGTGGGTTGTCGCTCCGGGGCAGGAAGCAGTTGTAAGCACTGTAGCCGTCTTCGTATGCGTTCATCTTACTCGCCCTCCTGTTCAAGTGCCCACAGCAGGGCCGCACGGCAGATGGCCAGTGGGGCGGTTTTGCCTATTGCGATGCCTAAGAACTTGTCGTCCCCAATAACCCACACGCCGTCGTCATAAAACAAGTTCCAACCGCGCCGCTCGAAATCTAACAACCCGGCATGCTCCATGACTTCCCAGGCCGCCGCGATGTCAGTTGAGTAGTCTGGTGTATGGGTTGGTGAAACCATGCACCTCAGTACGCCACACTTAACACACTGCTGCCCCTGCTTGCCGGGCTTTGTTGTCCAGTTGTGATGGCACACCCCCATCAACTCAGCCACCGCCGCGTTCATCTCCGGCCCGGCTTCCATGGTCTCGATTTGTTCGCGAGTTAGTTTCACGGCTCTTCCCCTTCATCTGCTTCGATGGCTTCGATCTGCATAGCGCACTCGTCGCAGACACTGTTTAATCCATCGATCGTCTCTTGTCGTGAGCGACTACGATCAGAAACCCATTCGCTTATCGCCTGTAAAAGTTTTTCTTCTGTCACGGCTCTTTCCTTTCGTGTTCGTCGTCTGCCTTACCCTTCTCAAAGTATTCCTTCACGGCAAGCCTCGCCTCAAACTCCGCATCATCCCAGATCGGCTCAGGGTACACTTCCCATTCAGGCTTGGGCTTACCGAACAGCCGGCACAGCCAACGGCCGATGAATCGCGGGATGGTCATGGGGTTTCCTTTGTGGCTTTTAACCGAAACCTCTCGATAGTGCGACGTAACTTCTTCGCACATTTATCGCAGAAATCACAGCGGGGAATGTGGTTACTAGATACACCAGAAAACATCTTTGCGGGTTTCATGTTCAGCAGATAGGCATTAGCATTTGGTTCTCCGCAATGGTCACAAGTATTCACGAGTCACCTTCCTTTCCTTGTTCGTTCACTACCTCCCACACGGCAAGCGTTATCTGCTTGTGCGTAGCGCGTAGGGCCATCGCCACCGTGTCTACATGGTCGGCACCGGCATGAATCTCATGTCGGACTACGGCACGTCCGTAAAGTTCGCCGGCAACTTCTTCCAGTAGCCCCCGCCGGTCGCACTCGATTTGTAACTGCCGGGCATCGGCGTGATTTCGCAGCGGCTCCCAAATCACTGGCAACGGATTGCCGTACCACTCGCGAAGCTTCTCGGTTATCTCGCGTTGTTCGTCGTCTGTCATTTCCCACCTCGTATCCACCGCCACCATACCGTAACGCCACTGACGGCGAGTATCACGAGGAACAGGACGGCTGCTCCTGCCAAGAGCGTCAATAATCCCATGCACAGTATGTCGATGTACGTGTCCATGTCACTCTTCCTCCGTTTCAGGTTTAAGCCCGTCGACCAGCGACTCCAACTCCGCCACCCGCTTACATACATGATCCACTGCCGACACGAAGCTATTGACCTCCCAGTTCTCGCCGTCATCACGACCGAGTTTTAGCGTAGCTTTCTGCATTTCTTCCAGCAGCCAGTCGAGTTCTGTCTTCTGCTCGTGGCACTCGGCCACGTACGGTCGCAACTCTTGCACGGCGAGTCGGAGTTCATCTATGCCCATAAAATTGACGTTAAGCATCGTCGCACCCTTCTGCATCGGCTTTTATTTCGCCCGACCGCTTCATGGCTCGCTCGTATAGCTCACCCTCAGGGGGTAGTTGCAGTTTCTCGCCCGGTGTTTGTCGCTCACCATCCGCCCGCTTGCCCGCCAGTTCGTTGTTTGCAATTCGCGCCAGTGCCGTTCGCAACGCACGCTCGCGATCCTCAGCGTCGGCAATCTCGGTCTTCAGCCGGATGCTTTCCTTCTTCCGTGCCATCAGGCGCGCCCGCTCAACGCCAAGCTGCTTACCAGTGTGCTGCAGAGTATTCTCTAAATCATCCACCCTGCCTGCCAGTCGAACCACCGCCACGGCCACTTCCATGCCGCCCCACCGCTTCTCTAGTTCAGCCATACGATCAGCATCTACGTGGGCTAGCCGAACATACCCCGCGAAGCGTTTGAGTAGCGCATTGTAGTTTTTCTCCAACCGCTCAATCTCCGTGATTGCGTCGGCACACGCCTTGGCCGCCACCTTGTCACCGGCAGCAACCATGCCATTTGCCAGGTTAGCCAGTTCTGGGATAAACTTATTCATCGCTGTCCTCACTTTCAACCTCCCGGCAGTTGCCGTAATACTTACAAGGGACGAAACGCGCCCCTCTGGTAACCGTCAATAGCGATAATGTCGCCAGCTTCCTCGTCGAGCATATTCAACCGTTTTAACCGCTGATACCACTTGTCGCCGATCTTATAGAGCCCCCAACGGCAACACTTGTCGCGCGGAGGGGGGCGTTGCCTATCCAGTACCGGCACCGCTTCAGGCACACCAGCCTTTATCAAGAGCCATGCCTGCCAGCGAAGCTTTTCCAGAGGGGTCAAGCGTGGCTGTAACTTAGATCGGCAGTTCATATCAGAACAAACCGCAAACTGCGGTGAACTGCCGATCAAGTATGCCTTGCACTTGTCGCAACTGCGCAGTGCGGCTTTTCGTTCAGCTAGACTTGGCATCGCTGTCCTCGCTTTCAACGAACCAGTCGGTGGCTTTGATGTCTTCCTTGCCGTTCGGATATTCAGCACTAATCCGGTTGGCATAGTCGGTGTACCATACATGTGCTCTGGGTTCGGCAACTCGGCGAGCCTCAGCCGTTGCCCCCTGTAACACCGCAAGGATGGCTTCGCTGTGGGTCATGGTCGGCGGCTCCACCGACTTCAGGCGGACGAGCAGCTTGTTGAATGCCGCCATCGACGCACCACGCGGACTGTAACCGGCTGTAACGAAGTCTTCCATCGCCTCCCGCACCATCGACGCGAACTTCGCATTGCACTCGGCGGTTACACGAGCTTGGGTTGCCAATCTCATTGCAGTTAGCGAGTCACTCTGGGGTGTTGCCTCAACCGCCGGATCCAGCTTGGCGAGGAGCTTGTCGCATAACTCACAACCTACTACCCGATCCCGTTCCAAGCCCGGTGCTGCTATCATGGCGTTGTGTGGCCGCAACTTCCGCACCATCGCCGCGAACTCGGCACGAACGTCGGCCTCGGCTTTACCTACATGGCCGTGAATCTCAAACACATGACAGCCGGGGTCTGCCTTAAATTGTATCCCGCGAGCCACAGTACAGCCAATCCAAGCCAGTCGCGTGCTTATGGGTAGCCGCTCCACCTCGGCCTTGTACTCCGCACGCACGCTGGCCTCGGCGGCATTAGCGTCGGCAAGCTGCTTTTCCAGAGCCGCTTTGTCGGCGTCAACCGGCTTCACCGGCTCGCGCGGCAGGATGCCGATGAAGTCGAGAACGACAGAGTAAGCACCATAGCAATCGTGACTTTGCGGATACCTGTCTCGTAATCTTTCCACTCTCGCCCGGATTCGCTCCACGGCCAGCGGGGCGGGGACGCGGCGGTATATGGCAGAGAGCCCATCGGCTCGCAAGGTTGACAGGCAGTGCATGCCTTTCGAACCAGGGTGCCCGCTACATGTAGCGTCGAAGACGCAACCGTCGCATTCAATTTCCTCCATTACTTCCACCCATCCAAAGCCCTTCACCTTGAACACCCTGCCAACTTCGTGGTACTCGATGCGGTCGGGGACGACGGGGGCTTCCGGCTCGGGCTCGACAACGCGGAAGTACACGTTTCGTGCGTCGGCACTGTTACAACCGCATGCCAGCCGGTTGCACTCGGCTCCATGCACCGGAAGACAGCAGTGCAAGCAAGTCCATTCGACATCATCACCCGTAACATCTACGGGTTCAATCACCGTCCCGTCAGGCATCGTGTGCGTCTTGCCCTTTTTCACGTCGATTAGTTTGGTCATCGGTTTCTCCAGGTTAATGGTTAGTTCCTCAATACGTCACTTTCCGCTTGCGTTGGCAGCTTCACACTCTGCGTCGCTTGCGGCGTCTGCCTTGTTTGCTCCTCTGATTGTGCGGATCACTCCCGCTTTCTGTCGCGGACGTCGTGTGACGATTTCGATCAATTCATAACGAGGCAGCTTTTGACTTCGCGGATGCACGCGAACCAGTAGGCCGTTTGGAAATGTTTTCGCGAACCAGCGAGCAAAAGCCTGCCGGTGGGGTTCCACTAGCGGCGGATCGTAGCCCATGCGAGAACACAACTCGTGCAACTTCTGTTGTGGCGACCAGAAATCGCATTCTCGCATCCAACCCCAACTACCGAATCCGCGGGTGTTGTGCTGGCCGTCGTTCGTCTCGCGCTCGTAGAGCCACCATCCCATGTAGAACGGACCGGCACAGTATTCAGCTAAACAAAATCGTTGCATGATTTCTCCGACTCAATAAGTCACTTCCAGATACAGCGGCTTGCCCTCGTACTTGCGGATGGCACGCCATATCCAATTGGGAACGCCGCGCCATGTGTCGTATACGCCATGCTCATACGTCTCCACATAACGGAATCCCTTATCCCGACATACCCTAACCCGTACTCGCTCTTTTGCTGGCGTCGTATACAGTGCCATCGTCATTACTCCCAGGTCGCGAGGAATGCGGAACACTTTGCGAAGTTCATCATCGCATAGCTGCAACTCGTAGAGGTGACCCCTAGACCACCACGTCCCGCGCAAATAGTACATGTCGCAAGTAATTACTAACATCGCTCGCCTCCGATCTTTCGTGTCAATAGGGTGATCCAGCCGCTCCCTGGTCGGCAACCATTATGATTTCGCGGAAACTGACCGCACTGTCGTCTTTACGCTGGTCACTCGTGCAAGGGGCCTCCCTACACAAGCTTCCGTCGCGTAAACAACAGTCGTCACAATCTAATTCAAAAGCATCGACTGGTTCAATCAGCCGCCCGTCCGGCAGCAGGCACTCAGAGCCAAGCGGTAGATCAATTCGCATCGGTTCTCCTTAATAAACAGGTTTACTCGGTTCATTCATCCGTGAAGCCTTTCCTCGGGAACGTTCTTAATCTGTTCGTGGAAGTCGTTTTGGTGCTTCGGCATCAACGGTAAGTTACGCGGCGGGTAGTATTTCTTCCAGAACGCCGGTTTTTCCTTCGAGCCTGCCATGACTGCGGTTTTGTAGCCAAACTGGGTATACAGTTCATTGAACGTCTTCTCGCCGGGCTTGTCCTTCTTCTGCATCGCGTTCCAGTACAGTCCTTGCCACATCCGCGAGGCTTCGGGGGTGTCACATATCTTCCACTGTGCAATCGGTTCGCCTGTGACCTGGGTAAGTTTACCGTCCGCCTGAAGGATCGGCCTGGAGGGTTTTCCTCGGGCCAACTCAAGCCCGCAGTATTGGCACACTATCAGCTTGGAAAAGGCTTTGTGAACCATCCCGCACCTCGGGCAAACTTGCCCCATCGGTTCGCCCTTTTCTCGCTGTTCGGCGATGCGGTTCTTCGAGAGTACATCCTCCTGGCAGTTGAATACCGATTCCCAGTCCACGTTGACATTGACGCTGCCAAAACGCCACCAATTTCCCCCGTAGTCAATTACCTTCACGCGATCCTTGCCGGGGTAAATCCGCAGGCCCCTTCCGACCATCTGGAGAAAGGATCGGTACGAACCGATAGGCGTGGCCAGCAGGATACATCGAATCTGAGGCTCGTCGATGCCTTCCCGGAGGACGAAGCGGTTCCAGAGGATCGGGATTTTTCCCTGTCTCCAGAGTTCCATCGCGTCCTGGAATCGCGACTCGTCACGCTTGCGGTCGTAGAGCTTATCATCTAACCAGAAGTCATCTCCGTCGACGTGAAGGGAGCGTATCCTATTCGACAGGCAGAACTGCGCCGCCCATAGGGATTCCTTCACTCCCGGTGCGAACGCCAGGGTGTGCGTCAATTCCGGGTGAAGCCGTTTGTAATGCTCCAGGATGTTGCCGACGATGATTGTCCGGATCGTGTCGTCGCCTCGAAGCGGTCCCCAGGTTCTCCGCGCGTCGTTCTCCGAGAGAGATAGGTCGACCTTTCCCTTGACCAGTGTTCTGGTGTCGAGTTCCGAGGGAGCGAACCACTCGGCGTAGCACAAAATGCCATCGTCCTGTAGATCACGGGTCCGGGCGGCGACGATCAATACATCGCAGACATTGGAAACTCCCAGTGGGGTAGCCGTGACTCCGACAACCTTCTCGCCACGGTCTTTGTACTCGTTTATCAGGTCGGCAGATTCGCCGGTACTACATTGGTGTATTTCATCTGCCAGCACCAGATCAGCATCGACAAAGTAGCTTGACTCCCTTCGCCGGCGGGCGAGAAGTGTCTGAATCGTGGCGATCTGCACCTGGGCCTCTTCCCTCTCGGCCCACTTCATGGAAGACGAAATGACACCTACGCCGATGCCGTCATCCTGGAATACCCCACGAGTCTGGTCGGTCAGGAGAATCCTATTCGTCAGGCAAAGCACCTTGCCGCCGCGTTCGGTCATCCACTTCGCCAAGGCTATCTGCATCAAGGTCTTTCCAGATCCGGTCGGCGCGGTGAGACAAACGGACTTCGTGCCGTTGGAAAGCGCTTCGATGGTCTGCTCGACGCCGTCGCGCTGGTGGGGCCAAGGTTCGCGGGAAAAAAGTGCTTCGATGTTCATTGCTTCTCTTCCTCTTGCTCTTCGCGTTTGTCTTGATACTCCGTGCTATAGATACAACCATCACAAAAGCTGTATGGCGCTTCGCCATAATCCAGGCAGTCCCCCTCCCCGTGTGTATCGTAGAGCGAGCCGCATACGTCGCATCGCTCAATATGATCCGTCACTTGCCAGTGAAGTTCGCCGAGATACCAAATCACCGTCCAGGCTTGGTCGGCGGTCAGCTTCGGAACCGCGTCGCTTTCGAGTTGGTATCCTGCTGGCACATTTCCTTGAAGAAATGCGAACAACTCTTCAGTCGTTTCGAGGTCATTGCGTTTTTCACTCATTGCTTCTCCTCTATTCTGACAACCATGCGTTGAGGCGTTTTGCCCCGCTTGCACACCTGTAGTTGGGCTTCAAATATCTCCTTATCTCGCCATTCCCCAAACAACTTAGCCCCCGCTAAACTCCACGCCGTTTGCATGCGGCCCTTTGGGGAAATACCAGAATAGAATCGCTTGCCGTCGACCATTATGACAATCGCTTTGCTCGCCCCGTCTTCAAGCTTTTTCCTGCCGTCCTCGTATTCTTTTCTGTCGTCACTCATTGCTTCTCTTCCTCTTCCTCTGGCATCGTAAACACTTGTCCCGTTGCCGCGTTTGACTGATTGCCAAGCGAAACGTCCGGCGGTACTGCCGTCGTGTCGTCGTCCTGTTCGGCATCGTAATCGTTTTCCCAATCGCCACCGATGGCCCTGTCGATTTCGTCTTCGGCTGCTTCACCCATGATTACTCCTCGTAAAGCATAACGCGGTGATCGCTGTCTGGGGAATGAGCGTCTATGACCCCCAGTGCCCAGTTTATTGTGTCGTTGTCGTGGTCTGGGTCATGCAGGACTTCGTCCCGTAGTGTTGCCAAGCTAAGTTTCTGCTCGTCGCGCTCCGCCAACAGCAAGTCAATAAACTCTGGTAGTGTAGTTGACGGCATGCCCTGATCGGATTGCCGTTCCGCGATAAACCACGCCAGCCGCTTTTGTTCCGCCTCTGTTAGTTTCATTTCTTTTCTCCTAACCATTCTTCCATAATGTCAGTGGCTTTGTCTAAGTGGAAACGAACGGCCTTGTGCTGCTTCCCGTGTTTCTCACCAACCCCTTCGGCGATTCTGGTCACCTGACGGATCACCGGCCCAATTCCCTGAGTCCAGGTCCTGAGCAACGCCTCGCGGTCTATCTGTTTGGGAGGCTTCCCCTTGCCGCCCCGAGAGCCCCCAGGCGCCGGTTTGCGGCCTTTCGGGGGCGAAGACGGCTCAGAGGTCGTTTCGGGCTCAAGGGCCCCGGAATCGGCCGCTGCGGCTTCCGCGAAGGGGTCTACGTTGAGCGGATCACGCCCCTCTTCTGGCTGGGGAGGCGCATTTTGCGCCTTGCCACCCCGTTTGGAGGGGGTCGCTTTGCCAGCAATTGAAGAGGGATTCCGGTCGGCCACGATCATCTGGACGAGGCGGACGCCGACGCCCGCCGCTTCAGCGATAGCCCTTTGCGTCATCTTCCCGGGCTGGTCGAGAAGCCACGCCACGCAGGCCCGCTTGTCGGCCCGGGTCATTCTCAACCCGTGCTGGTCGTTGGCGGTCATCGCAAAGATACGGGCATCCCGCGCCGTGCCCTTGTGAATAATGCAGGGGATCGAACCGCGATTCGCACGCAGCCCGGCGAGTATTCGGTGGAAACCGTCGCCGACGAAGTAGTCGGTTCCGTCGTGGAACACGTCGATAGGCGGAAACGGCCACTGCTTGCCGTTGTCTGAGATTATTCCGGCGTAGTCGTCAACGACATCTTCGTTGATCTTCAGCCTGCTTTGGGTGCCGCCGTCAATACGAGGCAGTTCGATTGCGAGAGATTTGGGCATTGGAAATGCCTCCGAATAAAAATCCCCCAGCCCAGTGCTTACCCAACATGCGGAGTTGCCGCCAGAAGGTCCGGGCTGGGGGTGTAGGTTGTGGTTAGTTGAGTAAGCATATAATCATCGTAACGTTTCAGCCAAGCCTGTCAAGAGCCTTTGATCTAATCTTCCCGCTGGGCATGCACTCCATCATCATCCGCCCGGAAATGCCGCTTTGGATGCTGGCTGGTAACGAACTCCACCATTGCCAGATTAGCCACGTCGCAAAGGTGTTCCAGGTTGCCGGACTGTTGGTACAGCCTCGCTCGGTGAATGAGCGACCCGACGTTGTCGTAGCCGTTTCCGCTCTGCTTCTGCTTTCGCATGAGCCCGTAGCGAAACGCCCCCATGACCATACGGTTGGAGCAAAGCCGCTCGAACTCTGGCGCCCGTTGCAAGACTTCCAGTTCGGCCAGGTCGGGCAGTCGTTTCGCCTCTTGAGCGAACACGCCCAGACATTCGAGCAGGTGTTCGCGGATATGCTCAGTGGTGGTCACTCCATAATCCTCCCTACGTTTGCGGGGGGCTCTTGTCCGGTTCGTTCAGCTTCGCCAGGAAACGCTCTAGGGCTTCCTTTGACGTGAATCGCCGTGTCCCTATACAATAGCTTTCAAGCACGACACCGCGAACTCCCCGCGACGTCCAACATTGTACCGTCTGCGGATGGGTGGTCACCGGCAAGCTTGCCGCAGCCTCCGCGAGTGTAATTAGCTGTTCCTTGTCATAATCAATCACTAGACATCTCCTTTTCTGCTTTTTTCAGTCGAGCTTGAAACTCCAGCTTCATGTCAACGAGTTCTTCGTAGTCGTAGCGGCGTGACTGGGGTTTCAGCTTCTGCAATCTGTCGATGGTATCTCTTCCTCGAACCGCTTCCATCCAGATAGTGTAGGCTGGACCCTCGCCGTCTCCCCATTTATTACAGCCATCACACTGGGGTGCCACACCATCTTCCTGGAATAGTAAAGACGCACATCTACCGATGAAATGCCCGGTCTGCATGTGCCCTTCCATGGTAGTCCAAGGCAATACCTTAGAGCAGGTTATACAAACACATTGTCCAACCTCGCGGAATACCTGGACCAATTCGCCTTTCCTTACGGCGGGCGTCAGACCAGCCGGGAGTGCAGCAGCTTCGGCCCTTATGGCTCTCTGGAAAACTACCGCTACCGTGCCCCTGTATTTACCCAAATCCCCCTTGTCTCGGGCTCTGTCAATCATGCTCTGTCGTTTGCGGTCGGCTTTCTCTTGTTCGGTGAGTGTCACAACTTCCCCTCTACGATAATCGGTCCACGTTCTTTCTCGCTTGCCGGCACTTCCCGGTATCCGCCTGGGCCGCCGACGAACCCCCATGGCCAGCGTATACACACAGGGCAGTAGTATCGCGGCGGGCCTAGTCGAATGCGATTCTGCTTCTCTTCGTCAGTGAGTGTCATTCGTTCTTCTCCCAGTGACTCCATTTATCGCGTGGCGCCCAACCGAAGTGGACGAACAATACTCGTAGCGACCACGCGCGAGGGTGAT
>SDBU01004197.1_pt1 | contig 17804 bp, 25 predicted proteins | sample 2277071 | NCBI WGS metagenome assembly SDBU01 (sample SAMN10397929, study PRJNA504765) | marine sediment metagenome | isolation source: marine sediment core GS08_GC12, 126 cmbsf | place: Arctic Ocean: Gakkel Ridge, Loki's castle | collected 2008 | reverse complement strand
GGAGATTCCCATTGAATGCGATGCTGTAATCCATGTATGGGAAAGGGTAAATGAGGGCGTGTAGGCTTTAATAAAGGTGATAGATAATGACTGAAGAGATAAACTGCATGGAGATAATACCCTCAAAGTGCGATTGTTGCGGTAAGATGGTGAGTTCTTTTTCCGACAAGTCTGAATGGTTTGGGAAATATCTGAAGCCAGAAGAGAAGGAAATATGCCATGATTGCATTAAAGGTAGGGATGGATATGCCGAGGAGTTTCAAGAGAACTTTGGTGTTTCTGTGGAGGTTCTTAATGGCAACTAGAACTGAGATAAGGGAGGGGATAAAGGGACTACTCAAAGAGTATGATGACTGTGGGTATGTTACCTTTGACTGTGAATGTTCTGAGTGTATTGCAGATAGGGATAAGTTAGTTGATGGCTTGTTTCGGTATCTCCATTCTCAGGGTGTAGCAATAAAGGTGGAAAATAAACAGCCTACGACTGGTGGTGGTGTGACAATAGACGGTAAGCGTGTACCGCAGAAGACAGTACAATGTGTTGAAGAGGGTTACTTTGTTAAGATGGTAGACGCAGGCTACACCTTAACCGAGCCGATAGGAGGGGAATGATAAACTGTAGGATATGTGGTGCGCTTCTTAGTTATGATTGGAGTAATCTTTCATATACTTGTGCGAGTTGCAAACATAAAAGTGACTGGATAAAGGGTGAATACGAAACTATGGGATGGGATGAGGAGAATCCACCTAAGACATTTGATAAGCCATTGATAGAGGAGTGATAGCTAATAGCGTTTGGTAGGCGTTGTGCAGAATACTACGAGTCACTTGGAGGAGTGATATGATATTACTTAAAGATGAAGAAAGACCTGAAATGCCTTGTGGATTATTGCCTGTGCCTGGAGATTTATTCCAAGTGGGTGTAGACGCTGGAGCCAAAGCCCAGTTAAAGAAGGCTAAGGATGAATTATGGGCTGGTTTTGTAAAGGAGGACTCACCCGCATTACTAACCCTACTTGAATATAGTCCGACTTGGCAAGCCCTACTTAAAGAGGTGGAATAGATGCCTGGTAACATAGAGGAATTGGTACAGGATGACCACAGCCCACATACTTGCTTGTCGTATCCATGACAGTGATAAAATAGTTTGTGCTTCATATTTTAGGGGATGGGTAAGGCTCAGAGCGTGAGCGGTTTTGTTGTTTACTTGGTAATACATTATAGACAATGCTCGGTGCTTTGCTAGTTACTGCGTAATACCCCTTAAGAGACACTACAATCAACATAAGACCCCTTGTAACAATACTTTATAATAGATGTATGGATAAGATATTAAAAGAACTCTTGTTAAAGGGCAGCGTCACCATAATAGTCAATAGCCTGCCAGTCTATAAGGTAAGCACTATCAACGGCAACCTCTTCAAGCTAATGGTCGAGCTGTTATAATGGGAGGTAGAGATGAGGTTATACATTGCAGTAATTACCCTGATGCTCTTGGCTTGGGCCTGGTTCATTGTCGCGTTAGTAGTACAAGGTAAGTTACCAGCCCAAGCTGGTTAGACTCTCGCCCAACAGAACTATGTTGACCCTTTTAGTCAACAATGTATTAATATCATGCCTGTATGTCGCACTATAAGTGATATGTAAAGTAGATTAGGCACGAATCAGGTAAGTAAGGTAAGAATTAGTCCCAGGTCAGGATACGAAGCCTTAGCGATGGTCAGCGTCTCTTAGTGTATATGGTTGAACCCAAACTCAACAAATTACTCTAAAATATGATTAGGTATTATGTAAAGTAACTTGACATTCATAGGATAGTGTGTTACATTGTAATTATGGAGAAGTACCAGATAATATAAGCTGACCCGCCGTATATTGGGCAAGCCAAGAAGCGGTATAACTCAAAAGAAGTAGACCATAAGGCTTTAATATTACAACTCGAGACTTATGATGGATGGGCATTATCTTGTAGTTCACCAAGCTTGAAGATACTTATTCCTATTGTTAATGAGATTACATTAGATTATCGCATTGGGGTATGGGTTAAACCTTTTTGTGCTTTCAAGCCTAATGTAAATCCTGCTTATGCTTGGGAACCCATTATATTCCGACCTGCTCGAGCTCGGGGTAGGGAGAAGTTGACAGTTCGGGATTGGGTATCTACTAGCATTACCCTAAAGAGAGGATTATGTGGTGCAAAACCAGAGGCTTTCGCTTTTTGGCTGTTTGAAATATTGGGGGCAGAGCCAACTGATGAGTTTATTGATATGTTCCCTGGAACTCAAGCTGTATCAAAGGCTTGGGATAAATGGATTACTGGGGTAATGAAGTAGAGAGTGATATAGAACTATTATGTTAAGTAGTTAATAAATTATTTGAGACTAGAAGTTAAAATCCTCACCGAGGGAGAAGGAACTTAGTACAACAATTATTTGGCAAGGCTTGACCTGTGTGATAAGATAGGAGTGGTAATGATACAGGATGAAGAACCAGTAATGTTCAAGATGTTTGAAAAGCCCAAGTGCAAACCGTGGGATATAGTAAAGGGGAGAAGGAAGCAATGCTGTCACGGGCTAGGGAAACACACTGACTACTGTATGGAGGGAGTCAAGACTATATATATCCCCAAGGTCGGTAGCGTCACACTTCAAGAGGTAATAGATGAAACGGGATAAGATTATAGGATGGAGACCAGATGATTGGGGTGAGATAAAAGAACGTGAATGTATTATATGTGACCCAGACGAGACTTTCTTTGAAGCTGGAGCTGATGCTATGTTAGAGGCATTGAAGAAAAGTGGTGTTGTAATGAAAAACTTTAATCCCACGAATAGAACAGTCTTAGAAACAGCTACATTTCTTAACCAGTGCGAAGATGGAATCCTAGTCTTTATCCCAGAGGAATGATGGAATCTTATTACTGTGTACTAAAGTGTAAGAAATTCATTTTAACCCGTTTGGGAGAGTTCAGTCATCCTCATCTTGGAATAAGGACGTGTTATGTATGTTGTGGATGTGGGAATCCAGTGTGTTTAAGGGAACATGAGGGGTGATATGAGAATATTTATCTGGGTTATATGTGCATTATTACTTATTACATCTGGTTTCTTTTTTGGTAGGAGTTCGCCACCTCGTTATATCACTCTAACAGAGACACACTTCTTTACCAGAGATGTACGTGTTGAAGTTCCAGTAGAGGTTGTCCGAACTGAAGTAAAATATAAGCCCCTGACAGAGTTCGAAAGCATAGAAGAAGTCGAAGAGTTCCTGAATGGTGTTACCTTATTACTTCCACAGGATGCTGAATGTGGTGATTACGCTAAGGCGTTACAGGCTGCTGCGGAAACCCAGGGGAAACGGATAAACTTCGACATCGAGACTAATTATACTACTCCAGATGGCAAGTATATTGGCGGTCACGCCCTGAACAATATTATTATGGGAGATGAAGGCTGGTTTATTGAACCGCAGACAATGGAGATATGGCAGGTGGCTATCTTGGCTGGTAACGTAGGAGAAGTAAGGAGCTTCAAGGATATAACTGATTTCAAGGACTTTATTGTAACACTCTCAGGGACACCACAGGAGATTGCCAGGGAAGCAAGAAGATTGGGGTATAATGTAGAGACAGAGCTTGATGAAACTACCAAGCGTCTTGTGGTAAAGGGCTGGATAGTTTCACAGAACCACATCACGGTCACTATGTACGATGGTGATAGCTTCAAATCTTATTATTATTACAATGGCAAATGGCATGGATTGCCGTATCTATTTGGGAATCCAGAATACGAACCAGATTGGGGTAAGGGTGGTAAGCCAAAGAAGGAGTGATATGTTACTTACAGATGAGGAGATACTAAGAATACAGAATAAATATACTGAGGAGAGCCGTGCTATATGTGGTGGTGCCTTTGCTAGAGATGAAAAGACTGAGTTGGCATTTGCACTCTCCAGTATCCCCCAACGAGTAGCTGAAGCCCAACTCAAGAAGGTATATGAATGGGGTAATGAGGATTGTTTTGACCATCCATACAGAAGTAGAATAAAGAGTGAAGAATATAACCGAAAGAAACATAGATGCCCTGAGTGTTGGCAAGCCCTATGTAAAGAGGTGCAATGATGGGAATATTATTAACTAAAGAGGAAACGACTGCAATAATAGACCGTTGGTTGAATGGCGCGATAGATGTTACTCATGTGAGTGAAGTTATAGCTGAAGCCCAGTTAAAGAAGATGGCGGAGTTCATAAAGGAACATGGTACTAGCCTCGGTATGGTAAGTTCTGCTCATAGCGGCATTGCATTATCCGAGGAAGATTGGCAAGCCTTACTTGAGGAGATTGATATGGTATAATTAAGATAGGGGGAGGTATATGTTAATGGGTAAACCAGGCTATCTGGGTAAACCGACCTCACATGAAGGCTGAAAACAGAATACGTTATTTAAAAGTGAAGCGTGACCAGTTGTACGAAGTACAGGACATCCTCGCAGATTACGGACTAGATGAACTGGTAGGGGAGTTGGAGGGCGAAATGCGAAATACAAAATACTAACATGGAGATTTTCAAGGTTGCCAAAGAAATCCCCAAAGCAAGTAGCCGAGATAGTGAATAATCAAATCCCTAACGGCGTGAGTGTCGGGGTTAAAAGAACTAAACTTCACGTAGCTTCTCCCAAACAAATAAAGGAATGGAACACTTATAAGGAGAGTTTAAGAAATGGGAAATAGGATTAGGGATTTACCTGTCATAGATTGGTCAGATGGTAATCTTTTGGATTGGGGAGATAAGTAATATGGCTTTACATCCACCGTTTCATAGGAAGAAGAAAAAGAAGAAATAGATGCCTGCTAAGACTGAAAAGGCTAGGAAGTTCTTTGGTGCAGAGTTAGCTCGTAAAAGGGCTGGTAAGAGAACCAGAACCAAATTATCTGTAGCAGAACTAAGAAAGATGGCTAGTAAGAAATAATGGTTGGGATGGCGGAAGAAAAGACGCAAGGGGCAGATAGAGCCTGATGCCAAAAGTATGGTGCTGCCTATCACCCATACGCCAACTGATTGCGGGTGGGATTTCTGATGGGCGGTGAGGTTGTCCTCTATAAATCATATCGTCTGGGGGTGGAAGTCCCCTAGTCCCAACTAAGTAAGTTACCCGATTGACAGCTCGGCTGCATTAGCCCTCAGAAAATAAATTATGATAAAAGAAGCAGAGAGAAGTACAGCACTAATCTATTATTATGCTAAGGGTAGAGACTATAGGCGGCAGCATAAGTTAAGATTGCGTGGGCGTGTTATACGGGGTGTGAATAAAGCCCCCTACCCAGAAAATGGGGGATGCCCGTGTTGCGGTGGGACAGAGAGACGACTACAATGGCATCATTGGGCAGATGAGAATTATAACAACGGATTGTGGATGTGTACTAAGTGCCACTTTATGCTGGAGGGAGTCTTAAGGCAAATGCGGCTAATAGCCAAAGGATTACGCAAGAGTCTAGAAAAAGGATTCAGCAGCACCATTAAATAGCTCGGCTACCATGTGTAGTGGGAGTAACGAAGTCCCCTTAATGGGGGCTTTTGCTATTGGAGTAACATGCTAACTGATGGAATAAGAATAAAGATAAATGCCTGGTATGTGGCTGATAAGGAAACTAGATGTACTCAATCAGAGTTGATGCGTGGACTGAAGGTTAATATCAGAGATTTCAATGCAGCTATACGCATGATAGACGAACATATTGAGAACCCATCCCATGATACGATTGAGTTTTTCAGGAAACATGCACAGGAACTTGATGAGGCTATTCTTAAAAGTGCCGTGGAGAACCTTTGTACGGGGTCGCAGCAATTAGCCAAGAAAATCACAGGTGAACTTGTAGAGAAAACAGAACATACGGAGAAGGTTGTAATAAGTGCAGACGATTGGTGTAGAGCAGAACAAGCCGCAAGAAAACTTAATCGAACAGAAGGCTATAGCTTTAGAGAGAACTAGATGCAGGACATCTGTTCTGTATTTCCTTAAAAAGTACGGCAGGATAAGGGATAAACTAAAGGGGATAATTCCCTTCAGCACACCACCACATATAGTAGAAGTCCTCGAAGCAACCACAAGGGAGAGGCTTCTGATTATTCTTAAAGCCCGACAGATTTACATGACGTGGACAATGGCGGGTGTTGCTTTGCATGGGGCTTTATTTCAGGAGGGTTCAAATACTATTATCCTTTCTCGTGGTGAGATGGAGGCTGGTGAGGTTCTTGATTATGTTCGTTTTCTGCATTCCCAGTTACCCGATTTCCTTAAAATCTCTAAGGGGCACGACCAAGCCTCTTTAATAGACTTTCCTACCATGTCTTCTAAAGTACGTGCCTTACCTGCAACGGCCAAGTCTGGAATCGGATTGGGGGGTGCAACACGTATCATAGCTGATGAGTTCGAGTTCCACGAATACGCTGCCGAAAACTATGTAGAAATCAAACCCATGATTGACTCAGGTGGTCAGTTGATTCTCTTGTCTGCTGTTGATAAGTATAATCTGGAGACGAAGTTCAAGGAGATATGGCACAAAGCCAAGAAGGGAGAAAACAATTTCTTCCCCATATTCTTACCTTACGATGTTCTTCCCGAAAGAGATGAGAAGTGGTATGCCGAGCAAGCCAGGGACTATGAGGATTATGAACTTGAGGGCAGGTACCCTCGCACAGAACAGGAAGCCATGTCCGCACCTCAGTTGGTTTCACGCTTTAACACCATAGCTTTAGAGGCCATGAGACCCGAAGCCCCCTCGCCACAAGTAGACGAAGGAACAGTTAAAATCTATCGTGAAGGTATTGTTGGCAGGAAGTATTGTTTAATCATTGACCCGTCAGAGGGTGGAGACCCCGCTTATGGGATGGTAGGGGATTGGGCTACGATGGAGAAAGTAGCTGAGTTTCATGGCAGAATATCGTTGGATGAGCAAGCAACCATTGCCTTGAGATTTTACAAGGATTATCACTCTCCGTATACAGCGATTGAAAGAAACGCATCGGGATTGACATTAATCGAAAAGGTCAAAGATGAGATAACAACCTGGCATTACACTGATAAGACAATGCAAAAACCTGGCTGGTGGACTTCCTCCTCAACAAGACCTGTTATGATAGTTGATTTAGCAGAGGCCGTGAGAACCCGTCAGTTAAGAGGAATGACTGATGCTGATATAGATGAGTTCCACGAGTTTATCAGGACTAAAAAGAAACCAGACGGCGAAGCTCGCAAGGGATGTCACGATGACCGAGTTATAACTTGGGCTATGTTTTTACAGATACGCAAAAGTATGCACGTTGGTGGGCAAACAGTAATCTCAGGTAGAAGTAAGTTGACTTGGAGATAATATGATAGATAGAAACTATATTAAGAGGCGAGAGACATTTTTTATAGACGAATATCATTCCCTGAGAAAGGGAGAACAAGAAATAGACCAAGACTTCTATGATGATGTATTTCCCGTGCCCCTCTTAAAAGACAATCTTACCTTAAAACAGAGAACGGGAGAGGCAGCAAGATTAATAGATGTGCCTGCAAGAAGCATTGTAACCTCAAACCCGCAGGCTTTTCGAGAGCCAAGGAGTAAGAAAGATATAGATTCGGCGGGTAGGGTGGGCGAACTATTAAACAATATTATCAGGCAGCTACAACTTCAAAACCCCGACCCATTCAGGGAACATCCAAAGGATAGTCTTTTAAGAGGCGAGTCGTGGATTAGGACTAGGTATGATAGGGACTGGAGGCTGAATGGTAGGCGATTCCCTGTATGGCTAACTGTTCCTGACCCACTTACAATATTCGCATCACCTGAAGAGATTGATGGAGTTCCAGAAGAGGTTATCGTTCGCTATGAAAGACAATGGGATGATGTTGGTCATATATGGAAAGACTGGTCAAACCCCCTTCATAGGGGGGAAGATGGGAAGGGACTGAAAGCTGTATGGATGGAATACTGGGGTGTTGACAGAACTGAGGGAGAACCCGTTTGGGTGAGATACTTTGAGGCTGATGGGGAAACGATACTCCCTGGACAGGATGGAATACAGATAAATGTCTTGAAGTTTAATCCATTTGTTCATTCCTTTTCTGGTCTTGGCAAGGGTTCACCTGAGGGCGACCCTGAAAGTCAGGCCGTTGGAAGGTTGAGACCTGTCAGGTCAATCCTTGAGGAAGAGTGTGCCCTATCGAGTGATATTATGAGCCTGATTCATCGTCATGCTTATGGGTATAGCGATTTTACAAGAGCAGTAAACTCCAATGTTGCGGATAATGCTCTTGATACGTATGATGAGTCTCCGCATAAATATAATCTACTCCCCGTAGGGGTAACACCAGTTCTCCATGAAGATAAACTCTCTAGTTTAGCTGCCCTTTTTACTCAGTTATCCAATGTCAGAGCACGCTTAGACAGGGAAGCTCCTTCGTTTATACAGGGAGCACCGATAGGGTCAAGCGGGAGACATGCTAATTTAACGGAGACTAGAGTAGAACAGCAATGGGATTCCGTTGTGGATAGGGAACAACTTGCCTTTTCCGTAGCATTAGGTCAATGTTTAAGAATACTGAATGAACAACCCAATATGATGCCTGTTACAGTCTATGCGTCTGCCCTTGTTGACGGGGAGGAGATACGCAAGGAAGACAAGGTAGTCAAAAACGACATAAATGGTAACTACGACTGCACGATTGAGATGAAGGCATCCTCTGCGATACAAAAAGACAGAGATGCCCAGATGTTTAAGCAGGGTAGGGACACAGGATTATTCACTACTGAGACTACGTTAGTGAAGGGTTACGGATTTACACCTGAAAAGGCAAGGGATGAGATAGATAACAGAATGGTTGAGGATGTAACTATTAACTTCCCTCCGTGGAGAATGGCTATGGCTGTTCTCTATGCACAGCAAGCGGGAATACCAATTGAGCAGTTTTTAGGTCAGGAAGGTGGGGGACAAGCACCCCGACCAACAGAGCGACAGACGGCACAAGGAAGATTAGAAGCTGATGTTGGAAACCAGCAGTCAGGGGTTAGGCAACCGCCACAGGGGGGATTCTAATGGCAGAAATTAGCAGGGAAGAGCGATTACTTCCTAAAGTACAGGAGATGCAACGGAGGTTCTTTGCCAAGATGGATTCTAATTTAAAGGGGAAACTTCCCTTCGGAATGAGACCTGTACTCCCAGAAGATAGACTGTTTACTTTTGAGACTATGACACCACAGGATGTTGAAAATTATCAATTCCAGAATGGTATGGCAAACTGGAACGCCTTAGCAGTTGAGATGGATGTACTTCGTAGAAAGTTACAAATAAAAAATGAGGTAAAGTAAAATGCCAGACGGTGAAGATAGATTCAAAAGGGAATTTATAAGTCCTTTCCAACAATTTATTAATTTTCTGAGACCACGCTTTGATGTATTTAGGCAAGAACTGCGTGGCAGAGAACAAAGACCAGCAGCACCTATTTCCTTTCCCTTTAGACCCAGCCGCAGGTTTCAAACAGCAGGAGAACGGCGAGGAGAACCTGCATTTAGGGCATTTCGCCCAGCAGGAGAAGGGGCGTTTGTTGGATTTCCTCAGTTTACTCCAGAAGCTCGTCAGAGGGCAACGGAGTTTCAGACAAGGGAAGTACTGGCAAAACAATTATTCCAGTTGTCAGAAGACTTAGGCTTACCAGACCAGATGGTCGCAAATATTGACACTATGTCATTTGATGAGTTGCAGCAACTAATTGGTGCATATAGGGCGCAATTAGGGCAGGGTCTTGTGGAACGAGGTAGAAGGCAATTCCCTGGGGGATTTCAGTTTGGACAACCAACACCAGGCAGAACAGTCCAGCAATTTGCGGCACAAGACGTAAGAGATGTTCTTCGTGGAACAAGCCCTGGTGCGTCTGGTATGGAGGGAAGGGCTAGAGCAGAAGCATTACGGGCACAAGCAACTGGTGGTACGGCTCCCGCAGGTGGTGGGGCATTAACAGCAGCTTCAATGGGAAGAAGTCAGAGAATGGGAAATCTCGCAAAGGCAGAACAAAAAGATATACTTAGTGAATTACAGACATTAGACCCCGAATTAGCCAAGTCGATGAGGGATTTACTACTACAGATGACAATGGAGGTAGGGGGGGGACGGCAAGGGCGGGGTGCTGATGTTGGCCCAATCTCCCCACAGATAAGTGCAGCCATAGCTTTTGAGAGAAACGAAGACTGGTTGGCAGCTAAACGAGTAGTAGAAGAAGAGAGATGGTTTGAGTTTGGTGATGTTTACGGACTGTACTTAGAATATAGAAACAGTGTTTCTGGTGTACCAATTGGATTCAAGGAATGGAGAGAGCAAACACCTGCAGTTCAGGCAATCCTCCGTGAGAGAGAGGAATTTGAAACACGCCAAACCGTAACAGCCGAGCAAAGAATACGACCACCAAGATTTGCAACAGCACGTCAACGAGGAGTGTAAATGCCACTTAAACTTTCAGAAGCAGAGAAAGAAAGAATAAGACTTGAAATAAGGAGACAAGCTCCCGAAGTTCCTGAATTGGAAACACCGCAGTTTCAACCTCAACCCTCACTGAGACAGCCTGAGCCTTCCATACAGCCCCCTGCGTTTGCTATCCCAAGGGAACAACCAATTGATTTGACTCCCAGGATTAAACAGGAGCAGTTACCTGCTACTCCAGCAGTTATTAAGAAACCAAAAGAAAGGGTTTCTGTTCCTATATGGCAGAGAGCATTACAGGTATTTGGTGCTCCATTTGATTGGGTAGATGAGAATATTATTAAGCCAGGATTAGGTATAGCTGGTACAGCGTTAGGTATTCCAGAGGTTGAAAGGAAAGCTGGGGAGGATTTCTTTGAGTGGAAGAAGAGGTCTTGGGCTGCACTTGAAACCCCAGGTATAGATATTAAAGTTCCGTGGCAAGATAAACCTTTAAGATTAGACGTTAAGGGTGTTTTAGAGTTAGCTCCGTGGTTGTTAATCCCAGGGGCAGGTCAGGTCGGAACAGCTGCAAGGGCAGCTCGTGGGTTAGCAGGCGTACTTGGTAAGTTTGGTAAAGCGGGTCGTGTTCTTGGTAGAGCTGTTGAGTTTTCACCGTGGGGATTGGTAGAAAAGGTTGCTGGCAGGGCGATTGGGGTTGCTGGGCGAACTGTTGGCAGAAGAATAGATGTAGCTCACACTAGACTTGGGGAAAGAATAGCAGGCAAGTTACCCGAACCTCCACCTCCGACTCCTGAGATACAAGCACTAACCAAAGCTTTCAAGGAACAAGTCATCCCTGCAAGAGAAGCATTTGAGGCTGCATTGCCGCAGTTAAGGGCGACCCAGCGAAGTGCAATAAGAAGAATTATTGATAAGCGCAATGCTGGCGAGATAACCGATGCTGTAGCAGATAAACAAATAGACAAAGCTACTGGCGGTGCTATTAAACAACTCTTTGCCATTGAAGTCCCGAAGGTTAAGGGGAAGGCTGTCCCTGAAGTTGTAGCCCCTTCTGCCATTGAGATAAGAAACTGGAGAGCGATGGGTCTGACGAATAAAGACATCGCTGAACTCCGAACTATGGTTCCGAGGCTTAGAGAGTTAAGAACTCATCAAGCACGCATAGCAGGATTCCGCAATGTTTCGGATGAAGCTATTGATGATTACTTACAAAAATCTCTTAAATATGCTGAGGAATTAAATGATGAGAAGGCAATCAGGACACTCAGGAAGGCTATTGATTTTAATAAAAGAGGCGAGTTGCAAGATGCTATATTAGAGTCAGAAAAGGGCTTGGGTTACATTCATCAGTCTAGTGGGGAACTCCAAGAACACATAGCAGAACTGGGCAGGTTAGGTGGTGCCTCTAAATCTGCCGAAGAAGTATTAGGGCTTACTTTTAAAGGCAAGGTTGCGCCCGAAGTTACCGAAAAGGCAGGGCAAGTATTCTCAAAGGCTCATACCAAGTCTCTAAAGAACACGATATGGAGAGCCGAAGAGGATGAGTTTGCAATAAGAACAGCAAGGCAGGCATTTGATGATTTGAATTTACATGGCACAATACCCGAACCTGCCGTCATAAGAATCTTCCAGAGAGTATTCGGTAAGGACTTTGCAGATGTAGTTAGTTCCATGAGAGGCGTTCCACCGTCAAGGATGGAGAAAATTGTTGACCTTCTAAACCTTCCAAGAGCCGTTTTAGCGTCTACTGACCTTTCGGCTTCAGGGAGACAGGGACTCATTTTAAGTCTCATGCACCCCACTAGGGCTGCGGGTTGGTTTGGGAAACAGTTAAAGGCTTTTTATTCTGAAAGATTAACCTTAGAGATGGACGATGCTTTAAGGGCACGACCATCATTTAAGCAGTTTACAAGTAAAACGGGTGGGACTTCAGGATATATTGCTCCCGTGAGAGAAGGTGCAGCATTATCATCTAAGGAAGAAACCTTTATATCTACCTTTGCTAGAAAGATACCTTTCGTAAGGAGGTCGGAAAGGGCTTTCATCACATATCTAAATGAAGCCAGGCTTGGTTCATTTGAAGCAGCGAGTGGGACTTGGCTGTCTCAAGGTGCCAGTGAAGCAGAAATGGGTATATTGAAGAGTTTTATAAATCTTGCCTCTGGTAGAGGGGAGTTACCTGCTAATCTTAACCGATATGCTCCCATGTTAAATGCCGTCTTATTCTCCCCCAGATTACAGGCTGCGACATTACAACTTCCCCGGCAGATAGGGCGAATGCTACTTTCGAGAAATCCTTACATGAGAAAGGAAGCAGCAAGGGCTTTGGTTACATTTGTAGGTGGTGGGACTGCATTAGTCGGATTACTGGATGCCACTGGGGTATCGGATAAGGTCGAAGTAGACCCTCGGTCTGGAGATTTTGGCAAGATAAAGATAGGGGAAACCAGACTTGATATATGGAGAGGTTATTTACAGTACATAAGATTCGCAGCACAGTTACTTACAAGCGAAAGAAAGAGTGCCTATGGCAATATGAATAAAGCCGAGAGGAGCGAGATTGCATGGAGATTCTTACAATCTAAGAGTTCTCCTGCTCTTGGTTTGTTAGTAGACCTTATGAAAGGCGAGAACTATTTGGGCGAACCTTTATTCGAGAAAACTACAGGTGCTATTAAGACGGCAAGAAATAGGTTCATGCCACTAGCAATTCAAGATGTGATAGATGCAATGGAACAGAGTGGTACGCAAGCAGCATGGGTTGCTGCGCCTGCTGTTCTTGGTATTGGTTCACTGACAATAGTTAATGATTTAGTGCGTGTTAAAGAAAAGATAGCCAGAGACGCAGGGTTTGATTCATGGGATGATATAGACCCCAAGACTCAACGAGAAATTGAGCAGAGAAACACAGAACTCCAGATAGCTCAGATTGAATTTGACCGGCAGGTAATGGGTACAGCATGGGGTGATTGGAGAGGTGCAGGGAATGCTATTGAAGATGTCTTCAAGGAGAATGTAGCCTTAGCCACCACGCAGTATCAGGCAACTGGAGATGGGGTACAGTATAGGGAAAAGGTTAAGGAAGCCTTTTTGCAACGCAGGGGTGGTTATAAAGCCCGTGATAAAGAAGAAAGGTTTTCCGATATAGTTGAGAGAAGAGATATAGAAGATACTTTGGAATCTATGGTAGCTCTTGGCCCCGAACAGCAAGCCATAAAGATTTACAATGACGCTTTATTTGGCGATGATATGTATGATCAGTTCGGTGACTATATGTTTGATGAAGCTATATTAAGGAAAGAGCAGGTTAAACTACGCTTAGACGCAATGGAACCAGGATTATTTGATTACGTTGAGGAATACCGTGGTATGAAGTTTGACGACTTCCCCATAGAGTTCCAGGAACTTCAGGCTGCAAAGATAATTCTGAGACCTTATTGGAGTGTAGGTGATTGGTATATTGAAAACATCTTAAAGGGTCGTAAACCAAGAGTAGGTTCGCCATCCGAGAGAATGTTTGATAGATTTGTTGGAAGGCAGAGAAAAAGAATGAGACGTACCGACCCAGAGATAGAAGCAGCGTATCAGAGATTTTACGTGCGATAACTCGTGTTGCAAAAGATAGTGGGTTGTGGTAAAATTAGACTATGAAAACAAAGCAGAAGAAGAGTTACAAGGACGGGTTGAAGAGATGTGTAATATGCGATGAGTATATGGATGTTATTAATTTCCATCGCAACCGTGCCATGAGGGACGGGCTGAGTCATTACTGCAAGAGTTGCAATGTAATCAAGTTCCACGAATACTATCAGGCTAATAAGGAACGGTGCAGAAGCATAAACTATAAGTCTATGGTATTGCACCGAAACAGGCAAAATGCAAGGTCATTGGCTAATTGCACTTATCCAGAGGCACAGGTCTGTGGAGCTGATGGATGTTTTGAACTAGGGCATAGGCACCATCCTGATTACAACAAGCCCAAGGAAATTGTTTGGCTATGCAGGAAACACCATTGCTTATTACATAGCGAGTTGCTTATGTAGTTGGTTTCTCATGGTATAATGTAATTAGAGAGAGATACAACTTAATAGACAAGGGGATTAAGCCGCTTTAACAGGCGGCTATTTTTATTGGAGGTTTTATGGTAAAGGAAGCAGTTGTGGAGGAAGCGGAAGTCGAAGAGACTGAGGCTCTGGCACAACCAACAATCGAGGAGCTTACGCAGAAACTCGAATCAACTAATACCGAACTTGAAAAGGCTAAGACTGATTTAGAGACTGTGCGTGAGGAATCATCCCAACACCAGAGAAATGTCAGCAAGAAGGCAGATGAATTAAAGAAACAAGAGGATGCCACTGTAAAGATTAAAACCATAGAAAAGAATATGGGAGTGCTGACGGATATGATGTCTGACCTTATAAATCGTGGTGACGATGACTATGAGGCACCCAAGAGGCGTAGGTCTGACCAGTACACTGACCGCTTGAAGCAAGAGGAGAGAACGCAGGAACCAACTCAAACTAACCCCAAGGCATTGGAGGCAATGGGTTTGGCTAATTCTGTTGGTCTCCGCATTGAAACTTCGCCTGAACTCACAAGTGCTTATATCAAGTTTCTTGAGGGGGATTATGACGGAGGACTCAGTGAGGTTAGGAAAGTAGTGGATAAGACTGGGGCGGATAAGGGTAAGGAGACAGAAGATGCTATGAAGGAACGGCTGGAAGGTGAGTTCCTGAAAAAGCATGGTCTCGACAAAAACGACAACACACCACCTTCGGGTGGAGGCTTGGGGATTCCAACCAAGATGACACAATTCAGAGAATGGATTAACGATATTCCCCAAGAAGAGTACGAGGAGAAATACGCTGCTAAAGTTAATGAGATGATGCGGCAGAATAAAATAAAGTAAGGAGATATTATGGCAATTTCAGCCAGGATACCCTCTGGGCTAGATACCAATAAATTCGTCCCAGAGTTATTCAGTAGAAACGTACTGATTGCCCTTAAAAACAATCTGGTAGTCGTGCCCAATGTGAATCATTCGTATGAAGCAGAGATGGTTATGGGAGATACTTTGTATATCCCGCAGACCAATACTGTCACAGCAAGCGAGATTACTATAGGAACTGAGGGCGTTCAGAAGAATCCCTTTAACACCAGTGCTATAACGTTGACCATAGACCAGTACTTTGAGGCTCCTGTCACTGTGGACTATATGTCCAGACGACAGTCTCAGGTCAACCTAGTTAGCAAGGCGGAGACTGAGTCAGCTTATGCGCTGTCTAAAAAGATAGACTCCACTCTATGCGACCTGTTCTCAGCCCTTAACGGGGCTACAATCAGGGGTACAGATGGGTCAGCGTGGACAGATGACATCCTGATTGCTGCCGTAGAGGAAGTAGATGAGGAAGACATCCCAGAAGAAAACCGTATGTGGGTTTCTGATCCCTCAGTGAAGGCAGACATCCTGAAGATAGACAAGTTCGTAAGGAATGACTACTTCGCTGGTGATACGGTTGTGACTGGTATGTTCCGCAAGGACATCTATGGCGCACCTTTGTTAATCACCAATAACCTGACTGCTGTTTCAAGCGGTACTGGTTCTTATGGCGTTTACATGCACCGTGATGCTCTGGCAATCGCTATTCAGCAAAATCTTGATGTTGATAGGGTGGAGCAGCCCTTGAAGCATCAGGTCGTAATCAATACTTCTGCTCTATGGGGTGTGGTCGAGCTCCGTGACGTTGGTGGAGTACCCATTTACACGAGGAAGGCATAAGATAAATGCCCATCTATGAATATATATGCCCCGACTGCGGATATGAAACCGAGGTTATACAATACGGCATGGAAGTCAAGGATTGTGTTAGCTGTGGAATACCTATGGAGCGTAGATTTACCTCTCCTGCAATGATAAAGATTAAAGGAGCAGGTGGTTATCCTTCTAGGAGAAAGCAGATAAGGAACACAACCTCTCGGATTCACCCCACGTTAGAGCATGAACCCAATAGGATTTATTTGTAGATAAAAGGAGAAAAACATGGTAGCGAGAACTCTACCCCTTAACGAGATGAACTTTCGGGGGCTACACGTCAACACTGATACTACCGCTTATACGTTGGTGGCAAGTGATTCGGGAGTCATATTCATCCAGAACTTTGCCAGTGCTACTACTTATACCCTTCCATCGGTTAGTACTGGTGCGGGAAAGATGTTTATGTTCCTCAATGCCAACACAGCCACCTCCACTGTTATCACCAGTACGACAGCTCTTATTGTCGGTACGACTACAGCTGGTGCGGCAAAGACAACCTTAACCAGTGTGGCAGTGGGGGATGCAGCTATGGTCTATGGTGATGGTACTAACTGGTTTTGGGTTAACTTAGCAATAGCTGCTTGGACTATAACCACTTAAACTAAAATGCTTCGGGGGGAGATAAGCACCCCCATATAGACGTTGGTGTATTCCGCTCCAAGCGTCTTAAAAGAAATAAATGAAGGAGAAATTAAATGGGACAACAGGTAAATGTATACAGAAAACTAAAGTTCTTCCCTGGGGCAATAGTCGAGGGTTCTTGGAATGGTTCATTTGACACTAATGGAACAACCTACTATGTGAACAACATTACAGGTAATTCGACTGCTGATGGTCTATCGTGGAATAACCCTTGTGACGAAGTAAGCACAGCGATAACTCTATCAGAAGCCTCTCGGCTAATACATCCAGGAACTACAACCAATGACTACATCAGGAATAAGATTATCGTGCAAGCCACAGGTACCGCCTATGCCGCTGTAACTGCACTTCCAAGCTATGCCGATATTATCGGGCTTGGTGCTACTCCACGGGGCAATGGTAGTGGTATCGTCAGGATTGATGGGGCTGGTACTGCTTCTGCGATGGCGGGTACGGCTAGAGGAATGGGTCTGTATAATATACAGGCTATGCAAAGTTCTGCTGGCTCTTTCTACGGACTAGATTTAGCAACGTGCTTCCGCTCAACTATTGAGAATTGTGGTTTTGTAAACAACGGAAGTGCTGGGATAAGGGTCGTTCAAGGTGGTAGCATTGTAATGAATGACGTTCACTGCGGTCACGACACTGTCGCACAACTCTACGGGTTGTATGTTGCGGGTGGTTCTAACTTCAATGCCTGCCTGATAACCAATAGTGATTTCTTTGGTGATACCGCAGGGGTTTATCTGTCTAATACCACAATGAAGGAAACCGTATTCAGAAATTGCCATGCAGGTGGTGGTACTAATGGGTGGGTAGACACTATGGCTAATGGTCAAGGACAAGCCGTAGCGCACTATATTTTCTGCACTGGTTTTGGCACTCAG
>SDBU01004196.1_pt1 | contig 17814 bp, 11 predicted proteins | sample 2277071 | NCBI WGS metagenome assembly SDBU01 (sample SAMN10397929, study PRJNA504765) | marine sediment metagenome | isolation source: marine sediment core GS08_GC12, 126 cmbsf | place: Arctic Ocean: Gakkel Ridge, Loki's castle | collected 2008 | reverse complement strand
GGGTGGCATATTCAGGCCTTTGACGTGGACTTGCAGATTCTCACCGGTCTTCGGGTCGCGGTCGTCGAGAATGTTCTCTGATATCTTTCTGCCCGTTTTTGGGTCAAGCCGTAACAAATGGAGGCCACCGTCGAGGAACATCGACCTACCTGCGACACAATAGAGGACGCCATTCTGCACAAGCACACTGCCGTGGACCGGCCAGGCCGATTCCAATTGCTCGAATGACGTCAATCGCAGGTCCGCCGGCGCTGCGCGGAAACGCCATGCCAGCTCGCCATCGGAGGCGCGCAGACAATAGACCCAGCCGTCGGCTGAGCCGAACAGGGCCCTGCCCTGATAGATAGTCGGCGGTGAGTCAACCCGTCCTCCGACCGTGTAGCTCCAAAGTGTTGTGCCGTTCTTTGCATCGAGAGAATGTACGGTGTGGGTGTCTATTGAAGCCACAAAAACTCTGTTCCCGGCGACTACGACACTGCTTAGCTTGCCGCCCAGATTAGTTTCCCAGGCGCGTTCCAACTCAACGGGGACCTGTACCTTTGTGAAGCCGGTGCGTCCGGCATCGTGGCGATAAGTAGGCCAATCATTTGGATTTTCGTTTTTCGTTTTTCGATTGTCAATTTTGCTGTATGCCGGGCCGCGCTCGAGTCTATCGGCGTCAGGTACATTTCTCGGGACCTTTCTGGTTTTGGACTCAGGAGCCAGGGCGTTGAATCCGTATAGTTTGGCATCGAGGTAACAGCCGCAGGAATGCGGCGGTGCATAGACAAGGCCGTTGCATGGCATAATACCGTAGATACAGCCGCCTCGAACCCAGTGATGTATCGTCCAGTTCTTATTCTGGAAATCAACGAATTCGATGCCGGTTCTGGACGGCAGGAGCCAGCGGTCTGTCGCCTTTGCCCGGTAGCATCGATGATGGAACCAATAGGTCTCGACGTCGGGCGGGAACTGGTTTTTAATATCACCGGTGTACAAATCTCGTCCGGTGAATACACCTGAATCTCTGCCGGCCGCTATTTCCCCCGCCCAGACAAGCCCGCCAACGACAAGAAGGTCTTCGGGTGAATTGTGGCCGGAACGGGGATGGTCAGATGTCCAAAGTGTTGTACCGGTATCAGCAGACAATGCCGACATAGACCTGTCACCGCCTGAAAACAATACAACGTCCTTGTACACGACCAGCGTCGGCCCAAAGTTTGACGGGATGGAAGGACGTCTTGAGACCGGCTTTGAAGCCCAAAGCTGCTCGCCGTCCCGGCGATTGAGGCATATTATCTTTTCGCCGTCGTGGAAGAGCACGCGCTTCTGGTCCGCAGCTAATGTCAGAGGAACGACCCGAAATTTTTTGCTCCAGAGAAGACTGCCCGTATCTGCCTGAATCGCCATGATGCGTCTTGGTCGCTCGTCCCACGGCCATTCCTTGGCCACACGGGCCTTGGCCTGGCCAATATTGTTGACTGCGGGTCTGTATTCGTTGTAGTTCATTGGGGCATCATTGGCCAATACGAAGAGCACGCCTTCGGAAGCGATAACCTCTTCGGTAGCGTCCGTGTTTTCATACGTCCGGATGGTCTTTCCGGTTGCCGCGTCAAGCGCGGTCAGCGGCACCTGAAACCCAAGCGTAACATATACCGTCTCGCCGACAGCGACTAAACGTCGCTGCTGTTGGGTCGGGCCGCTTTTGAAAGGCCACAGATGAGTATGCCACGATGGAATCGGTCGTTTCCACAGAATAGTACCGTTGAACGCGTCCCGCGCAATCAGGGTTCGCTTTGGCGGTAACTGGATGATAACTGTCGAGCCCTCATCAAAGATGTAAAAGATACGGCCATTGGTCGATACCAGCGCACCCATACTTGCCATACGGTCGTGGTGCCGCGACCATCTTGGGCTACCTACCCACTGCAGATGGGCAGGTGGGTCAACTACCAGGTCATGTGAGACAGCGTTGCCGGTTGCGTCGTAAAGGTAATGCGTCCATTCGTCGATCTCTTTTGGGCGCAGCTTGACAGTCTTCACCCACCTTCCAGCCTTCTTAATGTAGGCTGCACCATTAGGTGCCAGGACTCGCATGACCTCACTCATTGTAATTCTGCCAAGCTGTTCCGAGACGACAAGGTTAACAAGATTGTCGATGTATGGAAGACGACGACCATTCAAGCGGTCGACCGAAACCTTCCCGTAGAGCTTAAGCGACTGGATGTGCTTACGGGCCTTTTCGATGTTCTTTACATTTGTGTCCAGGCCGTGGACAAGATAGCTGTCATTTGCGCGCAACGCGGCAGTGAGCTTCCCGTCCCCGCAGCCGATGTGGACGATGAGACCTCCGTGCAAATCACTGGCATCCAGGATTTTCCTCGCTTGCTTACGCTCCGCAGAGGAACGCTGTTCGGCGCCGGCGACAGGAACACCAACCACCAATACCAATACCAGAATAACCGTTGTGCTAATCCAGCTTGTCTCTGTTCTTACAGTCATTATCAAATCTCCTTTCTGTCCGAACGTATGTTAGGGATGTCTGGAAACCTCCACACACTTACGTGTGTGGTATTTAGGTACAGCTCCTCACAGCAGATCCAATAACCATAGATGATTATACCATCGAACCACACACTATGCAATAATTCACGTTACCAATCAATCTCAATCTCAGCGTAGCGTATTCTGTAAAAACGCAAAGAAAAACTGTATAATACAGCCAAGAGGCTTTTATTTATCAGTTAAATTTGCTACTTTAGTGAGTAAGGGCAGTTCGCGAACCACCCCTGCTTGAAAGGAACATGATAATGCGTAAGCTCGTTTTAATCTGTTTATTGGTACTGCTGAAATCCGCAGGCGGTCAAGCCGATACCGTAAGATTAGAAAGCCGCTCGCTGCGGGTTGAGGTTGACGATGTTACGGGCCGATGGACCTTGTTGGATAAACGCTCGGGAACCAGGTGGCCCTCTAAAGGGACGGCTGGGTCAGGGACGGCAACGTGGCTTGAGGGGAACTTCGTGAGAACTGAGACCACGGACAAGGATTCCGTACGTCTGCGCAAGAAGAACGACTCGGCTGTTGTCTTCGCTCTGGTCGATGAAGGAAAAGCATTCGAGATTCGTTACGAGGATAAGCCTGTCGCGTCTTGGCTCCGCCAAGCGAGCCACGACGGGGCCGATAGAAGTGTCCGCGTGCTTGATGATGCATTAGCTATTACAGACATTGAGGGCGGCTACGCTATCGTACCCTGCCGTGAGGGGCTGCTGATTTCGGCCAACAGTGGAAAAACGTTTAAACGAGTGTTCGGCACATCCGATTATGAGGGCTGCCATATGAACATGCTTGGCTTTATAAAGGGCGGCTCGGCGCTGATTGTAACCTGGGACGATGCTTATGTATTTCCAGGACTTCAGAGCACCAAACCCACAGATAAGCCGTACCGGCAAAAGCTAACAACAACGTTCGAGCTGCGCCGCAGTGCGAGGCTACTGCGTCTGATGCCGTTAGGCAAAGGCGACTGGAATACGATAGCTTCGGCTTATAGGCTTTATGCTGAAAAGCAAGGCCTGGCGATAACACTGCGCGAGAAGATACGCCGTGAGCCGCACGTCGAACTGATGATCGGTGCGGCGAATGCTAAATTGTGGACCTGCCTTGCGCGCCGTATGAACGAGCAGAGCACAAAGGAAGAGTCGGTCAAAGTTCGTTGGACTTTCGATGAAGCCGCCCAAGTCGCTGAGCACCTGCGTAAAGACGTGGGCATCGAGCGCTGCCTGTTTATGGTTGGTGGCTGGACCGAAGGTGGCTATGACTGCCGGCATCCCGATAACCTGCCGGCTAATCCTGAGTGTGGTGGTAACAAAGCGCTGTCGGATGCAATCAAGCGTATCCAGGAATTGGGCTATCTCGCTTGCCTGCACGACAATGTGCAGGACATGTATCGGGACGCAAAGAGCTGGGACCCGGCGTTCATCGAAAAACGCCGAGATGGCTCGCTCATCAAAGGCGGCAGATGGTTGGGTGGACGAGCGTATATGGTCTGTGCGCCGAAGCAATTAGAACTTGCCAAACGGCCGCAGAATCTACCTGCCATTCATCAACTATTCTCACCATGGAGTTACTTTATCGATACGACCTACGCCGTGGGGCCTCGTGAATGTTATGACCCAAACCATCCCATTGACCGTAACGGTGACATCGCATGGAAGATTCGCCTGAGTGATTACTCCAGAGAATTGTTTGGGATTTTCGGCAGTGAGTGCGGTCGCGAGTGGGCGCTGCCCCACAGTGACTTTTTCGAGGGCCTCGTGGCTGTGGGGGGAAAATATTATCATAATCTTAAACCAGAGGACATTGGGGCCACGGTCATTCCTTTCTTTGAGATGGTCTATCATGACTGCCAGATATGCTATGGTAAGTATGGCTACCAGGCGGAAAGGGCTGCCGAATATGTCGCTCATCATGTTTTGTGTGCCCGTCCACTACACTATCATTCCTTTAGCGACCACCTTTACTGGCAATCGACTACCAGCCAGAGCAAAACAAGCAACAATCAGACTCCAGATAGCTCATGTTACACCCGCAGTGACGGCGGTTGGGCGGAAAACATGCATCCCATCGACGTGTTCCTGAAGAATACCCATGAGGTGTTAGGGCCGCTACACAGTGTTACCGCCCACGATGTCCTGACACGAATGGAATTCCTTAGCAAAGACCGCACGCTCCGGCAGGCGACTTATGGACAAGGGAAGGATGCAACAAAAGTCATCGTGAATTTCGGGACAACAGAGGCCCGGTTTACGTCAAAGCTGGGAGGAGATGTCGTTCTGCCGCCATGGGGATTCGTAGTTGAAGGGCCGCGTTTTGTGGCTTTCCATGCGCGTCGCTGGAACGGCGAAGAGTACGGTAAAGGCGCCCTGTTTACATTCCAGGCAAAGGATGATAAAGACCTGAATAATTCTCATCGTGTACGCGTTTTTCATGCCTTTGGCCCGGCAAACCTTCGATGGAGGGGTAACCGCTACAAGGTACAACGCGAGCGGGTGATACAACCTCAACAGTAACTGGGTATCTGCGTAGCTGCATAGGTAAGAAGGGATAAGTTTTCTGGCAGTCAGATTGCCTGCCGATTCCCCAGCCTGTTGTGCAAAAAGGCTTTGGCTAATCCACTCACCTCCACGAGTTCGATCAACGTTTCATAGATTTTATCGGTTCTGAATCTCGTATTCCCATTGGACGAGGTTTTTCGGAGGGACAGGCTAACTAATAGTCTTGAAATTTCAAGCATTTTGAGTACAATCCAATATGGTCGAACTGTCTGCATGAGGTTTTTGCATAGTAGAGAAACGAGAGAGAGATGGCAAAAGTATCCACAGCCACACAAGACAACAGCAGACGCGGAAATCTGAGATCGTGGTCTGAGTTGGAACGATCCGTCGGATGGTGTTAAAGACGCCGATGAGGATGGTTACACGAATGTCGAGGAATGGCTCAACGGCACCGACCCGACGCGGTTTGTGGATTACCGCAAACCTGAAAACAATAAGAATTTAATGCACTAAGAACTGGGGCAAACCGGGAAAGAGACGAAATGGCGAAAAAGGCAATCGTAACAGCAACCTTACTACAAGGACTGTGCGTGTTTTGTACGGTTTTTGCCCAGACCATTACTTCAGCCGGTAATTTGTTCCCTATTGAGCTTCGTTGCGAATATGCCCGGAATCCTGTTGGTGTGGACGTGACACAACCGCATCTTTCCTGGATGCTCGAAGGCACAATACGTGGCCAAAGTCAGACCGCCTTCCAAATCCTTGTCGCTTCCTGCATGGAGACCTTGACAAGGGATGAAGGGGATTTGTGGGATAGCGGGAAAATGGCTTCCAACGAGACAATCCAGATTCTCTATCGGGGCCGCCCATTAAAATCCTCACAGCAAGTGTTTTGGAAAGTTAGAGTTTGGGACAATGATGACGATACGTCGGCCTGGAGCCAACCAGCAACCTTTGTAACGGGATTGCTTTCTCCCGACGATTGGCAGGCGAAATGGATCACCGCGAATCGAACCGACAAAGATCCTCTGCCCATTTTCCGAAAACCGGTTCGACTTAGTAAACCTGTTAAAGATGCGATAATTCATATATGCGGATTAGGGCACTACGAGTTGAAAATAAACGGCCGGCGCGTAGGGGATTACCAGATGGACCCGGGCTGGACGAACTATCGCAAGACGTGCCTGTATAGCTCATACGACGTAACAAGTCTTCTGGAAAAAGGCGATAATGTGATCGCCGTGTTTCTCGGCAACGGCATGTACAACGTACCCGGCGGACGTTATACGAAGTTCAAGGGCACATTTGGTCCACCGAAACTTATCTGCCAGATGCACGTTACTTTCGTCGATGGTTCAACCCGGGTAATTGCTTCAGACGAAACGTGGAAATATGCGTTGGGGCCGATCGTATTCACGTGTATCTTCGGCGGGGAGGATTATGATGCGCGGTTAGAGCAGGTCGGCTGGGACCAACCGGGCTTTGATGACCGGACGTGGTCGGCAGCTAAGGTGTGCGAAGGTCCCGGCGGCAATCTTGTGGCCCAGTATGCGCCACCGATTAAGGTGGCTGACTACCTGCCTGCTGTGGCAATTCTGCGTCTTGAAGAAGGTCAATACGAGATTGATTGCGGAACTAACTTGTCTGCCCGGCCGCTGATAAAGGTAAGAGGATCTGCCGGCGACCAGGTTGTCATCACATGCGCTGAAAAACGTGGCCAGCCGTGGACCCTTAACAAAGGACACGTTTATACTTATACACTTAAGGGTGAGGGTGAGGAGGTCTTTCGACCCCGCTTCACATATTTCAGCTTCCAGTACCTTTACATTTCAGGCGTGGACCGGCCGGATGACGCTAAGAATGGGCAGCAGCGAACACTGCTGTTGGAGGCTGGTAGCGAATTCCTCACAAGTTCAGCGGCCGCGGTTGGCGAATTCGAATGCTCAAATGTACTACTTAATGATATCAACGCTATGATCGATCGTTCGGTGCGCAGTAACCTGCAAAGTGTTCTAACAGACTGTCCGCATCGTGAGAAACTGGGTTGGCTGGAAGTGTCCCACCTGATGGGGCCTTCGATTTTCTACCACCGTGATGTCCATCGTCTTTATCGGAAGATCTGCCGTGATACGACTGAGTCGCAGTTGGACAATGGCTTTGTTCCCAATATCGCGCCGGAGTACACACGATTCAAAGGTGCGTTCTTCGAATCGCCCGAATGGGGCAGCGCCTGTGTGCAGTTGCCGAATCTGCTATACAAGTGGTACGGAGATCGTGACATCGAAAAGCAGCAGTATGAGACCATGAAGCGATATGTACATTATCTGGCGTCAACGCGCAACGAACAGGGGCTGGTCAAGCCGGGATTGGGCGATTGGTATGACTGGACGCCAGAGGCTGGTCACCGAGGCGCATCCCAGTTGACGCCGAACGAATTGCCTGCCACTGCGTTTCTGTACGATAATGCCCGAATCTTGAATCGTGTTGCCGAGAGGATGGGTAAAAAAGCGGACGCCGCGGAGTTTGATGAACTCGCCCGGCAGGTACGGGAGGACTTCATTAAGGCCTATTATAAGCCCGCCGACCACTCTATTGCCACGGGTTCTCAGGCTGCTCTGGCTACGGCGCTTTATTTCGACCTGGTTCCTAAAGAAGACCGTGTAAACGTGCTGGCCAATCTGATTACGGAACTTGAAGAAGCACAGTATCGCCAAACCACCGGGGAAGTCTGCTTTCGCATGCTCGTGCAGGCACTTGCGGAAGAGGGACGCTCTGATGTGGTTTATCGAATGATCAATCGCACAGATTTACCAGGCTACGGTTATATGCTCAAACTTGGTTTTAAAACACTTTCCGAAAGATGGGACAAACCTGGCTCATCGATGAACCATTGTATGTTCGGCCACATCCAGGAATGGTTCCAAAATTCAATAGTTGGCATTCGACAGGCCCCGAACTCCGTCGGCTTCAGGAGCTTACTGCTTCGGCCGGAGCCCCTCGGCGATCTGACTTCCGCCTCGGGACACTATGACAGTATTCACGGCCGAATTGAAAGCCGGTGGCGGATCGAGGACAACTGCTTCTATTGGCAGATCACTGTGCCGCCGAACACTACTGCTGAGGTGTACGTGCCGGCAACCGACGCCGAAAAAGTAACCGAAAGCCACCGCCCCGTGGCCCAGGTTCAAGGCATTGTGTTTTTACGTATGGAACCAGCTCGCGAAACCAAAAAGAGTTTCAGACGAGCTGTCTTCAAAGTTGGCTCCGGCAAATATAAATTTTACTCTCGTTTTTGAATCAACTTATCAATAGAATACTTCAAGGATGGCCAATATATGGAAAACTCTTTGCGCTATCGATAGACTTGTTTACATAAGTCTTTCGATATAGCTGAGGCGTTCGCCGCCGGCGGAACAGCTAAGCTGTTGAAGGTCGAAGTCAACGAACTCGAATCGATCTGGAAGAAGTAGTTATCAGTCTCCGCCCGGCAAAGAAACGCTTGGAAGAAAGGGGATATGTGATGCGCATCACAAGAAGCATCTCTGCAGTGGATACACATGTCTGCGGTGAACCGGGCCGGGTGATTGTCGGCGGAGTGCTGGATGTGCCAGGCAATACCATTTTCGAAAAGAAGTGCTACCTGGAAGCACACGCCGACCACCTACGGAAGATGATGTTGCGTGAGCCGCGAGGTTATCCGGCGTCGAACTGCAATTTGATTCTCCCAGCCTGTCATCCCGATGCGGATGCCGGCTTCGTCATCATGGAACAAGTGGAATACCCACCGATGTCGGGAACCAACACGATCGCTGTCACGACCGTGCTGCTGGAAATGGGTATGATCCCGGCTGTCGAGCCGGTTACCGAACTCACGCTGGAGTCGCCAGCTGGGCTCATTCACGTCCGAGCCGAGGTTCGGGACAACAAGGTCAAGTCGGTGACTTTCGAGAACGTCCCCGCATTCGCAGTGCACATCGATGCGAAGATCAAAGTCCCCGAGCTGGGCGAGGTCACGGTAGATGTCGCCTACGGTGGGATGTTCTACGTGATCGCAGAAGCGTCTCAGTTCAGTTTGAAGATAAAGCCAGACAGCGCCGGTGAGATCACACGCATCGGGGAGATGATTAAGGCCGCTACCCAAGAACAGCTGCCCGTCGTCCACCCCCAGCAGCCGGAGATTGCCGGCGTGACGATCTCGCAGCTCTCGTCCCCGTCTTCCAGCCCGGATGCGGACATGCAAAACGCGGTCGTTGTCTCGACGGGCAAGCTGGATTGGAAACGACCCGCGACATGGACCGGCGCCTGTGATCGCTCGCCCTGCGGCACCGGCACATGTGCAAAGATGGCGACGCTTTACGCCCGTGGAAAGTTAGGCCTGCACCAACCGTTTCGACACGCGGGGATTCTTGGCACTGTCTTCACGGGCGAATTGATTCGCGAAGTGGATATCGGTTCTCCTTACCCGGCCGTGGTACCGACACTCAACGGACGGGCGTGGATCACCGGCACCGCCAACTACATGCTCGATCCAGACGATCCCTTCCCAGAAGGATTCACCGTGGGAGATATCTGGGGCGGCGAGCTTTGATATGTGAGATGCTTGTTAATAGGAGTTGTTGTCAATGATTTACTGTTCGCTCCGGATTACCATTGCCTTACTGCTGGGTTTTGCCGCAGCCGCCCCGGCGCAACGCCAAATGGAAAACCTCACTCGTGGTATTGTGGCCGTCAAGCAGCCCGACAGCAGTATTTATATTGGCTGGCGACTGTTCGGGACCGACCCCGAGACAGTCGCCTTCAATCTCTACCGCGTTGCCGGCGGCAGTTCGCCAATCAAGGTCAATAAAAAACCGATCGCGAGTGCCACAAACTATGTTGATCGCGAAGCCGACACCAATCAGGCGCTCCAGTACTTTGTCCGGCCGGTGTTGAACGGCAAGGAGCTGGCACCCTCCAGGCCGGCGCGCGTCTGGGACAACAATTACCTCGAAATCCCGATCCAGCGCATCCCCGAATACCGGCCCGGCGATGCCTCGATAGCTGATTTGGACGGAGATGGCGAATATGAGATCGTTCTGCACCAGGTGTCGCGCGGCCGTGATAATGCTTTTGCCGGCTTCACCGGGACGCCCATCTTCGACGCATATAAGATGGACGGCACGCACATGTGGCGCATCAACCTGGGAATCAACATCCGCGACGGCGAGCACTACACGCAGTTTATGGTCTATGACCTGGACGGCGACGGCAAGGCCGAGATGGCTTGCAAGACTGCTGACGGCACAACGGACGGGACAGGACAGATCATCGGTGACAAGGACAAGGACTGGCGTACCTACAAGGAGGGCGACCGGACTCACGGCCGTATCCTCGATGGTCCCGAGTTTTTCACTATCTTCGACGGCCAAACCGGCGCGGCGTTAAAAACGGTTGATTATATACCCAACCGCTACCCGATCAACGGCTGGGGAGGCATCGGGGGAAATGGCGGCAACGACAGTTACGGCAACCGCTGTGATCGGTTCATGGCCTGTGTTGCCTACCTGGACGGCGAGCGCCCGAGCGTGGTGATGTGCCGCGGTGTCTACGGCCGAATTGTCATGGCCGCCTGGGATTGGCGCAACGGCAAACTGACCAGCCGCTGGGTCTTCGACTCGGGCATCAGCTACCCCCCCTTCGAGGATGCCTCGCCTTACTCAGGCATGGGTGGCCACTCGCTGTCGGTAGCTGACGTGGACAAGGACGGAAAGGACGAGATCGTTTACCACTCAATGGTCATTGATGACAACGGCCAGGGGCTTTACTCCACTGGGTTGCGGCACGGTGACTCGATGCACATGAGTGACATGTACCCCGACCGTCCCGGCCTGGAGGTCTTCACAATCCACGAAAACGAGGATGAAACCGTTCGGTTCAAGACCCCCGGTGTGGCGATGCGCGATGCGCGCACAGGCGAACTCCTTTGGAAGCACAGCCCCGCCGTCGACGTCGGCGGGGGCATGGCGGCCGACATCGATCCTCGCCACCGCGGCTACGAGGCCTGGGGCGGACCGGGAGGCTTGCGTGACTCACGCGGTAACGAGATTGGCCCCAATCCGCGCTCGAGCGGTTTTGTAATCTGGTGGGACGGCGATCTGCTGCGCGAGCTACTCACTCGTTCTACTGTCAGCAAATGGAACTGGGAAACAGGCGCCGAACAAAGGCTCTTCGCGACCGGAGTTCGGGGTGGCGGACGCGGCCCCAGTATCATGGGTGACTTCATCGGCGACTGGCGCGAGGAACTGCTGATGACCGCTACCGACGGTAGGGCCCTGCGACTCTACACCACGACGATTCCGACTGAACACCGCATCTACACTCTGATGCACGATCCACAATACCGCCTGGCGATCACCTGGCAGAATGTGGTCTATAACAAGCCGCCGCATCCGGGTTTCTTCCTCGGTAATGGGATGGCGCCGCCACCGCGCCCCAACATCAAGCTCATCGGCAAGGGAGAGGCGATCGCCGGCATGAAGGCGGACTGAACAATCAATTAGAAACACTGAGCGATAAGCGTACCATTAAGCCGCAGTTAAGAACTTTCCTGGCGAGGTTATCATCGAGATCGCTTGCGCTTGTCAAGCAGGCATCGGACCGCCGCATTATTGATCCAGCAGGGACTTCACATGTGCAGAAAAAAGCCAATGTTTTTCGATAAATTCGTGTTACCAAAATGTCTCCACAGATGTCAAATTTGATGATTGATGGAAGCACCGAACTTCTAATTCTTGCCCAAAAACACATATTTTCAAGAGTTTTAAGGATAAAATCGGATTGAGTATCCGGAGGTCTTTACCTACTCTTACCATGGAGAATCATACTAACGATGATTGCCCTAATAGGGCTATTCGCATACTTATAAATCAATCACATTGTATTACAGGGCAAGAGAAAATTTACAGTTTTAGGTAAGCTTCCTATCGCGAGATATGATCTGCTTGAACAAATCCAGGCCAATATTCCGGCCGCAAATAGCCAGCACCACTTTTTTCCCCTTGAACGAGTCTTTCATTTTGAGTAGACCACCTACACTCAGGGCTCCCGAACCTTCGACCACCAGGCGATGATGTTCAAATAAGAGCCTTATGGAGTTTTCGATCTCCTGTTCAGTTAGAAGAATAATCTCGTCCACATATTTTTGACACAACTCCAGTGTGATGGTGTCTGGATCCACGCCACCGGCACAGGTGTCGGCCAGGGTGGGAAAGGTTTCCATCTCTATTATTTTGTTGGCTTTGACCGATTCGTACATTACCGGAGACTTTTCCGGTGAGACACCTATGATTTCAATATCTGGATTGAAAGATTTTAGCCAGCCCCCTGAGCCGGAACACAGGCCGCCACCACCAACAGCGAAAAAAGCGGCTTGCACATCGGGCAACTGTTTGGAGATTTCCAAACCGCAGGTGCCCTGGCCTCCAACGACAATGGGATCGTTGTAGGGTGAAATATAAATTTGACCTTCTTGTTCGGCTACCTCTTTGGCGCGCTTTTCAGCATCCCAGGCCTCCTCCCCGTAAATCACCACATCAAAACCATGGACCTTCATCAATTTTAGACGGGAAGCTTCGATGTTTTTGGCCACATAAATAGTGGCTTTATGACCGCGTAATCTCGCAGCTTCACCCACAGCCAAAGCAAAATTACCGGTAGATGCCGACACCACGCCCTTGTTCAATTCTTCTTCAGTTAAAGACATAATTTTACTGACTGCCCCACGAAATTTGAATGAACCCGTTTTTTGCATCAGATCCAACTTCAAATAGACTTCCGCAGAGGTCAGGTTGCTCAGGTGCAGTGAGTATTCCATCGGAGTTTCGCAAAGATACTCCCGGCATCTTTCTTCGGCGTCCAATACCCATTGACGGACATCCTGTTGCGGCTGTTTACCTGTAATCATTACTGTTTCCTTTCCAGGAAGAAACGATTTACCATTTTGGCGATTTGTATATCTTGTATGGCCACACCTGTCAAATCCACAATGGAGATCTGGTCATCATTTGTTCTACCCATATTCGGGTTTTTGATCACATGACCTAATTCAAGGATTACATTTTCCTCTATCAGGTGGTTATTAACTGCATGAAAGCACTCTCCATGGTCGAGGCATTGTGAAACACTGTCAGCCACCAGTATGTCAGCCTTGGCCAAAAGTGCTGCTTCAAGTTCTTGTTTACCATGATCATCGGCACCCATGGCCGTGATGTGCGTGCCCCTTTTAACCTGATCAGCCTTGATCAGAGGGGCTTTCGCCGAAGTAGTAGTGACAATGAGCTCGCATTGAGAAGTCAGGAATTCCATGTCCTGAGTTCCTTGAAATTTTAATTCCCACGCAAAGAAACTTTCTCTCGATTGAAGCTCCTCAATCAGAGCTTGCACCTTTTGAGGGTTCCTGCCCCAAATGATACAGCTATTGCAATCCACCACATGCTGCAACATTTCCAATTGCCGCCTGGCCTGCACGCCGGTACCTACAATGCCAATATGATTGATGTTTTTTGGGGCCAAATGCTTCGCTGCCACAGCCCCTGCTGCGGCAGTGCGGATGTCGGTGAGCCAACACTCATCCAACATAATAAGTTTTAATTCTCCTGTTTTTTGACTAAAGAGCAGAACCAGGCCATTACTGGCCGGTAAACCCAAATCGGGATTATTATAAAAACCAGAGGCCATTTTCACGGCATAATAATCATCACCGCTAACAAAACCATACTTGATGTGAACATCACCAGGTGGATCGTCAAAATGCAAAAAGCCCACAGGGGGCACCTTCACCCGACCTTCGGAATAGAGAACAAAACCCGCTTCAATATCTTGGATCAGTTGAGGGATATCAACCAGACTCTTGATCTCATCCAGCTTCAGTACTGTGGCCATCGGCTCACATCCTGTCGTAAAAAAGACCAGAAAACATACTACGTTGCACCGTTTACGTGCTTTAGGTTTACATCATATATGATTTAGCTCTTGCTGTCAAGTAAACTTGGGGACTCCAAAGGAGACACAAATGAGTAATAAAAACCAAGAGGTATATATTGTGCAGGCCAATCGTTCCGCAATCGGCGCGTTCGGAGGAATGCTTTCCGGCACAAAGATTTGTACCTTTATCAGTAATGCCCCGCCTTCTTCTGGTCATTACGTGGCGCCAACGCAAACAAAAACCCATCGCCTACAAGTGCCCTACAACCCAAAAGGCCATTATCTGCCAATTTCGCAAAAACCCCCGTCTCGTAAACCGTGGACTATCAGTGATTTATGAAAAAGTGAAAATTTTGAGATGGATTCAATGGACGTTTCCAGGTGGTGAATGGGTGTAAACCAGAAAAGCTATTCAGATAAGCTACGAACGTTGGCTGATATGTCGTAACGAGGATGCCTCAAAGAAAGTTTTTCTGCCAACAGACATTTTAGTATTTGACTTTGAACTCTTCATAGGTGTACGATACTTCTGTTCCGTGCATTATCGCAACCCCGTCACCAGCGTATACCTCTGCTTCGTAGACTGGGGAAGGAGCAGGATGGTAAATCCTGCCCTCCTTGGTGTTCGGCCGGTAAGCATCCCTTTCATCGGGATAAGTGGACGTATTCGAGTTGGAAGAGTATCGTCTTCAAATAAGTACGTTGAAATGAAGCAGATCACTCGGGTAAAATTGTGTATTACGGCATGCAGGACCAACGTTTACAGAAATAGGAATGTCAGTTTAAGGAGCGGTTTGATGGGCGAAGTTGGCTGGGCGAGATTGTTGGGGGCGGTGTGCTGTGGGCTTGTTGTGTCGGCTGGACTTTCAGCGGCGAAGCCGCAGGGGATTAGATTTACAGTGACCGATCAAACAGTGCACCAAATCGATCCGCGGATGTTCGGGCAATTCATGGAGCGGCCGAGTTGGGGGGAGATCGGCGTCGAAGGGGCGCTGGTTCCGGGGACGAACCGGTTGCAGCCGAAAGTGCGGGAATTGCTGGAGGCGATGGAGGTCCCGGTGATTCGGTTTCCAGGCGGTACGGACGTAGACTATATGGACTGGCGGGACATGGTCTCAAACGTTCCGGGTCGCGCGCCGGAGAGACCCATCAGCACAGGCCACAGGGGACATAAGGTGAGCAACCACTTCGGATATGACGAGTTCCTGCAATTCTGCGAGCAGACCGGTGCCGAGGCAATTGTGGTCGTGAACTTCCGCGATGGATTGTTGAGGAAGAAGCCGCTAAAGGAGACGGCGACACATGCGGCGGCCCTGGTGGCCTACTGCAATGCGCCGGTGGCGACGAGCTTGCCCGAGGGGATGTTCGACTGGGCGGCGCTGCGGGCGAAAAACGGACGGACGAAGCCCTATAGGGTCAGGTATTTTCAGATCGGTAACGAGACGTGGGCCTTCCTGAACGAGGTCAAGAAGCTGGCGCCGCAGGGCCCGGGGCAATACTACGTAGATTGTCTCAAGGCTTACATTGATGCGATGAAGGCGGTGGACCCGGAGATAGAGATCATCGTGGACGGGCATGACGGCTCGTTGCGCGGGGCGGTGCCGCTGGCTTTGGAGCAGCTCGGAGAGCGGATCGACTATTTCGCGACGCATTTCTATCGGCCCTGGGCGATGACGGAGGTCTTTCGGGCCGGGCGGAAGGTGGAGATCGAGAAACTCTCGGCCGAAGACATCTGGTATGCATGGACAGCAATGACGGAGTTCGACGAGCACGGACAAGGCGTCTATCATTCACCGGGCCTGGAGGCCGCACGGCGAGCCAGGTATCGAGTGGCGATAACGGAGTGGAACTGGAATGGGTGGTGGCGTAATACGGCGTCGAGGCCGCCACTGAATTCACGCTGGGCCAAGGGCGTGGGAGCCGCCGGGTTTATTCATGCGATGATGCGCTCCGGCGATGTGATCGATATAGCCTGTCAGTCGATGCTGGTGGGGATGGGCTGGGGGATTTCCGCCGTACATGCGGACCCTGCGGCCGTAAAGGACCCGGTCTATCTTCCGACGGGGCAGTTGACGGCGTTTTATTCGAGGCATCATGGGGATCGGCTCTTGAAGGTCGATGCGGTGGGCGTACCCACTTACGAGCAGCCCTACCGTATGGGCGGGATCAGACCCAGTAAAAAGGTCGCCGTGATTGACGCGGTGGCCACGGCCAACGAGACCGCCGTCTATGTCCATGCAATCAATCGCAGCTTCGACAAGGCGATGGAGGTCACGATCGATCTGTCGGGATTCGAGGCTTCTGACGGGGCCGTTCATCACATGGTGCGAGGCAGGCTCAACGACGCGCCGAAGGACAGCCAGCCGGAGCAGATTGGTCGTGAAATCAAACGCAAGATCGAGGGGTCGCCAAAGCTGTTGAAGGTGACGCTGCCGAAGCAGTCAGTGTCGTGTGTCGAGATTCCGCTGGCTCGGTAAGTGTGGACAACATTGGACCCGTTATTTGCCAATCAGTCAAAAATACCCATCGCATAAGCTACGAACGTTAGTTGATATGTCGTAACGAGGATGCCTCAAAGAAAATTGTGACAACAGGGGTTTTAGTATTTGAGTTTGATCTTTTCATAGGTGTCCTTCTCCTGCCCAACCATAATGTAGCCGGTGCCGGCGGATCAATTTCATACCCTCGCTTGATTAGCAGGTATGTATTGTTATTGCTTTGTTGGTTTCTTCATTGGCACTTTTATCTGTAGCAGGTTCAACCAATCCTTCGATTACTTCTTTGGTATGTCCCGACAACTTGAGAAATTCTTGCATTATCCCTCTATAGGGAATAGCATAAGCTCATGAATCTCCCAAGCGTCAAGAAAGAGCAAACGTCCTTGAGCGCTAACTCGCAGGAGTTCTGGCAACACATAGTCTGAGGAAGTGCATGTTTGAGTTATCATAAATTGTTGAGTTTCGCAAAAGGTTAAATCATGAATGCAATTATCAAGAATAAATCTAATCGAGAATGGCGTGAGGTCTTGTTTGAAGTAATTTTTGAAGCAGATACTCCGGCAGGTAAATGGTTTGACATAGTATTGATAATAAGCATTTTGCTGAGTGTTATGACGGTCATGCTTGATAGTGTGGGCTCCATCAGGGCGAAATATGGTGAATTCCTATATGCTGCTGAATGGTTTTTCACGATTCTTTTCACAGTGGAGTACATTTTTCGGTTGCTTTGTGTTGGAAAGCCAATTCGATACGCAGTTAGTTTTTTCGGCATCGTTGACTTATTGGCGATACTTCCTACGTATATGAGCTTGCTATTCTTCGGCAGTCGCTATCTGGTGGTGGTTAGAGTTCTGAGAGTATTACGCATTTTTAGGGTCCTCAAGCTCGGTCACCATACGCAGGAAGCTACTGTGCTCAGGAAAGCTCTATACGCGAGCCGCCGAAAAATGATCGTATTTCTTTTTGTGGTTTTAACCCTGGTCATAATCATAGGCTCATTGATGTATGTGATTGAAAAGGAGGAAAACGGTTTTACAAGTATACCGCGTAGCGTATATTGGGCTGTTGTAACTCTTACGACTGTTGGTTACGGTGACATATCACCAAAGAGCGGGATGGGGCAATTTTTGGCGGCCATAGTAATGATTTTAGGATATTCGATAATCGCTGTTCCAACAGGGATTGTGACTGTGGAATTATCGCGGGCACATACGGAAAAAACGAGCGCCCAGGCATGTCCCAATTGCAGTGCCGAAGGTCATGACAGGGATGCCAAATACTGCAAATTCTGTGGAACAAAACTATAGCGTTTAAGTACTCACCGA
>SDBU01004195.1_pt1 | contig 17819 bp, 10 predicted proteins | sample 2277071 | NCBI WGS metagenome assembly SDBU01 (sample SAMN10397929, study PRJNA504765) | marine sediment metagenome | isolation source: marine sediment core GS08_GC12, 126 cmbsf | place: Arctic Ocean: Gakkel Ridge, Loki's castle | collected 2008 | reverse complement strand
AAAAACGTAATCTATCTTGCTGTTACTCTGCAACCACTCAATGGAGTGTTTTTTAAAATACTGCTCGTCACCAGTTTTGAAATAATCAATCAAGTATTCGAGGCTTTTCACCAAATGCGTATCAAATTGTTCTGGATATTTTGTTGCGTGCTCATAAGCCTGCTGCAACCAATAAACTGTAACGTCTAACTCTTTGCCATATTTTTTGCCAACGCTATACAATTCATATCGCGGCATTCGCCTACCATCATCTGTATCAATGTAAAAATATGCATTAAGCGCAGTCTGACCTTTTGGATCAATTTTTTCAAAATCCTTGTCGGTAAAATCTGGCGCATAAAAATTAACCGCACTTCGATCAATACTACCTGGCACCGTCATCGTCGACTCAATAGCACGACTAAAAAGCGCTGGCGTAATTGATTCAACAACTGAACGCGCATCGGGATACTCAAGCAACTCGAGAACAGAAAGTAAATTTTTCCGATTCAATACTTTCAAGTTAAGCCGTTCGGGAGTTCGCTTTTCATCTGCATGCTCACGCGAAAAATATTGACTGTGATTGGTCCAAATATAAGTAAGATAGGTAATCACCTCATCGAGAAATTGTTTTGCATCAAAAGCTAAATTTCGCTTTTGGAGTAAATCCTCCTTACGCTCCACAATATATTCGAGCAACTCTAGGATTTTGGGCGCATCGCGATGTGATTGATCCTGCGCAATCAGATTGCCTGGCAACGAAGCGCGAAAGATGTAATAAATAAAAACCCGCTCTTGCGGCGTTAGTGCATTGAAAAGTGCCGGCAAATTTTGATTATATACCAGCGCAATCTCTTTGACTGTTTTAACTTGTTGAGGCGCTTTTTCTAGCGGAATCCACGTTGAATGCATGCAGGTCCCCGGTATTATTGTTCCACACAATATCAAAAAACATCCCTTTATCATGCTTCACTCCGAACGCGTTAAAAAAAATCTTCGCTCTAATTACCAAACACCTTTTTAAGTTTTTTTATTTGCAAGCAGCCGCAACCCATAATCTCGCAATTGTTTCTCATCAACTTTGGTCGGCGCTTGCATCATCAAATCATAGCCACGCTGTGTTTTTGGAAATGCAATAACTTCTCGAATTGACGATGAACGCGTCATCAACATAATCATCCGATCAAGTCCTAATGCAATGCCCCCATGTGGCGGAAAGCCAAGTTCCTGTGCCTCTAATAAAAATCCAAATTTTTCTTGCATCTTCTCCCTGCTCAAACCCAAAATGTCAAACATTTTACATTGCACCTCCCTTTGGTGGATGCGAATAGATCCACCACCAAGTTCAACACCATTGAGCACAATATCGTAAGCACGAGCCTTTATCTGATCTCGCTCTTGCGATTCCCAGCCTTCTTGTGGACTGGTAAATGGATGATGCATAGCATTCCATTGTTTCACTTGCGCATCATATTCAAATAAAGGAAAATCGGTAATCCACACAAATGCATTTTTATCGTAGGAGATTAACTTAAGCACACGAGCAAGTTCAAGGCGCAACCTGCCAAGCACCTCCCAAGCGTCTTTATACAAACCTGCAACCAAAAAAATAGTGCTCCCTTGCACAATCGTAGGAAATACCTGTTGCGCTTTTTCAAAAAAATCTTTTGGTAAAAATTTGGCAATCGGCGACTCTAGTTTGTCCGGACTTTTCACATGAATATACACAAGTCCCTTGGCACCTAAATCTTGTGCGCGAGCAACCCATTTATCCAAATCACCACGAGAAAAATCATGCCCCCGAACATGAACGGCACCGATTTTGCCGCCCTTTTTAAGTACCGCACGCATAAAGTTAAGCTCAGTTGTCTCAAAAAGTTGCGTGCAGTCTTTAATGTGTAAATCAAACCGCGTATCTGGCTTGTCACTTCCATACATCGCAAATGCATCGTCATAGGTCATGCGCTCAAATGGAATGATAAGACTCTTATCAAATACTTTCTTGTATACGTATGCAAGCATCTGCTCGATAGTTGTTTGAACCTGTTTTTCATCAACAAACGACATCTCCATATCAAGCTGCGTAAACTCTGGCTGACGATCTGAGCGCAAATCTTCATCACGAAAACAACGAGCAATCTGGAAATATTTTTCGATGCCACCCGCCATCAAAAGCTGCTTGTATAACTGCGGAGACTGGGGCATTGCATAAAAACTTCCCGGATGCAGACGTGAAGGAACCAAAAATTCACGAGCCCCCTCGGGTGTATTTTTTGTAAGAATAGGCGTTTCAATTTCGTAAAAACCGTTGCTTTGAAAAAACTCACGAATAGCAAAAATGACATCATTGCGCAACGCAAATTTTGCACGCATTGCAGGACGACGTAAATCAAGATAGCGATAAGTAAGACGTAACTCTTCGTCCACCTTATCCGCTTCATCAAGCATAAATGGTAATGTTTTTGCTTTGTTTAACACGTCAAGACTTGTTACCTGTAATTCATATTTTCCAGTCGGCAAGTCAGTATTTATCGTTTCAGCCGTTCGCTCAACAACCGTGCCACAAACTGCAATCACATACTCAGATCGCAATTGATGTGCCTGTTCGTGCGCCTCTTTTGAATAGTCTGGATTAAAAACAATCTGCATAAGACCTGATCTATCACGAAGATCGACAAAGATTAATCCTCCATGATCCCTGCGCCTATTGACCCACCCCACTAAACAAATTTTTTTATCTAAGAATTCGGCAGTGATAAGACCACAACCCGTCGTGCGCTGTATCGATTGCATATACACCCCTGGAAAAACAAAATCTTTGAGCTTTTCAAGCAGTGTATCATAAATAAGACCGATTGATAATACAGGCCTTCTACTAGAATCTAAACTCCAAGCCCAAGTTAAAGGTATACGAAGGATCGTCACCAAGGTTTGGAATCCTATCTTGACTAAATCCGGTTCGATCAAGCAGATCGAGAAGTCTTTTCTGGTCTGCTGTCAGCGGCTTGCCCTTAATATCTCGATAATGTGTTCCCGGGGAAAATACTGAGGCTACACAAAATAGTTTCAGGTCTTTAAGCACCATATAATGGGCAAACACGTTAAACTCAGTTCCAAGATACGTACTTGCCAAACAATCAAGCTCTGAATTGGTAAGCGCATCAAATTTGTTCGTTGGCTTTTCTTGCCAATACGCAATCACATTTGGATTAACTTTAAATGGCTTTTTCCTGCCAACAGGCTCCCAATGCAAGCCGGTACCGAAAAATACTAAATTGGAAAAACCGTTCACTGTTTGCGCAAATCTGCTCGGGGCTTGATTCGATGTCGGCCTTGATAATGGACGATTCAACTTACCAGACCCCCCAAGCAAGAATGCACTACGCACCCGTTTGCCTGAATATATTTCCTGCAAACTAATAAATCCACTGTAAACAGCATCTTTGGTTTCGTCATTTGGATTCCTATCACCTGTGGTGATACCCGCCATAGCAGCAATAAACAAATCTTTTTTATATGCCCAAACACCGCCATCAATCAAAAACATCCATCCCTCATATCGATTGGTGGATGGATTGCGAAATCGAGTACTGTTATTTTGCAGCGTGATTGGACCTGTTAAATATCCAACATCACCGGTAGTTGAACCAATTACTTTGCTATTTTGCGATTCATCTTGTGGCGCTGTGTCAATTATTGTTTGCGCCTGACCACCTGCAACAAATGGAATATAATTACCGCTTTGATCTACTACGTGGCTATTAACTAACACAACTCGCCCATCAACATTGCGCTCTTGCACCTGGTTGCGATCCCAACCCTTGACACGCTGTTGTCCTAAGTTTAGGGCATAATCAAAGCCAAGCTCAAATCGTGAATGTTTATATTCTGCAGCCAAACCGACTGTGCCAAGTTGGCTTGTGGCATCACCACGAAACTCAATTTTTTGTTCCGGATCACGATTATAAAGAGCATAGGGCTCCACATGAAGATGTCCAAATTTTTCATTGCGAAACACATCCCAATTGAGGCGACCTGCAACCACAAAATTAATTTTTCCCGATCCCCGCTGCGGCGTTACTCGCTTGCCATACTCCTGACCAAAAATAGCGGCCCCCGTTTCAGATAAGCTAGAACTGCGATTTTGCAAAATCGCCGCGTATAAATCATACGAAAGGAGATCGAGTACAATACCTCCATGCAATAAACCACCTGGCGCAAACTGATCAACCACACCATCACTATAAAAACCTAAAATTTCAGGCCCCACAGCATATGCATCACCAAGCGCAATACCTCGTCCTAGCTGGAAGGGAAATAACCCAATAGTAAAACGATGATCATTTATAAACGATAAACCAAGAACCTCTCGCAAGCTAAACGAGAGCCATGCGGATCGCATCCAAAAAATATGCTTTGGAATAAAATGCTTGTGACTTCTGCCAACAGAATCAACAATTTTTGTTTCAGCATCAGTAGTTGCAGCTACGCTTCCAGAATTTCCCCAGACGCCTTTATTGCGCATATCAAACATAAACTCTGCCACCGGCACACCGTAGGTTTCTTTTCCATACTCTATGTTTAAATCAAAATCAAGCGTGTGCCGCTCAAACCAAATTTTATTCCCTACATTATTATTATTCAACAACGCGACGTTCTTGCCGTAAAACATTTCGGGCTTAAACGCCCCAGAAAATGCGAACCTAAAATCTCCTACCGTTGTTTGTAATTTTGCAAACGCCGCAGCATGCGCACAAAGTAAAATTACGCACAAACTCGCCACTGTAGCTGGTATTTTTTTCATGTGCTCCCTATAGTCACTTGATATATAAGCTCATCACTTGAGTTCTTTTTAGTAAAATAATTGTTCTAAATAAGACGTTTATTCACGCATGCAAATAAGACCTGATACGTGCATAAGATACAGGGAAATATGGTACCGATTCTTGTTGCTTTGTCAAATAAAACAGGAAAAAAAGTTTAATTATTCGCTCTTTGACGAGACACGCCAATTGATTTATAACTACGAAAATAAAATCTTCACAAAACATATAGCCTGGATCGATATAATGGAACACAAAAAACATACGTTATTACTGGGCGCCCACATTTCTATAGCAGGCGGACTTGAACAAGCAATATATCGCGGAGAGTCTATTGATTGTACTGTAATTCAAATTTTTACAAAAAATAACCGCCAATGGTTTGCAAAACCCCTCACCAAAGAATCAATCCATTTGTTCAAAAAAACGTGGCACAACTCTACAATTCAATCGGTAGTTGCGCACGCTTGCTATTTGATCAACCTTGGATCACCAAATATCGAGACTCGCAAAAAATCAACCAAATCGCTCGCACAAGAACTTTCAAGATGTACACAGCTTGGCATCCCTTATCTCGTGTTACATCCGGGATCAAAAGGAGAAATGGACGAACAACAATGCCTGCAGCAAATCGCCCAACAAATAAATGTCGCCCTTGAATCAACACCAGACAATACAACATTGCTGCTCGAGACCCTGGCCGGCCAGGGAAGCAATCTCTGTTACCGCTTTGAACAATTGGCCCAAATCTACCAGTTATCACAACACAAAAATCGTCTTGGAATTTGTTTTGACACCTGTCACGTTTTTACTTCTGGCTATGACAAAACAACAGAACGCGCCTATGAAGCTGTATGGAAAAAATTCGATAACATACTCGGATTAGATTTACTGAAAGTAATACATGTGAATGACTCAAAAAAACCGCTCGGTTCTCGCGTCGATCGCCATGAACATATCGGCAAAGGAGCGCTTGGTTTTGAGACATTTCGTCTTCTTTTTAACGACAATCGATTTTTTGATATACCAAAAATTCTGGAAACTCCCAAAGAAAACTTGGCTGACGACCTGCGAAACATGCAGATAATTCGAAAGCTAATTACACCAGAAAATGAAAAGATTCTTGAGTAATGCAACACTATCACAACATTTATTCTATTTGCGACTTGGTCAATGACCACCGTCTCATTAGCGCGTTCAAACCTTGCAAGCCCTCTGGTGATTTCAACGACCACTCGCTTAATTCGGAAGCTAAATGCAAAATTGCATCATCCCCCAAAATATCATTGCCTGTTTCAGCTCTACAGCACTGACCAACTTTCTTTATTACCACATTATCCCCAGTTGCTATTGCCAGTTTTTTCTGATCTGGAGACCACGCCAATGCATAAGAACTCCCCATAAACGACTCCACAATAGATTTTCCATCGCTGGGTTCAATATGTACAGCATCATCCACACCAATTGCTAGAAATCGCCCATCTGGTGAAAAAGCTATGGGACAGCCGTCGTATCCATCAAGATAAAATTTAGTATTCTCATATGGCCCAAAGTTGCCATATTTATCCTTACAATAAAATATTAATTCTAATTTGCTTGTTTTGCTCTCGGAGCCAATAATTCTGCCACTCACTGCTAAAATATCGCCATTGGGAGACCACTGCAATTTCACCGATTGCTCTTCAAATTTCTCTTCTAGTTTTTTTAAAAGCGCTCCTTTACCATCATAGATCGCCACAGCTTCACCTATAGCTCTTGCCGCACACGCGGACGACCACCAAGCAACCGCAGAAGGATATCCTTTAAAAATGGAAGGTCTATCGCTCTCGCCTTGCATTGTATAGATTGTTGTTGATTTATCATCATGCGTCATCACCTCCAGCAAATTCGTACCGGGCACAAACGACAAAGACGTCACATTGAAACCACAAGCCCAATTTCTGATCTTTTTCCCGTTACTATCATAAATACACACCTCTCCCGTTCCGTATTGCTCATAACTACCGTCCTCTAGCAGCTTGTAACCATTCTTAAACACATCTTCACACTGTCCGCCTACAGCTAGATATTTTCCATCATCCGACCAATCCAATGCAACCGCGTTGTGCTTAATAATAAGGTCACCATTTTCATCATCCAAGCCCCGACCAAAATCTATCTCCATACCAAAACTATTGGCCGAAACTAAAAACAGCAGCAATACTAATCTGAACTTATTTTGCATAGAATCTATATCTTGTTAAATATGTTTAAACGCTGTCGATAGAAACTAAATATTAATATTAACTAATTTCTGAGCAAAAAAAAGATCAATTCGTAAATTGAATCGATTGGATATGATACTCGAGGCAATGAGCAAGTAATAGACAAGATCCTTTTGAGAGCTAAGAAGGAATTGTAGCCATCTTTATTTCTTAAGGAAACTCTCATCTATTACTTCCTCAGTAAGCAGTGCCTCTAACCATGCTTCATCAAAATCCCCTCCTTCAGAGGAGTAAACTTGACAGACAATTTCAAATGTCAGAACTCAGTGTGTCGCAAACACAATAAAAAATGAAAAAATTATGCACCCTTAAAAAAGCAACAACGCAAAATGCCGCTCTAGGTGGGGCTTTTCACAAATATGTGATGCGTAAACGGGAAAAGCAACAAAAAAGCAACATAGTTTTTCTATAGGAAAAGCCTCTTGTTTTCACACAAGAACAGAGAACCATACAATCAGAAATATAATACCCAGAACAAAAGTTAGTCCAAAACTCAACATTCCAGCCATAAATAGAAACGAAACTGCCCCCAAGTAGATCGATAAAACTAACATATACCATAAAATTATATTTTTACTCCAACCCTTGCCAAGAAGATAGCAAGAAAAATGGTCCGGACTTCCTTGATAAAAAGGGATTCCCTTATAACCCCTTATCACAATAAGAGAAAAACATTCCAACAAAGGAATGGCTAAAATAATAGGTGGAGTAAGATATCCATACCAGTTATAGGTTCCCCAGTCGAACAAAAAAGGAATAGTAGCCAAAAAACCTCCTATAAACAAAGATCCGGCATCGCCAAGATAAATGCAGGCTGGAGGACGATTATACCAAAAAAACGCGCAAAGCGATCCTAAAAACGCTGCTAATAAAATAAGAACAGCCATGTGTTGCAAATAGAGCGCAAGAACCATCAGGGTTATCGTTGTGTATATTGCAATAGACGTTGCAAGACCATCCATCACATCCACAAGGTTGAATGCGTTAATAACAGCCAAAATCCAAAAAAGCGATAAAAGTATGTTCCAAATATTATAAAATACATGCTCCTTTAAATAAAAACCCGCTTTCAAAAAACACAACGCAACAACACTTTGACCAAAAAACTTTTGATATGACTTTAATACTATTAAGTCATCAATTAAGCCAAGCAAAAGCAACAGGGTTGTTCCTATAAGAAAGGGAAATATGCGATTTTCAAATGGCATCGTAAGAGCAAGCCCAAATAAAAAACCGCAATAAACCGCGACACCTCCCAGGTATGGTGTTGCCTGAGAATGTTTCTTTATCTTTCCATCAGGGACATCAACAAACTTTAATCTGCGGGCAATGGAACAAAAAAACGGAATAAGATAGAACGTAATAAGAAAAGAAAAACAAAAGGCAAACGAAATTTTTATGATCGAAGCATCCATTATCTCATTCCCTCGAACAGGGTAGGGAATTTTTCCGCAACTCACGTTACGGTGTTATTTCTTAGGAATATCTATAAAACATTCGGCTCTATCATCTACCTCCCAATCGGTAATTCCCTCAACAACAAAACCACATTCGAAACCAGAAGAAACCTCCTTAACAGTCTTTTTTTCGCGCTGCAAACTGGTGATGGACCCCTCGCCAATTTTTTCTTTACCTCTCCACGCAACAACATAGCCATCACGAACAAACCGTCCATCATCTACGTAAGAGCCTGCTACGATTCCTACGCCCTTGATGTCGAAGACTCGCCGAACTATCGCCTGCCCAATTTTTGTTTTTACTAGCTCTACAACTTTTTCACTTTCTGCACGCTCTTCGAGCGCCTCAAGCAACTTGTAAATAACATCGTACAACTCAATAGTTACCCCTCGTCGCTGCGCAAGAGAAAAAGCGTTGGATTCTGCTTTTGCATGTAAACCAATGATCGTTGCGCTCGTGCTATACGCCAACTCAACATCGCTTTCGTTTATGTTACCAACACCAGCACTAATAATAGCAAATCCAACTTCGCTCTTTTTTGACAACTTATAAATTGCATCAACAAGAGCTTCTTTAGAAGAATTCGCATCAGCCTTAATAAGCAAGTTTATTGCTCCTTCTTGTGCAGCACGCGAAACAAACTCATGACGCTCTTTCTGTTGCCGACTTCGGAGCACTTCTCGCTTGGAAACCGCACTAAACAAATCCCCCACTCCTGGCAACGCATCAAACCCCGCCACCTGAACAGGAATTGAAGGCCCGACCATTTGCAATACCTTGCCATGCGAATCTTTTATGGAACTTACACGCCCTCCAGTACTGCCACATAAGAAAAAATCACCCACCTTAAGCGCTCCACACTGACACAGCAACGTCGCAACAGCACCTCGGCCTTTTTCTAGTTTGGATTCAAGCACGTAGCAACGAGCAAGTCCATCTTGAGAAGCGCGAAGCTCAAGCAATTGAGCCTGCAGCGCAATCATCTCCAAAAGAGAATCGACTCCCTGTCCTTTTAGTGCAGAAATTGGCATACAAACAACTTGCCCTCCCCATTCTTCTGGCAACAAATCATGCTCAGCAAGCTGTCGCTTAACGGTCTCAATACGGGAAGAATCAACTTTATCAATTTTATTAATTGCAACAATAACCGGAATACCCATTGTTTTAAGATGCGTAATAGCTTCCACGGTTTGAGGCATAATACCATCATCCGCAGCAACAACGAGCACGCCTATGTCGGCAACTCTGATCCCCCGCTGACGCATTTTAGGAAAAGCTTCATGTCCAGGAGTGTCAAGAAAAACAAGATTGCCATGATTAGTTGCAACTTCATACGCCCCTAAATGCTGCGTTATGCCGCCCTTCTCTTTTGCAACCACTCGCGTCTTGCGAATAAAATCAAGTAACGTTGTTTTGCCATGATCAACATGTCCCAACACAACAATAACAGGTGCCCGATCTTTTAATTCACCGGAATCTTCCACCTGAATGGCACGTAATTTTTCTCTAACAACAGCTTCTCGTTTGACTGGCGTAATATCATAGTGATGAGCAAGGCGCTTAACAACTTCTTGCGAAAGAAGCTGATTTTTTGCTGCAAGAATTTTCCACTTTAATAGCGTTAAAATAACATCACTAACCGACTTACCCATCTTCTGTGCAGCTGCAGAAACAGTCATTGGCTCAACAACAATCTCTTTCTTTTCCTGAACGACAGGTTGTACAGATTCTTGAATAGATGGTTTAGACGCAAAGGTTGCCTGCAACTTAGGCTTGGTCGCGTAAAACTTTGACCTTTTTGATTTTTGGGGAGCACGACGCTTTGTTCGTTCTTTTTGCATAACCTCTTTTCTGGTTTGAGTTGTGTCTGACAATGCCAATTGGGATTTTGCAGGCGCACGAAATTTCTTTTGCAATAAAACAACCGCGCTGGCATCGATAGAAGACATGTGGCTCTTAACGGCCACACCCTCTTTTTTTAGCGCCTCCAGCAACTTCTTAGCTGAAACACCTAACTGCTTTGAAAGTTCGTATACACGCATTTCGACTTCTTAATCATTTTCAAATTAATCCACCACTACCCAACCAAAAAATTACTCCTTTACCTGCTCTTTCTCTGATAACACTTCTTCCTCAGTCTCCGACTCCTCAATTAACTCCGGCAGATTAGACGCTTCTTTCTGCACAAGCTGAATATCAAGACCGGTCAATCGAGAGGCAAGAGATATGTTTTGGCCCATCTTGCCAATAGCAAGCGCTCGCTGATCTTCATCCAACCAGACTTTTGCCACCTTGTCGTCCTCTACCAGCTCAACCCTATCAATCTGCGCAGGCTTAAGCGCCTGCTTGACCATCATCTCTTTCGACTCTATCCACGGAATTACATCAATTTTTTCAATGCCAAGATCTTTTAAAATTGGCTTAATTCTACTTCCGCCAACCCCCACACACGTTCCAACAGGATCTATGTTGGGATCATTTGAAACAACAACCATCTTTGTTTTATAGCCAGGAGCACGAACAACACTCTTTATCTCAACAAGTTTTTCAAAAATCTCCGGAATCTCCAACTCAAAAAGCTTAAGCAGAAACCTTTCCGACGTTCTATCTAATATGAGCTGGTAATCATTGCGGGGCTCTACCAAAACCTCTTTTAACAAAGCACGAATTGGATAACCAACTATACACTTATCTCCCACGGGCATAGCCGACTTAGGCAAAAATGCTAGATGATCATCTATCTTAACCACAGCGCCAGTACGCTCACACTTGTGTATGGCGCCATGAACAACCTCGCCCTCTTTTTCTTTGAATTCGTTATAAACGGCCAAAGCTTCAATCTTGCGAATTTGGTTTGCAATAACTTGTCGCGCTCGTAGCACCTCAATGCGCCCAACGCTTCCATCAAAAGGAACCCAGGACGTATTGCCAACCTCAAGTTTTTTATCAATTGCCCGCGCCTTTTTAAGACTAATTTCTTTATCAGGATCCTTTACAACAGAAACCACTTCTTTTTGAGCCAAAATAAAAACCTTGCCTTCTTTGCTATCATATTCTGCCTTGAGAGCTAAGTCCGGATATTTGCGCTCATATGCCGCAAGCATTCCTTCGCTAATTACAGTAGCAAGCGTGTCGCGATCAAGACCCCGTTCTGCAACGAGCTCTTCTATGACATCAAAAAGATTCACATTTTCCTTTGCTTTGTCAGAGAGTTGCTAAGAAAGACATAAAAACAAGGACAGCCTTTAGTCCTTTGGTTTATTTATCATAGTACAAATATTACCTGTGCGCAAATATAAAAAAAGAGAGAGCTTGACGAGTTGTGTTTTTTTAAGTTATCCACCACGCCTATTATTATATTATATATATATATTAATATTATAATAATAATAGTTGGGGCCAAAAGTGGTGGATAACTCTGATCCGCCACTTTCGATTGAGCGTCCAGGAGGGCAAATCGGGCATTGCCGGGGTGGTTGATAACTTGTTGATAACTTGTTGATAACTTGTTGATAACTTTTTACCCCCCCCTGAATAACCGCTCCAGATCGGTTCTTTGGAGCCAGCGTGCTCGAATCGCAGCTACCAGTCGCTACATTGAACGCCTCTTGAAAAGTTATCCACCACTTATCAACAAGTTATCAACAAGTTATCAACCACTTATCCACCGTCAGAATTTTTTCTCTTTTCTAGGGTAAAGTAAGTTTGGTAGCAAGCCTTATGTCATCTACAAGGGCTTGAAGTTCTTTGGGATTTCTGAGTATGTATGCCGGGTGATAGGTGGGAATAAGGGTTGTGCTGTTCCAGGTTAGCTTTTTCCCTCTTGTTCTCGTGATTTTAACCGTTGTTCCGAGCAGTCCCTCAAGAGCTGCTGAGCCAAGAGTGCATATAACAAGCGGGCGAATTATTTTGATTTGCTCAAACAATAAAGGCTTGCTTGTGGCAATTTCTTGAGGCAGAGGACGTCTGTTGTTTGGTGGTCTACATTTAACAATATTGGTTATAAAAACATCACTTCTGGCTATTCCAACTGCATCAAAAATGCGATTGAGCAGTTTTCCTGATCGACCAACGAACGGTTTGCCTTGAATATCCTCTTCTTTTCCGGGTGCTTCCCCTATAAATAAAAGCTTTGCATTCGAGTTGCCTGCGCCGAAAACAATTTGTGTTGCACGAGGCATCTTAAAATGGCAGCCATTGCAGTTGGAATAAGAGCTATAAAGGGTGTTTAGTAGTTGTTGCTTAAATTGTGTTGCTTTCATGTGTTGCACGTTGCTTTTTTTGTTGGGTTAACTTTGTTTGGCTTTATTATAGCCCTATTTTTAAAAAAATCGAACGTGTTGCTTTTTTTGGGTTTGGTATGTGATGAGTTTGTACCACGCATTGGTTTTTGCGAAATCGGTTTCTTTGTAAGAGCTGTGTATGCGATGTTCGGGGAAATACACAGATATTCCCTTTGCGTTTGCGAGGTTTTTGCCTGCTGTGTTTGCAATCGTTGTCTCCAGAATTAAATTTTTTCCTCTGTCCATGGCTTTGATAAGCTTATCGATTAGGTGCTTGTTTTTGTCGGAGGTAATTTTTTTGGCAACATTGCTTTGCAGGTTGCTGTAAAAATGGTGCAGATCAATATAGCTTGGTTCGTCAAAATGAGTACAGAACTTTTTGTTTGCGCTTTCTGCGATAATTTTTTTTATGGAGCTTTCTTGTTGAAGGGTTATGTATTCCAAAAGTAGTTTTGCTACCATGTCGACGTTTTGTTCTAGGAGATGAATTTTTTTGAGGTCAATAGCTGATTGAGTAAAGTCGTTTGTAATGTGATGGTATGAGTTTTTGTATGAGTCGACAATATGGCGCGCAAAAGAAATGTTATTCATGGAACCGCTTGAAAGTGGTTGCAGCACCTGTGCATAGTTCCATCCTGTTCCAAGTTCTACTTCTTGTGAGCCGATCATGATATTTGCATATTTTTTTACAAGATTAGCTACTTCTAACATTGACATAAGGCATGCGTCAAAGGCTATGAGGTCAAATTTACCACGAAGAACTCGCGTGCAAATGTCATTGAGTGCCATGTCCAACTTCTGATTGGTAAGATAGTTTCCTGTGGTGTTGTCCCAGCAAATGCCGCGTTGATCGAGATCGGTATAATTGAGGAGATCAAGAAATCCTGTTGCGCGATCGAGCTCAAATTTATTGGTCTCGGGATTGAAAGTAAAGAGCTGAGCAGGGTTAATAATTTTATAGTTTTTTGGATCAATGATTCCTGTTCCATGATTCCATAATATCAGTGCATAGTTTTGGGCTGGATAGTTTCTAATTGCCCATTCACAACAAGAAATGAGTGTTTTTGGGTCGCCGCTATCCATTCGCTGTGTGTTTGGTTCGTGATTCATATGGTTAATTTTTCCTTTTTCAACATAGTAGCGACGCGTAATTTTTTGGTTGCCATTGAGTCGGATATCCATGTGCACCAAAATATTAAGATTGCTATTAGATCCTATGCTTGCCATTTGCTTAATATTGTTTGCCGCAAAAGCTCGCAGATCGTTATCTGCTGCTATATAAACAATAAAAGTCCACTGTTTTTTCTGTGAGCGAGTTATCATTTCTGTTGTGCTGCCATTTTTTTGTTTTAATTGATTGGAGTCGAGAAATTGGATTGCAGGGTTATTTTGAATGAGTTGTTGTTCAAAATCGAGATATGCTTTTTGGAGCATTGGGTAGCTATTGAATGCTGAAATTGTGGTTGTTACTATGAAGGTAAGAAGTATAGAAACGTGTCGCTTTTGTTTGTGATTCATTTATTCCCCGGCATTTATTTTTTCACTTCTATGGCACAAGCTTACGGAATAAATCTTTCTAGAATCAATATTCTTGCTTAATTTTGTGCGGCTTGAAGCGTCCTATGCTGATTTAGCCAACCGAGCGCAAAGGTGAGGCAAAAGCTTAATTGAAAGTCAAGAAAAAAAAGCTGCAGGGGGTTTATAATGAGAATAATACAGCAGGTTGCGAGCAAAATGTGCAAAAAGTGTGTTGGTAGTTTGAATAATATAAAGAACTTATAAAATAGAAAGATTATAAATGCCCTGATAAATGAGATGCTTGGCCAGCTGAATGCAAAATAAATAAGACCGAGTAATAGCAAAAGCATGTGCTTAATGGCGAAAGAGAGAGGAAGAAGGCGAATCAAGATTTCATACATCGATATGACGATAACAAGGTGAAGGCCAGAGCGTGCCAAATAGTGCAAAGCTCCCCACAATTTAAATTGCTTTTGAATTCGTTCGATCTCTTTTTTGCATGTTTCTTTTTCCCCGAGAAAAAGAGAAGAAAAAAAAGCAAAGGTAGGTCTGGAGAGCGCTGATTTAAACGAGTGCAGAATTTTGTCTCTACATTGAAAACGCCATCGCGATATTGAATATAAAGGTCGATGTTTGATTGTATAATCGAGCGTGTTGCTAAAGGCGGATGCGGCAATTCCCTCCTTCATGAGGTATTGTTTATAGCTATGCGCAGCAGGGTTTTTTATGCGTATATTGTGTATTTCTACCGTATCGCCAACTTCTATGTCTGTGTTTGCTCTCGTGTAAAGGTGAATAGTGTAGGGGGTTGTAATCTGTGATTTATTAACTGTGATTGATTGAAGGGCGATTGTGAAGCGATATTTTAGGCGAGAGCTGGGCGCTTTTGTTTTGTGAATTACGCTGCCGTGTAGGCTGGCGGGGATGGTAATAGCATCAAATGGAAATTGATCAAAGTGGTGTGTCAGGAATGCCATTCGTGCGAGTCCCAATGATGTGATGACAAGGGTTGTGAGAGCTATTTGTCGGCTTAGTTTGCTCTTGCTTTTTATAACAAAATAAATCAGAATAAGTCCGTAGATTACGATAAAAACACCAGAAATTGTTTGTTTATGCCAGTGAAAATAAAGCACAATACTTGTAATGAGCGAGATGAGCGGCAAGAATAATGGTGGTGCTGATACAAGTGATGAAACGAAAAAAGATATCATAGTTCTTTCTTGATGCATGTAAAAAATGGTTTACTGTTTTTTAGTGTAGGGGTTTTTGTGGTAGTAATAAAGCCTAAAGCTGTTTTGTTAGCTATATTTTACGTACGACAAGGAAGGATTTTGTGATGGTGGTAACAAAAAATTTGTATATGCTGCTAGTGTTGTTAGTTTTTTGTGGAAAAATACAAGGTTTTATGGATATGAAAAACAAAGATATAAAAAATGCTCGTGAACCGTTTGTTTACAAGCAGGTTCTTAATAATGGGATGACTGTTTTGGTGCGTCCGCTTCATGTTGTTCCCAAAGTGTCTGTGCAGTTGTGGTACAACGTTGGGTCTAAGGATGAAAAGGATAACGAGCGCGGCATTGCTCATCTTATTGAGCATATGATTTTTAAAGGAACAGATATGCTGACGGAATCTGATATTGATTCCGTGACCCACATGTTGTCGGGTTCATGTAACGCGTTCACATCGTATGATTACACTGGCTATTTATTTAATTTCCCTACGCAACATTGGCAAGAGGCTTTGAATCTTATGTCTGAGTGTATGCGCAATTGTTCGTTTAAAGATTACATGCTTAATTCTGAAATGAAGGCGGTTATTCAAGAGCTGAAGTTATATCGCGATCGCTATACTCGAAGCCTTGTTGATGAAATGATCGGGGCGATTTTTTCTGATCATCCGTATCATCATCCTATTATTGGTTATAAACAAGATCTGTGGTCGGTTAATAGCGATGGTTTGCGTGCTTTTTATAAAAAACACTATCTTCCCAATAATGCAACATTAGTAGTGGTTGGCGATGTTGATCCGCAGGAAGTGTTTGCACTTGCGCAGGAAAAATTTGGTTTTATAGCTGCAGATTCTGAATATAAAAAGCCAGAATTCCATCATGTTCAGGACATTCTCTCCAAGTCAGTTACGATGTACCGCGATATTAAGCAGCCAATGGAAGTGCTTGCATTTGTGGTTCCTGGTATTCGATCGAAAAAAGACAATGTGCTTGAGTTGCTCGCGCGCATTGTTGGCAAAGGAAAAGGTTCGCGATTATATAAAAAACTGGTCAATGAGTTGCAGTTGGTAACCTCGTTGAGTGCAAGTAGCGAAGAGCTGTTTGATCACGGCTTATTTTTCATTGTATTTGAACCAAAACGAGTAGAAGATATTCCACAAATAGAAGCAGAGATTTTATCTGAAATAGAGGCGATTAAAGTTGGTGGTCTTACTGAAAAAGAATTAACCAGAGCGATCAAAAAAACAGAAATGGATATTCATTCACTTATGGAGGATTTCGAGCATCAAGCGTATGAGATTGGTAAGTATTATTTGGCAACGAAGGACGAAAATTATCTATTTAACTATCTCAACCAGCCAAAGGATCAGTTAAAAAAAGATATGCTCGATATTGTATCAAACTATCTTCGTCCTTCAGTAATGCATAAAGGCGTTGTGCTGCCGCTTGTTGAACAAGAGAAGGCAATATGGGCGGAGTTGCAGAAAAAATCAGATGAGGAGGATGCTCGTATTCTTTCTGCACGTGTTCGTACAGAGCCGGTGGGTGATCCTTCGTATGCAAAAACAATCCAGCCCGAAGGACCGCGTGCGTTTGATTTTCCAAAAGCAGACAGTACTGTTTTGGATAATGGTCTCAAAGTGCTTTCGTGTCATAACGACAATACGCCCAAGATTGATATCATTCTTGATCTAAAAGCAAAACATTATTTTGATCCAGCGGACAAACAAGGGCTCGCTTTATTTGTAAGCAAAATGTTGCTTGAGGGAACGGATCGTTATTCGGTGGATGAGTTGATAGATGCGATTGAAACACGTGGCATGAGCATTGTAGCCTATCCGGGTGGTGTTGCAATGAGCATACTCAAAGAAGATTTTGAATTTGGACTTTCTATTCTCAATGAAATTCTTACCAAAGCGACCTTTGGTGAAGCTGAAATAGAAAAAGTTCGTGCACAACTTATTGCTCAGCTGAAGAATTTTTGGGACGAACCGCGATATTTTGCAGGGCAATTAATCAAGGAGCAAATCTACAGAAATCATCCATACAGTAAAAGTAGTCTTGGCACTATTGAATCAATAGAGAAAATTTCACGAGGCGACTTGATCAATTGCTACAAAAAATATGTCTCACCGGATGGTGCGCGCTTGGCAATTGTTGGTGATATAAGGGATAGTGATCATATGGCGTTGATAAAAAAGACGCTTGGTTCTTGGAAAGGTCCAAAGATTGAAAAAATTGACTTCCCAAGTCTTTCTCAAGTTG
>SDBU01004194.1_pt1 | contig 17830 bp, 11 predicted proteins | sample 2277071 | NCBI WGS metagenome assembly SDBU01 (sample SAMN10397929, study PRJNA504765) | marine sediment metagenome | isolation source: marine sediment core GS08_GC12, 126 cmbsf | place: Arctic Ocean: Gakkel Ridge, Loki's castle | collected 2008 | reverse complement strand
GCTGGTGGCGCTGGCACCTGTGGTCAGCCTGGCCTGGAATCTTAATCCGTTACCGGGTGTAACACACACAAAAGCAAACTCCGAGCCTGGTTCCAGCGTTTCACGAATCATCACGCCGGCCTTGGCCCAGCTGTGTGTGTTCTGGACGCTGAGCACCTGTGCCGAAATCGTCCCGGCCCCGGACAGCTGCTTCCAGGCGTAGCGGAACTCGTCGGCCTGGTCCCAAATATCTACGCCGGAGGCGGTCATTGTGTAAGTGCCTGCCGGTTCCTCTAACAAACCTGCGGGATTGCCTCTGAACCAAATCGTCAGCATCAGCATGTTGATACCGTTCTCGGTCCAGTCGCGCGGATAAGTCAACGTCAGCTCCGCTTCCGAATACTTGAATTTGCCTTGCTGATTGTTGTCATAGAATAACGGCATCGATTGGTTACCTCCGTGAACGATGGTCTCCTCGGTGTAAGAAGCCGTGTTTTCGTCGCCCACAGCCGAGCCGCTTCCATTACCGGCATAGTAAGGGTCAGTACCCGGCGTACCATAACCAAGCCCGTCTTTCCAGGTGTACCATATCTGGTTGTCGCCGGCGTCGTAGTCCTCGAAACCGTCCACGATAAGGAAGTTGGCGGTCGTAAAGCTCCAGACGCCTCCTACCCACGGACTTTCGGGATTGAGGTTATTGACTTCATCGACACGCCAGTAGTAAGTGGTATCCCAATCGAGTTTTCCGGGGTCGTAGCTTTGGGAACCGAGGTTCCTTGTGCCTTTGTACTCGGGTGAGCTTGTATCGGCATTGCGGACGGCCTCTTGGCCGGTGCCGAAATAGACTTCATGCGAAGAAGCATAATCTCCGGCACCCCAGGTAAGAATAGTTGTCTGTTTTACATCTGTGGCGCCGCTCGGTGGGTTAGCGCTGCCGGCCTTTACAGGCAGTGACAGTGCGGCCTGCGGAATTAGCTGCTTTGGCGTGCGGGGACTTGACCAGCGCAGCTCTGCCACTGCACCACTGTCATCCTCAAAATATTCCATTACAACGCTGTATAGCTGCCCTGCCACAAGTTCGATGGCCCCCTTGTCCTCAGTGGGCGAGCGGTTGACCCAACTATCAACAAGCTGCTGACCCTCGACCCACAGGCGTACACCCTCATCGCTTCTGGCGTAGAAGGTGTAGGTCTCGGTAAATGCCGCCTCTAACTGGCCTGTCCATCTGACTGAGAACTGATCAGCACCGACTAACGGATCCGGTTCGCCCGCGCCCCAGTTAAAGTTGATTTGAGGGTCCACCCGGGTCAGCACAAGATTCTCAAAATTCATACCTTTATAGTAGTCTGCTCTGACACCGCCGCCTGCTTTCATAGTCCCGAAGCTCCAGACGTCGCCTGTATATGTACCGATGCCATCGAACTCATCGATGCGCCAGTAATAGGTCTTATCTAAGTCGAGAGTGCCGGGGACATAGGCTGTATCTCCCACGGGGCCTCTGGAGGTGTCGGGCGTGCCGGCATTGACATCGGCAAAATTGTCGCCGAAGTACGCATAGTGCACTTTCGCACCGTAACCGGTATTCCAGCTAAGGGCGATATTCGGATCAACAAATTTGGCGCCGTCAGGAGGGTTGGGGTTATAGGCGATCTTAGGGGGAACGGTAAAGCTCCAGAGGTCGCCTTTGTGTATCGTAGTACCATCGGCTTCAATCTCGTCAACCCGCCAGTAATAAGTCGTGCCCGGGACAAGGCCATCCGGAAAAGCAAATCCGGGAAAACCAACAACCAAAAAAGTCGCGGTCTGGTTGCCCTGGAAGGTGCCCTCGGCACCGGCGTTGACATCATCGAAATTGTCACCGAAGTACACATCATGCGAGGCTGCGGTGGTTCCGGGGGTCCAGGAGAGGCTCGCCCATGTGTCCTCGTGCAGGGCACCATCGGCCGGCTTGGGACCATAGGCTTGGGGCATCTGTCCCAGCATAATGTCCTGAATTTCCTCCGCGGTGAGCGCATGGTTGTAGATGCGGACGTCGTCCACAGCACCGTTGAAGGGGCCGCCGCCGCCTATATAGCCAGATCCAAACTGAAGTCCTGCATCGGTCTTCGAGCCGAGGGTGAAACCGCCGCTATTTACTTCCACGCCGTCCCTATACATCGTCGCAGTGGTTCCATCACACGTAACAGCTATATGCTGCCATTCTCCTTCCGGCAGAGTTTCACTCGTACCACCAACTCCTCCACCCTCCCGTCGCCCAAACCACAGAATGCCAGTAGTATTGTTGGCTTCCATGAACCACATCATCTCGCCGATGGGGGCAGGGCCCCAACTGTTCCTCTTGCTGATTAAGCCCTGCCATTCTCCTGAAAGCCCGTTCCATTTCACCCACAGAGCAATAGTTAGCTGGTCGGTTCCCTCTGAAGGATTCCAGGTTCCCAGGTCAACGTGGCCGCCAACGGTACCTGAGAACTCCAGCGCCTTGCCGAACTTGCCGGCTATCCACCTTGGATCACCGTTCAACGTACCGTTGTGCCCATCGCCGGACGCATCTGTAGCAGTGTTGCCGCTTCCCTCATCCAGCGGATAGTAGGCAACCAAATCAGCAACTGCGGTGCTTGCAGCCAATCCTATCACCAAAGCAAAAGAAATCGAAAAAATAAATTTTCTGCACATAATAATACTCTCGTAAAAAAGTCGGTATAAAAACGACCTATAACAATTTTCATACTTACGACACATATTTTATACTTACACAGGATAAGTTCTTGCGATTTGACACTGCCTCCTTCCTTCAGAAATCCCAATATAGGCTGTCAATCGAGACGCAAACTCCTCACAGCGAAGCGCAAGCATTACCTACTCTATTTGTACCAAATTAGCCATATTCTCGTCAAGGAAAAACATCCACTGTTTTTGAAGGATTTGCTCATTGTCTGCCTAATTGTCGGGAAACAGCGGTTGATTTTTCTTTGTGCCTTAGCGTTCTTCGTGGTTAAATAAGAGTCTATGAGGTTTGTGTTTGTGTGGGGCCGGCCCTGGGCGAAGCCGAGTGGGCGGGTTTCCGTGGCTTTATAATCTTTGTTTTCCGGGAAGCTAAATGATGGCAAAATCGCAGTCCAATTCTGCTGATATTGAAAAATGGCTCAGATTAATCAGAACTGATAGTGTTGGCCCTACTACTTTCGCAAAGCTGATAAAACATTTCGGCTCAGCGGACAGGGCGTTAGGTGCTTCGGTCAGTGAGTTAGCCAAAATTAATGGAGTGGGTTTCAAAACCGCTGAGCGGATTGCCGCGACACGTGGCAAGTTCGATGTTACCGCCGAGCTGGAATTAGCACAGAAGCTCGACATCTGGATAATCAATCTCGACGATAAACGATACCCGCCTGCGTTGAAACAGATTTACGACCCTCCGCCGGTCCTTTACATAAAAGGGAGTTTGACGCGAGAAGATAATTTGGCGATTTCGATAGTGGGCTCGCGGCGCTGCAGTTTGTACGGGCAGGAGCAGTCTTCGCGATTTGCTCATTTTTTAAGCTCGGCCGGCTTTACTATTTGTTCGGGTATGGCCCGGGGAATAGATACAGCAGCACATCAAGGTGCGTTATCAGCGGGCGGGCGAACAATTGCGGTGCAGGGCTGCGGGCTGGCAAATATCTTTCCGCCGGAGAACAAAAAGCTGTTTGAGCTTATAGCTGAATCCGGTGCCTGCATTAGCGAATTGCCGTTGGGGTACGAGCCGTTGTCGGAGAACTTCCCGCCACGTAATAGAATAATAGCGGGGTTGTCTCTTGGCACAATCGTTGTCGAGGCGGGATTTCGTTCGGGAGCGTTGATTACCGCCAGAGCGGCACTGGAAAATAATCGGGAGGTGATGGCGGTGCCGGGGAAGATTGATTCGCCGTTGAGTAAAGGCACACATCAACTGCTAAAACAGGGGGCGAAGCTGATAGAATCCGTTGAGGACGTGATGGAAGGGCTGGGGTATATCGGCGAACAATTGGAAGACCACGTAAGCACGGCGGCTGAAAAGGCGGCCCAAAGCGTAGAGACACCATTGTTCGACATAAAAGCGTTGAAGCTGAGCGGGCCTGAAAAGACGATTTTTGAATGCCTCAATAAAGAGCCGTCGCACATAGAAGAAATAATCGCGGACACCGATTTGGCGGCGGGAAGTGTTAATGCAGGCTTAGTATCGCTGCGGCTCAAGGGCCTGATAAAGCAACTGCCGGGCAGTCTGTTCGTGAAAAGATAAGTAGAGCATAAGTGCACAAGAGCATAAATAAACGAGCTGCTCTTTTTTGCATAATCTTGTTGGAAAAAAACACTCGTAATCCCAGAGATTTCCCTTGACGGGAAGGTAGATAATTTGGTATAGATTAGGTTAGTGAAGTTTGTGCCTGCGCAGTCGGGCATCTGTGGATTTAAGTTCGTCCAGCAGGCGTAATTCTTGTAGTTTTCCAAATAGAGGAGGAATTATAGCAGAAACTTTGCGTTTCGCAGTGAAGATATTTTGCATTTCAATTAACAACCTATATTTAGTTTTTAAAAGGAGGACTATTATGTACAGGAAATTGTTTTGTTTGGTCTCTTTCGTTTTAGTGCTGGGCCTGACAGGTATGGCCGGTGCTGAAGAAGGTCTGATCGGCGAGTATTATCACGGCAGCGCCTCGGACGCCTGGGATGATTTGGTTATGGAGCGCCTGGATCCTACGGTTGATTTTAGTTGGGGTGACGGCTCGCCGGAGCCGGGGGTTGTCAATGTTGACAATTTTAAGGTGCGCTGGACGGGTGAGGTCGAGATACCGAGCACCGGCACCTACACTTTCTACACGCAGACAGACGACGGGGTCAGGTTGTGGGTGAACGACGTACTGGTTCTTGAAAACTGGACGGATCATGGTAGTACCCAGGACAGCGGTGACATTAACCTGGAAGGCGGACAGAGATACCCGATTAAATTAGAGTGGTATGAGAACGGCGGCGGTGCCGTATGCCAACTGTCCTGGGAGGGCCCAACAATAGCCCGGCAGATTATCCCAAGCCCGTATCTGTGGGTGGGCGGGGACAGGCCGAACGCCCATAATCCGACCCCGGCTGACGGTACCCTGCTTAGAGATACGTGGCTGATTCTTAGCTGGGTGCCGGGAGATTTTGCGGTCTCGCACGATGTGTACTTAAGCGAAAATTTTGACGATGTGGATGCCGGCACCACCGAGGCGTTTCAAGGCAACCAGACCTTAACGGAATTTACTATTGGCTTTCCCGGATTTGCTTATCCGGACGGCCTCGTTCCGGGCACGACATATTACTGGCGAATTGATGAGGTTGAGGCCGATGGCACTACAAAATACAAAGGCTTTGTCTGGAGCTTCGCGGTTCCACCCAAGACCGCCTATTTTCCCGAACCGGCTGATGGTGCCGAGGCTGTAGATCCGGAAGGTAAACTTAGCTGGACGCCGGGTTTCGGTTCGATACTACACTATGTGTACTTTGGTGACAATTTTGACGATGTGAGCAATGCCGCTGGAGCACTCCCTCTGGGAAATGCAACCTTTGACCCCGGCCCGCTTCAATTGTCTAAGATTTACTACTGGCGCGTCGATGAGTTCGACATGGTCGAAACGCATAAAGGAGATGTCTGGAGCTTTACGACTGAGGGCGCCGTCGGGAACCCGAATCCATCTAATGGTGCTGTGGACGCAAAGCAGACACCTGTTCTGAGCTGGGTGCCGGGAATCTTCGCCGCTTCACACAACGTTTATTTCGGTACTGATGAAGAGGTCGTGCGTAATGCCGATACAAGTGCACCAGAGTACAAAGGTAACCAGGCTCTCAGTTCCGAAAGCTATATCCCCGGACAACTTGAGTGGGATTCTACTTATTACTGGCGTGTTGATGAGGTCAATGATACCAATCCAGGCAGCCCGTGGACCGGCGCCCTTTGGAGCTTTAAGACCGCCAACTTCCCCGTCATAGAAGATTTTGAGTACTACAATGACCTTGAGCCCGATAATCCAGAGAGCAACAACATCTTTTACACATGGTTAGATGGATTCGACGACCCGGCAAACGGTTCTCTCGTTGGTTATGAATTTCCTCCTTTTACCGAGCGAATTATCGTTCACAGTGGTAAACAGTCGATGCCGTTATACTACGACAACAGTGTTACGCACTCTGAGGCGGTCATGACATTGGATTATCCGACTGACTGGACCGAAGGAGGTGTTACAACACTGACGATTTGGTTCTATGGCGACCCGGACAATGCCGCTGAGCAATTGTATGTCGCTCTCAATGGCAGCGCAGTGGTCAATCATGATAATCCAGATGCAGCCCAGATAACTGAATGGACCCAATGGAATATCGACCTGCAGGCGTTTGCAGGCCAAGGCGTTGACCTTACAAATGTCAATACGATTGCTCTTGGTCTTGGCAATAAGAATCCCGATGTTTCGGGACAGGCTGGTGGTTCAGGTATGATGTACTTTGATGATATTCGTCTGTATCGACCGGCACAATAAGTTGTGTTATTTGGCTGGCCCCCATTGCTTCTTGCAAAGCAAGATATGGGGGTACAGTTGACCCCGTTAGACAACGTCGTATTTTTAATATCTAACGAGGTTGATATAGCAGATTTGTATCAGTTGTAACTGCGGTTACGCAAGTGCAGGCAGTTCGGGGCTTATATTGAATGGTTCGATATAAGCCCTTTTTTAGTGGTCAGACTTATTCATGGTTGGTTTTACCTCTCATAGTTCTCCGAAATTTCTCTTGTGCTGCAGTTTGGCAAGGCTGCTGTTGGTATTATCTTTTTTGTAATACTAAACGTGTACGCAGGTTGCAAATGAATATTCTGTAATATCGAATTGCTGTTTTTTTTCAGCACATAAATATCGATTATTGATTAGTGATTGTTTATAATTGACAGCGAATAAGATATATAGAAACGAATATTAAGAAATCGGGAAATAAATGTTGTTCTTATTTTATGAACTGGAGGTGTCCTATGAAAAAGTCATTATTAACCCTGACGCGCCGGTCGTTTATCAAAAAAACTTCGGCGGGATTGGCCGGTGCGGCTTTGGCCGGGGCAGGAGCAAGCTCTCTTTATGGAAATGTCATTAAAAAAACAAACAAGTTGGCCCTTCTTGGCGGTACACCTGTGCGAGCAAAGAAGTTTCCTTCGACCTGGCCTATTTTTGACGAGAATGAGGAAAAAGCCCTGTTAAAGGCGCTTCGCAACCGAAACTGGTGCTGTTTGAAAGGTAATTTCGTTTACGACTTTGAAAAGCAGTTCGCCGAGGCGATGGGTGTGCGTTACTGCACTTTATCTAACGGAGGGACTACGGCGCTTAGCGCTTCTTTGCATGTGTTAGGTGTAGGGCCGGGTGATGAAGTTATTACCACGCCGAACACGTTTATCGCAACTATTAACGTTATATGCAATGTCCATGCGCTGCCTGTGTTTGTTGATATTGACGGCGATACCGGCTTGATGAACGCCGGGCTTGTAGAAGAGGCCGTAACGGAACATACAAAGGTGATTCTGCCCGTTCATTTGGCCGGGTATCCGCTTGATATAGAGAAAATTATGGCTATAGCTGATAAGCATAAGATTCCGGTTGTTGAGGATGCGTGCCAATCGGTGTTTGCAGAAGTAAATAATAAAAAGGTCGGCACATTCGGGACCACGGGCTGTATAAGTTTTCAGGAGTGGAAATCTTTAGTTTCCGGCGAAGGCGGGGCCCTATTGGGAGATGATGAAGAGCTGATGCGCAGATGCGCGGCGTTTGTGAACAACGGGAGAGACCCTAAAAGGGCCAAGAGGGGCTATCCTTACCCCGGGTCTAATCATCGAATGACCGAGTTTCAGGCAGCCATTCTTACAGAACAGTTTAAGCGTTTTAAGAAACAAGATGCGGTCCGTCAAAAGAATGGTAAATACTTAGAGAAAAAATTAAGTGAGATTCCCGGCCTTAAAACCAGAAAGCGGTACTGCGAGAAAACAAAAATCACATACGTTAGATTTGAATTAGATTATGATAAGCGGTATTTCAACAATGTTCCTGCTTCAAGATTTGCCAAGGCGGTTCGGGCTGAAGGCGTCCCCATCTCAGGGAGGGAAAGGAGATATGGAAGAGGCTGCCATAAGGAAGGGATGTTGCAAGAACATCTTAATTCAGATGCATTTCGGGTATCATTCTCCAAGGCCCGGCTGAAAGAATACAGGGAATCGCTGCTGCGTCTGCCGGTTATGGATAACGTCGAGCCCAGCGGAAAAGAAATGCTTTCCATGGACAGTAAGATAGCTTTTCTCGAACGTAAAAAAGACATGGACGATATTATAGAAGCCTTTGCAAAGGTAGCGAAGAATATAAACAAACTTACATAGTGCTCTATGACATTTGATTTTGTGGTTTAAAACCTGCGGTGAAACCGCAGGCTAAATATTTAGGTTTGGTGGCTCTGATACCCACAAATTCAATTGTCATAAGGCAGTAGGCACAAACGGGAGATAGCTGATGGGAACAATTGATTTACGCAGTGACACTGTTACTTTGCCGACACCGGCGATGCGAGAGGCTGTCTATCGCGCTGAACTTGGCGATGACGTTTTCGGCGAAGACCCGACGACGAACCGGCTTGAGAAAATGGCTGCTGAACGAATGGGAAAGGAAGCGGCACTTCTGGTGGTTAGCGGGACGATGGGAAATTTGGTGTGCACTCTTACTCATTGCAGGCGTGGAGAGGAGGTGATTTTGGGGGACCGGTCACATACGTTTCTTTACGAAGCCGGCGGCATGTCAACGCTGGGCGGGATACACCCGCATACGCTCAGCAATCAGCCTGACGGTACGATGAGATTGGAGGACATCGAGGGGGCCATTCGCGGCAATAACGTGCACTTTCCACGGACCCGGCTGATATGTCTGGAGAATACTCATAACCGCTGTTACGGCTCTGCGCTTACCTCTGAGTATATTGGTTCAGTTGCGGCACTGGCAAAGGAGCACGGCCTTTCGGTACATCTTGACGGCGCCCGGATATTCAATGCTGCTGTTGCCCTGGGGATTGACGTCAAAGAGCTGACTGCGAACGTTGATTCGCTGAGTTTCTGCCTTTCGAAAGGGCTTTCAGCGCCGGTGGGCTCGGTGGTTTGCGGTTCGAGCGAATTCATCGCAGAGGCACGGCGGGCGCGTAAAGTGTTAGGGGGCGGGATGCGCCAGGCTGGGGTAATAGCGGCGGCAGGTATTAAAGCGCTGGAAGAGATGGTGGATAGATTGGCAGAGGACCATGAAAACGCCCGGCGTCTGGCTGAAGGGGTCGCGGGTATAGGCGGATTGTCGATTGAGCCGGCAAAGGTGCAGACAAATATCATTTACTTCGAGCTGGACGAGGAACGGATGACGCCAACAGAACTGGTAACCGAACTTAATAAGACAGGAGTTAAATTACTGGCTGTGGGGCCCAGACGACTTCGGGCGGTAACTCACTACGGTATCAGTGCAAAGGACATCGATTTGACAGTAAAGGCCCTGGGTGAGGTGATGAAGGCGGCATAGTAGTCTGTGATATATGATTTGAGGAATCCAAACCACCAAAACGTTTTAACCAGGAGAGATAAAATGAAACGAACATACCAAACAACAGTTACAATAATAGTAATCGCGGCGATTGTAAGCGCCTTTAGTATTACAGGTGGTCAAGGTGGGCAGAATAATCCGGCTTCTCAGCGGCTTGAAGGGGCGCGGCCCATTATCGATGCCGGCCGTTATCCGACTATCCAGGCGGCGATAGATGCGCTGCCGGATGAGGGCGGTGTTGTGCGTTTGCCGCCGGGTACGTTTGAGATTAGTAATCCTTTGAAGGTAACTAAGCCCGATGTGCTTATTGAAGGTGCCGGCACGGCCACGCATATTAAGAACGTCAATACCGAGGGCAAGAGTGCGCTGATACTTCAGCACCCAAGTGGAGGTGATAACCGAAAAGCTGAGCTGTGGCGGATTCGGTTAGCTAACTTTCGCATCACCGGCAACGAAAAGAGCGGCCATGGTATCGAGGCGAGGCGGATAAACGAAATCTTCATCGATGGTGTTACCGTTAGCTATCACGGCGGCGACGGCATTCAGCTATATTACTGCTACGAGGACCCGCGGATATGCGATTCGCTGATAACTTATAACAAAAAGACGGGCCTCAACGTGATAGGCTGCCATGATGTTGTCGTCTCGGCGAACCAGTTTGAGGAAAACCACGATGCCGTTAGGTTCATTGACGGCTTCAACCTCTGTATGACAGGCAACAATCTCGACGACCATTTGGGCCACGGTGTTGTGATTGAGAATACCTACGGCTCGGTCGTCTCAGGCAATATGATAGAAGAATGCGCGGGCACAGCCATTGTGTTAGACAGGGACTGCTACGGTATTGCGCTTAGCGCCAATGTGATTGCGCACAACAGTTCCGGCGGAATAGACCTTCGCGATGCACACGGCTGCACTGTAAGTGCCAACACCTTCACAATTTCCGGCCCGGACGCTCTGACTATCGGGCCAAACAGCGGACGCATTACGGTTACCGGCAACAACTTCTCCGACAGCTACCTCGGCGACGGCAAGGTAAAACGCGGGACGAATGACCTAACAGCAGCCGGTATGGTTCTCAATGGTACATCCGATGTCACAGTAGTCGGAAACCTGTTTTCGAGTGTCCGACCAAAGGCGCTAACCATCAAAGGTAAGCCAAGCAAGTGTGTACTATTTACTGACAATGTTCTGGTTGATGTGGCCAGCGACCACAACAAGTTAGACGCATCGTTAGTCAAAGATAACCTTCAGACAGAGCGTTAAGGTCAAGGGCAAAACAGGGAGAAAATTCAAAAATGAAACTGACGAAGATACTGTTAATAGGGCTTTTATTTGGTTGGTGTTTGTCAATTGCAGAGATACAGGCAGTTGAAACGAAGTTCGTATATCCGGGGAAAGAATGGGCAATTAAAAGACCTGAGCAAGTCGGTCTGAATGTAACGAAACTGAAAGAAATAGGTGGTTATGCCGGTGGATTTGGCTGTGTGGTGCGGCATGGGTATATGGTCTATAGCTGGGGTGATGCGAGCAGGCGAAAAGACGTTGCCTCAGCGGCAAAACCTTTTTACGCACACTTTTTGTTTAAGGCCGTGGAGGATGGCAAAATCTCCGGCCTTGACGAACTGGTCAACAGATGGGAACCACGGCTGAATCAAATTAACAAGGACCGTGGCTATAAAGATAGAAATATCAAATGGAGAGACTTTGCGAACCAGATATCATGCTACGGTCTTGCTGAGGCGCCGGGGACAGCCTATGCTTACAACGACTGGCAGATGGCGCTGTTCTGGGACACGCTGTTTAAAAAGGTCTATGGCGTTAGCTATGAGACGGTTGACGCTGAAGTTTTGCATCCTCAGCTTACCGACCAGCTTCAATGCCAGGACAATCCGACGTTTATGGCCTTCGGTGTCAAGGACAGGCCCGGTCGATTGGCGATTTCGCCGCGTGATTTTGCACGCTTTGGATTGTTGTATTTGCGTGAAGGCAAATGGAAAAACAAACAATTGATTAGCGTTAATCATGCGGCGATGGCGGTAACGAGCCCTTTACCAAATTCGATTCCACGGACGGACGGCCAGGAAGCGGAGATGATACCGGGACAACATTCGATAGGCTCCAAGAGAATCCCGGATAATCAGTGTGACCATGTGGGCAGTTATAGCTGGCTGTGGTGGACCAATGGTGTTGGGCGTGACGGGGCACGGCATTGGCCGGATGTGCCGGTAGATACTTATGGCTGTTTCGGGCATGGGGGTCTGCGTGCTATGGTTGTTATGCCGGGCATGGATCTGATTATTAGCTGGAACGACACTAAGATTCGGGGAAGTGAAATGGAAAACCATACGCTGAAGCTTCTCAAAGATTCCGTGATAGTATTGGAGCCTATGAATGGCCAGATCGTTGTCGATTCTGAGCATCCGCAGTGGCTCAAACGCAAGGGTGGCGGCCCTTTCTTTATGTGCGGGCCGGGCGACCCGGAGGATTTTCTTTATCGCGGAAGGCTAAAGCCGGACGGGACCCGTGACGGTGACCAAAGAAAATTGATAGAGAAAATGAAAGGGACCGGCGCCAATTGTATTTACCTGATGGCTGTGCGGTCGCACGGCGGCGACGGAGATAAAACGCATAATCCATTTGTGAATAACGACCCGCGTAAAGGCATCAATTCGAAGGTGCTCGCGCAATGGGAAGAGTGGTTTACGGAAATGGACAGGAACGGCATTGTCATATATCTGTTCCTCTATGACGACAGCGCGCGGATTTGGAGGACTGGCGACAAGGTAGGCAAAGAAGAAAGGGATTTTATCCATACGCTCGTCAACCGGTTCGAACATCATAAAAATCTGATATGGTGCATCGCGGAGGAATACCAGGAAGCGTTAAGTGTAAAGCGGGTGAAAAATATCGCGGCGGAGATTCGAGCGGCTGACGATTATGACCATGTGATTGCCGTGCACAAACTTAACGGGCTGGATTTTTCGGAGTTTGCAGATGAGCCGGGTATCGACCAGTTTGCCATCCAGTATAATCAGTCAAGTGCCGATGCTTTGCATAATGCTATGGTCAGCGCCTTCAAACAGGCAAAAGGTAGATACAATCTTAATATGTCTGAGGCGGCGGACTATGGGCCTGGACAAGAAGGACGCAAGAAAAGCTGGGCGTGCGCAATGGGTGGTGCGTATGTAATGATTCTGGAAATGGATATCGCTACGACAGCAAAAAATGACCTTGAAGATTGCGGGAGGTTAGTGCGCTTTTTCGAGTCCACCAATTTTAACGAAATGTCGCCGCACGATGAGTTGAAATTTGCAGGGACAAAATACGTGTTGGCGCAGCCGGGATTCAGTTACATCGCTTATTCTCCGGAGCTGAAAGGCAAAATTGGACTAAAGGATATGAGGCAGGGGACCTTTGTATTTCGCTGGTTTGATTGTGTAACCAGAAAAGAGGTTAGACAATCCGAAGTAAACGTTAAGGCCGGTGACCAAAGCTGGAAAAAACCTGGTGGTATCGGCAGAGAATTAGCGGTATATATAACAAGAATCGAGAAATAATGTAATGAAAAATGAAGGGAGAATAAAGTCCGATGAATGATGTTCAAATCTTTACGACGCCGATTTTAGACGGGATTAAAATCAAGGAATATAAAGGTATTGTGATAACGCGGAACGTTCGGGCGGTCAATATTATCCGCGACTTCTTCACGAAATTTCGCGATATCTTCGGCGGACGCTCGGCCTCGTATCAGGATGTTATGAAGTCGATGCAGGATGACGTTATCGCTGAGGCGAAAGAAGAAGCGAGGAAACGCGGCGCCAATGCCATTGTTGGCTTCACTCTGGATTATGATAACATCGGCTCCAAGAACAAATCGCTTTTGATGGCCTCCGCCAAAGGCACGGCGGTCGTCATAGAATAAATGGTAGAATTATGGCGATTAGAAATTTAATAGCTGGAATGGTCTTATGTGTCACTTTGGTTTTGGGTTGTGCATCTGCTCCGCTGCCGGAGTATTCGGTTGAGCCGCTGCCGGAGTATGATGCACTGTTTACCAGGACGGAAGGCTGGACGGGTGCGGACGCGGTGTACTCGGTGGCATTGGCTGATGAGGTGACGCTCTGGTTATACAGCGATACGTGGATTGGTGATATCGTCGATGGAAAGCACAAGGGCGCAACGATGGTAAACAATTCGATTGCGCTTCAGCAAGGCAAAGACCCTGCAACAGCCTCTGTTGAATTTTTCTGGCAGACAACAAAGGAGGGTAAGCCGGCTGCCTTTATCAGGCCGGCCTACGGGACGGGGTGGTTCTGGATATTTGATGGAGTCGTGGCCGATGGGAAGTTGTATCTGTTTTTAATGCAAATAATCAAAACCGATGAAAAAGGTATATGGGGATTCAAACACATCGGGACATGGTTGGGCGAAGTGGAAAATCCGCACGATGACCCTTTGGCCTGGCGAGTTAGGCAATACAAAATTCCTTACGGGCGATATTCGAAGGACGGCATGTTTTTTGGTTCGGCGGTTATGAGGGACGGGGATTTTGTCTATATCTACGGAGCTAATGAGGACTGGAGTAAAGGGATGAGCGGGCGAAGCATGATAGTCGCTCGCGTGCGGTTCGACAAAATGGCTGACTTCGAGGAGTGGCGTTTCTTTAGTGATTTGGATTGGACAGCTGACATTAAAGGTATCTCTGAGCTTTTTGATGGTACGGCAACAGAGTATTCGGTTTGTTATCAGCCGGCCATTAAGCAGTATGTTACCGTCTATACGGAAAATGGGATGTCGAAGAATATACTGATGCGGTTTTCGCCGACACCGGCTGGGCCGTGGAGTTCTGCTTATAAGATTTACGAGTGTCCTGAAACAGGATGGCATAAGACGTACTTTTGCTACGCGGCGAAGGCGCATCCGGAAATTTCAAAGAAGGATGAATTGATAGTTACGTATGTTTGCAATTCCACCGATTTTTGGAAAATGGTGGCGGATACGCGGATATATCGGCCACGTTTTTTGAAGATTAAGTTTGACATTCAAGCCAAATAAAGACTGAACTTATGCAGAACTCCTGCTATTATAGAAAATGAGGTGATAGTTATGGATAAACTTTATGAACACTCGGAGACGGGATGCTGCCCGCGATTTAATCCTGAGCCGTGGGATGAAAAAGAGATAACTTTTGAGAATAAATTGTTTGTTAAGGACCATGTCAGAAGTTTTTTTCACATCCCGCTGAATTTCGCGAAAGTAATGGTAAAGAATATGGAGATGATTCAAAAGGCCGATGCTCTTGTGCCGACGCCCGTTATGCTCTCGGATGAAAAATCTCTCTGGGGGGCTGATATCTATATCGCAGTGGCCAAAGAGGTTCCGGGTGCGAAGATGGAAAGAATATCAGGGACTTTTTTGACCAAGGTTTTTGAAGGGCCATACAAAAACGCCGGGCAGTGGGCAAAAGAAATGAAAGACTATGTCAAAACAAAGGCCAGAGAAATTAAGAAGATGTACTTTTTCTATACCACCTGCCCGAAATGTGCCGAGTTTTACGGCAAAAATTACACCGTCGTATTAGCGAAGGTTTAGAAAAATAATTAATCTAACAGCATGCTTCGAAACTCTACATAAATGGCTGATGACAACAATGGTTCGCTTTACTCACAATGATGAGCTTGGGAGTTAGGGTTTGACGGGAAGGGGAGTTTTAGATATTGTGTGGTCTGAGAGTAGAATTTGGCATCATAGGGGTTGAGAATGAATAAGGGAAATATGTTGTGAGATGACGGTAAAATGAGATTTCTATCTATTTAGGGAGAGAAGTTTTCAAATGAAGTTTAAAGATGAGGAAATAGAAAAACTGGATTTAAGTAATGTCGATGATATTGCGCAATTGATTATTGTATATCTATGCGGCGAAAAACATGATAAACAATTATCTGAAAGTGATAGAAGGTTGCTGAAAGATTTGTTGAATAATGCAAGACAGAGAGATTTGAATTATGAACAATTCAACGAACTTCTGCTTTTATTGAATCAAGCTAGGGTGAGTAATGGTTTTTTCAAAAAGTTTTTTTGGGGAAAAGACAGTATTTCGTTAGATGAGTTGAGGAAAGGCGTGACAGAATTCAGAGGATTTGCAATGCTGTGTTTTGGCAACTTCAGGTTTGCTTATAAAAATCTTATTCAAAAAGATGAGAAGCAACTGAAGAAAATTCATAAGTCATACTGCAGAGAGCCTACAGATATTTTGGAGGAATTTAAAAGACCTCAAAAGATGCTTAGAATCAACCTCATTGGGAGAAATGAAACGTGGTATCTGGGTAATATTTCAAAGCAAAAACTTGAAAAGGAGTACGAGATTGTAGAAAGTTTAATTTCTTCTGTAGAGGAGAATAAAAAGGGACCTTTGGAACTGTCGAAAGAAGAACTTTTGGAAGTGTCAGAAAAATATCTGAGGATGCAGGAGACTATGATAAGTGCACAGGATAAAGCTTTAAGAAATACGGATATTTATCTCATATGGGACTATATGGATGTTTACATAGCCACTTCAATGAGGCATAAGTGGGAATTTCAAGAGACTTTCGATTTCATAAATGAGGTGTTTGGTGATTCTAAGATAGAAAAACTGAATCTTCGCTACTTTGACCCAACGCAGTCTAAGTGTAAGAATAGGATAGATAAAGGCTTAGTTGAAGGTTTAATGTTGAAACGGGTGCAATGTTGTATTTATATGGCTCAAGAAAGTGATACTATGGGTAAGGATTCGGAACTTGCTGCAACTTTGGCACAAGGGAAACCTGTCATAGCTTACATACCCACGGTTAATATTGATGAGTATTCAGAAAAAATTAAAAGATATCCGTTAGATTATTTTGAAAAGAGATTGCTGATTCTGCAGGCTGAGGAGATATTTGGCGATAAAGAATGTGACGCTGAATTTAAAAAGTGCGATAATGAATTCGAAGAAAATATTTCACGTTTTCGAAAAGATTTGGATAACTATCGTAACTCTCAACCCCTTACTTTGTGGGAGGAAAAAGAGAATGAGTTTAAATGCAAGAATGATTATTTCGATATCATGTGCCGAATTCTTGCAATAGCTGAATATTATCATTTTGAAAAACGAGCTGCTATACTGAAGGAATATCATCCATTAGCTATTCAGGTAGATCTGAGATCCGGGGTAGCAAATGGGGTTTTAGTAGCAAGAAGCATCAAGGAATGTGCTAAATTACTATACCAAATTTTAACCAACAAGATGGAGTTTATAATAAAGCATAAAGATGAAGGTGTTACTGTACTTGAGGAAAAAGTTTCAGGATGTCCTTTTCGAGTTGTAACTGACGATGAAAAATTAACTAATTCTTTTTGGAATTTTTACTTGACTTCAGAATGAGTATTTTATAAGATTAAGTAACAAAGGAGACTTAAACAATGATTAGATTCTTTAAATCTAGAAGACCAGGCCCAGCAGATTTAACTTGGGAAGAAAAGAACTCCGCTGATTATATCTATCATCCTAAGGATACTAGTAAATTGCGAGATTTTATCGAACGAGAGCGCAACTCCAAAGAAGAACCACAGCAAACGGAACAATCGTCAAAGGATAAATAGTAGTCAGGTGAGATAGCAACTTCATCTAACACCGTGTCAAAGACTACGTTTCATTTCGTCCAAATAGCTTTTGGGTTTAACAAACATTAGGGGCGCTATCTGAATCACTGGTGTGCTGGGACAGGATTTGGGGGGGGGGGTAAGGGGTAGTCTATTATGCCTTATATATTTGCTGTAACAATACCTTATATGGCTATAACTATAATTTTTATTGTCTTGGCCACGGCTGTTGGTGCTTTTGTCAGAAAAAGAAGCAGAGACAAGTGCCTGAAAGATTTTTCGCAGAATATGGTAACGCTGGAGGAGACATCCGGCAAGGCAATATGGGGCACATTGAGAGTGGAAAATACAGGGCTGGAATTTGTTTATCCGGAAAAACACAAAGACGAAGAAGGACACGATGAGACAAGCTATATTTTATATAAGTACGAGTATCCTAATATTGCGGCTTTGATTCGTTTTCACGATGAGCTAAATGAACATAATAAAGAAGAGAGGGAAAAAGAATTAAAGAGGACGTATCATCCGACTTTGCTGCAGAGGTTTAAGAGAAAAATAAAAAATGTTTTCAAAACAGTAAGAGATTCGGTGATGGAGATAGTGAATCTGTTAATCAGTCAGGCTAAAAAAGCCACACC
>SDBU01004193.1_pt1 | contig 17844 bp, 11 predicted proteins | sample 2277071 | NCBI WGS metagenome assembly SDBU01 (sample SAMN10397929, study PRJNA504765) | marine sediment metagenome | isolation source: marine sediment core GS08_GC12, 126 cmbsf | place: Arctic Ocean: Gakkel Ridge, Loki's castle | collected 2008 | reverse complement strand
CTTCAGGGCCATATTCTGATCATCGATGCTGCGATCCAGCCCCGCCAGCGTAGCCTGCAGCTCCGCAACTCGCTGCGAAACATCATCTGCCATCAACTCTTTCAATTTCGCCTGCAGAACCGCCACCATCTCCTCGGACCGCTTCTGCTCCGCCTGCTGCTCCCGGATGCGAAGCAAGAGCATCCGTCGCTTCTCGTCCATGGTTTCAATCTCAGCCTGGAGGTCGGCGGCCACCGACTCGCGCCATTCCGCTTCCTGCGTCCACTTAGCTGCGTCCCGCTCCATACTAGCGATCGAATCCTCTTGTCTCCTTATCTGGACGCTCAAATCTTCCATTTGACTCTGAATCTGTCGGCGAGACTCCTCGAGCCGCTCGACTTCCGCACGTTTAGCCTCGACCGCGGCCCTGACGCCCTCGACAGCCGAATCCAAAGCCGAGATTTGCGCCGGCAACTGTCTCCTCTGCCGCTCCCAAGCGAGGACGCCGTCGGAAGGCGTATCGCTTCCTGCGATCACCAATCCATCGGATCTCACCACATCCCCATCCAGCGAGACCGAGATCGCAGTTCCTCTCAAATCCTCTCGGATCTCCCAGGCCGCCTGCAGGTTCCTCACAATTATCACGTTGCCCAGCAACACCTGGACCACGGGAGCAAAGGAGGGATCAAAAGACACCAGATCGCTAGCTCGCCCCACCACATCCGAGTGCTGCGGCACCTTCACGAGCTTGCCTGGACGCAGATCATTGCGGGGAAGAAGGCCCATCTTTCCCTGACCAGCCCGCTTGAGCAATCGAATGGCCGAAAGCACATCGTTCCAGTCATCCATCACGACGGACTGAAGGAGCCACGCCAGAGCGGCCTCTATCGCGCGCTCCAGGTCGGAGGGAACCTGTAACAAGTCGATAAATAATTCGAGATTACCACCAGTCTCCCTCGCGCGCTCTCGAAGGGCCCTGATGCCATCGCGACATCCAGTCATCTCCTGAGCCATTCTCTCCGCCAGATCCAAGCGGGCCTTCTGAGCATGATATTCCTCTTCCATCTTTCGCAGTTCTTTCGCCTTCGTCTCGACCATCTCGGTGGTGATTCCGGAAGATTCGCGCCGCTCCTCCAAGGTCTTCGCGGCAGCTTCGAACTCTGCCCGAATCCTCTCCAACTCGTTTCGCTGCTCAGCCATCCGTCCCTCGTGCTGATGGGCCAAAGCGCGAAGGGATTCGATCCGACGCCTCTGCTCCTGGATTTCTTCCTCGGTTTCCTTAGTGCGCTCCTCCAGTTGAGTCACATGATTGTTGAGACTCGCCAAGTCGGAGGCGACTTCAAACGCTTCGCTCCGCGCCGCTTCCAGCTCCTGTTCCGCACCCTGTCGGGCAACCTCCAGCCTGGTTGCTTCCTCCCGAAGGCCGAGCAGCTCCTGTTCCAGACTCGCTCGATGGGCCTCCGTGTCGCCGAGCAAACCCTCGGCCCGAGAGACGCGATCCCTGTGAGAGGCGAGCTGCGCCTCCAGGGTCCGCCTCTCGCCTTCGTTCGCCTCCAGCTGCTCTCCGAGCGATCGTTGTCGCTCGCTGGCGACGGCCAGTTCTCGTTGGAGTGCCTCCACAGCGCCTCTCCTCTTGATCAGGTCATGGCGCCAGCTTCCCACCTGGCCGTTTTTTCTCTCCAATTCATCGCGCGTCCGCCGCATCCCCGCGCCATTGTCCTGCAAGGCTCTTCGGCGCTCCGCCGCCTCCCTTTCACGGGCCTCTGCCTGCTCTTCCGTCAAGGACAATGCCTCGCGTAAGCGCATCCACCGCTGGCCATACCACCGATGAAGGAGATCCTCCAGGGTCTTGGAGAGACGCATATACTCTTCGGCCCGCTGAGCCTGTCGCTGCAAAGCAGAAAACCGAGGAGCGATCTCGCTGATGACGTCGTTCACACGAAGCATATTCTGCCGCGTTTCCTCCAGCTTCCTCACGGCGACATCGCGCTTTCTCTGATAAGGGGTAATTCCCGCAGCTTGCTCGAAGAGTCGCCTTCGCTCCATAGGATTCAAGCTGAGAGCCTCATCCACGAGGCCCTGGCCGATCACCACATAGGAACCCGGGCCCAGCCCGCTACTGGAAAGGAGATCCGTGATGTCCCGCAGACGCGTCCGCGTTCCATTCAGAAAATACTCGTTCTCGCCCGATCGATAGGCTCGGCGAGAGATGGTCACCTCACTGTACTCTATGGGAAGCCACTGCTCCAAGTTGTCCAGGTTTATCGAGACCTCCGCCATTCCCAGGCGTGCCCGGGTGTCGGTCCCCGCGAAGATCATATCCTCCGTCCGCTTTCCTCGCAGCGTATTGAAGCTCTGTTCGCCCAAAACCCACCGGATCGCGTCGGCGATATTGCTCTTGCCGCTGCCATTGGGTCCCACGATAGCCGTGATGCCCGAGCTGAATGCGAAATTCGTCTTCGAGGCAAAGGTCTTGTACCCCTGGATATCCAAACTTCTCAAACGCATTTCCGCTTACCCTGATTCTCCGTCTCGAAACGCTTCCGAGCAGCACCCCCAGCCAAAACCCGGCATCGCGGAACTCTCATCGATTCCCCCTTCAACGCCTAGATCGAACGGACGATAACTGCGTTCCTCCATCCTTCTGCAGCTCTTTCTCCAAAGACTTCAGATCGCCCCTGAGAACCTCCAGCGCAGCCGCCATCTCGGCCTCCCGTCTGCTGGGCCCGATGCCACGGCCCGCTGCTCTGGTCCCAATCACCACCTCCACCGTGAATTCCTTGGCGTGGTCGGGACCCTCCTCCGCGATGATCCGGTAGCGAGGCGTCAACTGCCATCTCTCCTGACTCAGTTCTTGAAGGGTGGTCTTGGGGTCCTTCTCCAATCCTGAGCTCTTGGAGGCGACCATCAAACGCTCCATCAAGGGCATCAAGAATCCCTCGGCCGCTTCCAATCCTTGATCCAGAAAGATCGCTCCCACCAAAGCCTCCAGCGCATCCGCAAGTATGGCTGGATTCGATCGGCCCTCCTCCGAGATTTTACCTCGGCCCAGCAAAATGAATTGGCCCAACTGCAGCGATTGAGAAAGCTGTGCCAAAGCCTCTTTCCTCACCAGCTTCGACCGAAGGTTGGTCAACATCCCCTCCGGAGAATCCGGGAGAGCTCGATAAAGATGCGCGGATATGATGAACCCTATCACCGCATCTCCCAGGAACTCCAGCCTCTGGTTGTCGACCTGACCGGGATTCTCATTTGCAAACGACGGATGAACCAGAGCCTGCTCCAAAAGCTTCCGTTCCCGAAATTCCAGGCCCAGTCGTCGCTCCAGTCGCTCGATCTCCATGCCCATCGATGCTCCTCAAGCCTCCAGCGATTTGAAAACCAGCGTCGCATTGTGGCCGCCGAAACCGGCGGAGTTCGAAACGGCGACCTTCACGCTGGCCTTTCGCGCGCGATTGGGCACATAATCCAGATCACAGTCAGGATCAGGATATTCCTGGTTGATCGTAGGGTGAATCATCTGATCTCTGATGGTCATCACACAAGCTGCACCCTCTATGGCGCCGGCGGCTCCAAGGAGATGGCCCGTCATCGACTTCGTCGCGCTGATGGGGATCCGGTAGGCCCGCTCCCCAAAGACGGCTTTGATCGCCGCCGTCTCGCTCTTATCGTTCAGCGGGGTGCTTGTGCCATGAGCATTGATATAGTCCACATCTTCAGGCCGAAGGTCAGCCTTTTCCAGGGCTCGTCGCATGGCCAAGGCCATCCCCCATCCATCCTTGGCAGGCGCGCTGATGTGATAGGCATCGCAGGTAGCAGCATAGCCCACCACCTCGGCTAGAATCGGCGCCCCTCGGCTCCTCGCGTGTTCCAGATCCTCGAACACCAGCGCAGCGGCCCCCTCCGCGAATGCGAAGCCGTCCCGCTTCGCGTCGAAGGGTCGACTCGCCTTCTCGGGCTCATCGTTACGCCGCGAGAGCACCTGCAGCCTGTCGAAAGCCGCCAGGGCGAAGGGGATTATGGGAGCCTCACTGCCTCCCGTGATCATCGCCCGTGCGTCCCCCCGTTTTATGATTTCATATGCTTCCCCCAAGGCATGGCTCCCGGTTGCACAGGCGGAAACAACGCAGAAATTGGGGCCCCGAACGCCCAGCTCGATGGCCGCATATCCGGCTGCCATGTTGCTGATCATCATGGGTCCTGTGAAAGGATTCACACGCCGTGGGCCGCCGTCGTAGAAGGCCTTATAGCCCTTATCGATCGAGGACAGTCCTCCTATCGCCGAGCCGATCAGCACCCCGATATCGTCCGCATTGTGATCGTCGATCTCCAGGCCAGACTCCCCCACGGCCTCCCGGATGGCCACCATGGCGAACTGGATATACGGGTCCAGTCGCTTGGCTTCCTTGGGATCCATATGATCACAGGGATCGAACTCGTTGATCTCGGCCGCGATCTGAGTCCGATATCCCGACGCATCGAAGCGAGTCAGAGGTCCAATTCCCGACTTGCCGGCCAGCAGGCTATTCCAGGTTGTGGGGATATCCAGCCCCAGCGGGCTGATCGCACCCAGCCCCGTCACTACCACCCTATTCGACCCGTTTCTGAGCATGCTAATAAATCCTCCTCGCATAAGCTCAATATGTTAACACCCTCGGACAGAGAAGTTGTCTTCTCCCAGTTCCAGTGACATCATCTTCGCCCCATCAAGGGCGAAGCCAGCGCAAAACCGGGTAAAGCGACGATCAGAGACCACTCTCCACCGGAACGATCAACTCGTCGCCCGCCTGCAGTCCCTCGGGATCAATATCCGGGTTGGCTTTCAACAAAGCTTCCACGGTGACGAAATAGTGCCGGGCGATGATCTCCCAGGTCTCTCCCCCCCGGACCACATGCGTTACCGCCACCGGCGAGACCACAGGCGTGATGGTCGCCGTCGGGGTGGGAGTCCTGGTAGGTCGAGTGGCATCGGGCCGGGGAATCGTAAGCTTCTGCCCAACCCTCAGGCGATGGGCGCTTTCGATGCCGTTGGCCTCCATAATCTCGTCCACATCCACACCCAAGCGGATGGCTATGGCCAGAAGCGTATCTCCCTTCTGGATCTCGTACACCAGCGGAGTGGGCGTGGGAGCGGGAGTCAGCGTGGGGGTCGGAGTGTAATGCATCACTTGGGTCGGCCAGGGGGTCGCTGTGAAGGTGAGGATGACGGCGGGGTGTGGGGTCGGTGTGGGGAGAAACGACCCGCACCCCAGGAGGAACAGCATGAGAGCCAGAAATCCCATGCGTCTTCGCGATTCCCATATCCTCTGAAATCTCCTGTCGTCGATTCTGACCAATCTCAACGGCTCCAACATGAAAGAGTTTTCTCATTCCCTATCTGGACTAGGCCACGTAGTCCTCGAAAACGTGCAAGATATCCGCGGGGATGCTGCCTTCGATGATAACGCCTTGATCCGAGTGCTCTTCCCGCTCGACCAGCCCCCTCTGATGAAACAGCGCCTTCAGCCGCCCGACATCGTAGGGCAGCTTCACCCTGAGGTCGACCAACTCACGCCTCAGGGTGTGCTCTATGAGAAGCATCAATCGGTCGAGACCATAGCCGGTCAGCGCCGATACGGCCACGCTATTGGGATACTCGGAAGAAATCCTTTCCACATCGCTCTCATTAGGTAGAAGGTCGATTTTGTTAAAGGCGACGATCATGGGCTTACGGTCCAACTTCATAGCGCGAAGGATCTCTTCCACCGCTTGAGTCTGTTCCAAGACGTTCTGATGCGTTATGTCAACCACATGCAGCAACAGGTTAGCTTCCTCGATCTCCTCCAACGTGGCACGGAAAGCGTCGACCAACGTGGGCGGCAGCTTGTTCACGAAACCCACCGTATCGGAAAGCAGGACCTCGGCGCCCCCAGGAAGGCGCATCCGTCGCGTGACTGGATCCAATGTGGCGAACAGAGCATTCTCCGCCCGAACGCCGGCGCCGGTGATCGAGTTGAGAAGTGTGGACTTGCCAGCATTAGTATAGCCCACTATAGCGGCAATAGGGATCCCTTGTCTGCGCCTGCGGTCGCGATATAGCTCGCGGTGGCGCCGAACGCCGCCCAACTGGGCTTTGAGGTCGCGGATACGGCGCCGAACCATACGGCGATCCGTTTCCAATTGCGTCTCGCCCGGACCACGCAATCCCACCCCCCCTACCGCCTGTCTCGAAAGGTGGGACCAGCGCCGGGTGAGGCGAGGCAATAAATATTCGTACTGGGCCAGTTCGACTTGGATCCGGCCCTCCTGAGTCCGAGCGTGTTGGGCGAAGATGTCCAAGATCAGAGCCGTGCGATCGATGATCCGCACGGAGAGCGCTTCCTCAAGGTTGCGCTGCTGTCGGGGGAGAAGCTCGGCCCCGAAAATCACCACATCGCATTCCATATCTCTGACCAGGGACCTAAGCTCCCTCAACTTTCCCGAGCCGATGTAATGAGCCCCATTGGGAGAACCAACCCGCTGGATGATCTCTCCCTCCACATCCAGATGAGCTGTGTGAGCCAGCTGGGCCAGCTCGTGGAGCGAGTCTTCGACGCTCCAACGTTGAGCTTCGCCAAAGACCTCCACTCCGACCAGAAGAGCCCGCTCCGTCGGAGCTCCCGTTCGCTCTGATGATCCTCTACTTATTGGAAACCTCCTATGAAAACTTCTTGTCTTCGAAAAGGAGAAGGCCCAAGAGATATGCCCTACGGCCCATCTCCAACATCCGGACTCGTCGCTTGCTAGCTGCAACAAACTATAGTGGAATCGAGGGTTTCAGTCAACCTTGCAGGCTGGTGGCCACAGCACTATAATTGATCAGCCTAAGGGCTAGATGCGACTCGTTCTGTCGCCCGGCCGGAGTTCCCCATTGAAACTTTCAGTGATCATGCCCGTTTACAACGAGAAGAACACCATCCAGGAGATCCTTCGGCAGGTTCGAGCGGTGGAGATTCCCAAGGAGATAATCCTGGTGGACGATGGATCGTCCGATGGCACCACAGAGATCCTGTCTGGCATGGCCAAAGATGACACCATCAAAGTCCTGTATCACGACAGGAATCGGGGGAAAGGGGCTGCCATTCGCACCGGCCTGCCGCATGCCACGGGAGAATTGGTAATCATCCAGGACGCCGACCTGGAGTATGATCCTCGCGACTATCCGGCTCTCATCCAACCCATTCGGGAAGGGCGCGCCAGGGTTGTGTATGGATCTCGCTTCCTCGGACCCCATAAAGCGATGTTATTCTGGCACTCTGTAGCGAACAACGTCCTCACTTTGATCACCAATATCCTCTATGACACCACCTTGACCGACATGGAGACATGCTATAAATTATTCGAATCGGAGATCATCCAGGAGATTCCCATCAAAGCGCGAGGATTCGAGTTCGAGCCGGAGATAACGGCCAAGGTTCTCAAGCGAGGTCATCGGATATACGAAGTTCCCGTCTCCTACGCCGGTCGAGAGTACCACGAGGGGAAAAAAATCAAGCTCAAGGATGCCATCATCGCGCTGTGGTCCTTGATCCGATATCGATTCTCTGATTGAGAGGCACAAGAGAGGACGATTTGTCAACGACTGTGGTTGTAGGTTGTCAGTGGGGGGACGAGGGAAAAGGCAAGCTGGTGGACATGCTGTCCGGCCAAGCCGACCTCGTCGTACGCTACCAGGGTGGAGACAATGCAGGGCACACCGTAATCCACGACGGACAGACCTTCCGGCTGCACCTGATACCCTCTGGAATCCTCTACCCGGGAGTCATGTGCATCCTGGCGGACGGGATGGTGATCAACCCTCGTGTGCTCTTGGAGGAGATGGCCGGATTTCGAGAGAAGAACGTGGACTTGAGCGAGCTCATGATCAGCGCCAATGCACACCTGATCATGCCCTACCACATCACCCTGGACAAAGCCCGCGAAGAGCGTCTGGGAAAGACCCAGATCGGCACGACGTGTCGGGGCATCGGACCAGCCTACGCGGATAAAGCGACGCGCTCAGGCATCCGTGCCGATGCCCTGCTGGACGATGATATCCTCGAGCGGGCCATCCGCACCGCCCTGGAGGAGAAGAATCTTCTGCTGGAGAAGGTCTACGGCCAGCCTCCACTGAAAGCTGAGCCCATTATCGAGAGCTATGCGGAATATGGGCGGCTGCTCAGGGACCACATCGCCGATACCTCCCGGACTATCCACGACGCCATCGCAGACGGTCGGCGAGTGTTGTTCGAGAGCGCCCAAGGAGCCCTGTTGGACATAAACCACGGCACCTATCCCTATGTCACCAGCTCCTCGCCCCTTTCCGCTAACGCCTGCGTGAGCGCTGGCATCGGGCCCATGACCATCTCAAGGGTCATCGGAGTGGTGAAAGCCTACCAGACCCGAGTGGGTGCTGGACCCTTCCCCACGGAGCTCTTCGACGACGTAGGAGAAACACTGACCCAGGTCGGCTGCGAGTTCGGCACGACCACAGGGCGGCGACGGCGCTGCGGCTGGCTCGACGGCGTGGCCCTCAGATACGTCGCCAGGATCAACGGGGTGACGGAGTGGGCGCTGACCAAGCTTGATGTCCTTTCTGGACTGGAGGCGATTAAAGTGTGCGTGGCCTATCGAGTGGGCGGCGCGAAGGTCGATCGTTTTCCCATGACGGTCACCCAGTTCTCCGCCAGCGAACCGATCTTCGAGGAGCTGGTGGGCTGGGCCGAGCCATTGGACGAGATCCGGCACTTCGATGACCTACCTGGCGCGGCAAGGGACTACGTGAAGTACATCGAACGATGGACCGGAATTCCCATAACCTACATCTCGATCGGTCCGTCACGGGATCAGATAATCGTCCGAGAAAGGTGATCCGATGATCGTCCGAGAAAGGTGATCCGATGATCGACCGCTATTCCTATCCTCAAATGAGGGCCATCTGGGAACCCCAACACAAGTTCCGGAAGTGGCTCAATGTAGAGCTCTTAGCCTGCGAGGCGCACGCAAAGCTGGGCAAAATCCCTCCCCAGGCACTGGAGGTCATCCGCGAACGCGCTAACTTCTCAGTCGAGCGAATCGATGAGATCGAGGAGGAAGTGCATCACGACGTGATCGCCTTCCTGACCAACGTCGCCGAATACGTGGGGCCAGAGTCGCGCTATATCCACTACGGGATGACCTCTTCGGATGTGCTGGACACGGCCATGTCCGTCCTGATGGTGGAAGCCATGGATCTAATCCTGGCCGATGTGGCTCAGCTATTCGACTCCCTCAAGAGCCAGGCAAAGCGCTATCGAGACCTGGTGATGATAGGTCGAACCCACGGCGTTCATGCCGAGCCCATCACTCTGGGGCTGAAGCTGGCTGGCTGGGCGTTCGAGATGCGTCGGAATCAGGAGAGGTTGCAGCGAGCTCGCGAGGTGATCGCCTTCGGCAAAATCTCCGGCGCCGTGGGTACCTACGCCCACGCGGATCCCTTCGTCGAGGAATACGTCTGCGAGAAACTAGGCTTGAAGCCCGCTCCCATCTCCACTCAGATCCTCCAAAGGGATCGACACGCTCAGTACCTCAGCTCGCTGGCTATCACCGGCACCTCCCTGGAGAAGTTTGCGACCGAGATCAGAGGCCTTCAGCGCACCGAGATTCTGGAGCTGGAGGAGCCCTTCGCCCGAGGCCAGAAAGGCTCGTCGGCGATGCCTCACAAGCGAAACCCGATCCTGATGGAACGGATCAGCGGTCAAGCCAGGGTACTTCGAGGCAATCTCTTGGCGGCGCTGGAGAACATGCCTCTGTGGAATGAACGAGACATCAGCCACTCGTCGGTGGAACGAGTGATCGTTCCCGATTCGACCATCTTGCTCGACTACATGCTCCGGAAGTTCACCGGCGTGGTTGAGAACCTCCAAGTTCATCCCGAGAACATGAAGCGTAACTTCGACCTGACTCAAGGGCTGCCGTTCTCTCAGCGAGTACTTCTGGCCCTGGTCGAGAGGGGACTGAGCAGGGAGGATTCATATCGGCTGGTGCAACGCAGCGCCATGGCCACATGGCGTGGAGAGGGCAACTTCAAGGATCTCTTGCTGCAGGACGAAGAGGTGCTCGATCTGATTTCGCCGGAAGAATTGGAGGCCCTGTTCGACGTTCGCTCCTACCTAAGGCACCTTGACACCATCTTCGCTCGCCTGGAAGATCTTTGACCAGCCTTCAGCAGCCAGCCACCCTGAGCTATCCCGCCTGATCGAGAGAACTCGTGTGAGGTCCACTCCATGAGAGGTAGGCTGGCGAGGAACTCCGTTCTGCTGGCCATCGTGGCTTTGCCCCCGCTGGTCTATTGGCGGGCGGCCATCGGCCAAGTGGCTTTCTATTTCGGCGACATCTACCGGCTGCATCACCCCCAACGCAGCGTCTACGCGGAGTGCCTCATAGCCGGCCAGCTCCCGTGGTGGTCTCCTCACATCCTGGGGGGCTATCCTCTGGTCGCGGAGGGGCAAATGGGCCCCTTCTACCCGCTCAACCTGATCCTGTACGGAACGCTGCCCCTGGAGATGGCCATCAACTATTCCATCCTCCTCCACCTGATGATGGCGGGCGCCTTCATGTATCTCTTGGGCCGGCGACTCGGCCTCCTGCCAGCGGCCAGCGCCATGGCGGGAATCACCTACATGTTCAGCGGGTTTCTCATCGCCCACATCAGCCACCTGAACATCCTGGCCGCCGCCGCGTGGCTGCCCCTCATCTTCGTTCTGCTGTCGGCCTTGGTGGAGGATGAGGGGGCATCGGCCGGCCGCCAGACCCTCTATGTGCTGGCCTTGGCCACCGTCTATGGCCTCCAGCTTCTGGCCGGGCATCCCCAGATTTCCTTGATCAGCGTCCTGGCCTCGGCGGCCTATCTGGCCTATGCCGCCGTCGCGGCCTGTATGGACGATGGCCCAACACCCCGCGCGGCGATCCTGAGACGACTGCTCGCCCCCATGCTGGCCATCGGGCTGGGAATCGCTATAGCTTCCGCTCAGCTTTTGCCCACCTACGAGTTGAGCCGACTCTCCACCCGAGCGGGTGGGTTGGATCCATCCTACTTCACTTCCTTCTCGTTGCATCCCCTGTTCCTAGTCATGCTGCTCCTGCCATTCGCAGCAGGCGATCCGTACCCTCAGGTGAGCGTAGAGGTGATCGGCTATCTGGGTATCCTGCCGCTCCTGGGCACCGCACTGGCGCTGCTCCTGCAACGCGACCGCAGAACCTTCTTCTTCACTCTCTTGGCAGCGGGTTCACTGGGGCTAGCCCTGGGCCAGTGGAATCCGCTCTATTCCCGGTTCGCCGCCGTGCCCGTCTTCAACCTGTTTCGCGTTCCGGCCCGTTTCCTCTTCACCTTCACCTTCGCGATGGCGGCTCTCGCTGGAATCGGCTTCGATGCGCTGGGTCGGCGCTTACTTCGTTCCAGCCAGCCTCCGGTTGGCTGGCGACTTCCCCTCGCTTCGGTTGCAGCGCTCGGCATAGCGATAGCTCTTGTGAGCTTCCTTTCGCCCTCCATACCCAAACTGATGACCCTATGGCAGTTCCTGCCCTGGATCCTGCTCCTCCTCGGGATCTGGATGATCGTCATGGGATACAGGCAGGTCATCGCCTGGTCCAGCCTTCGCTGGATGCTCATGAGCGTGCTGGTCCTGGATCTCTACGCCTTCGGGTTGGTTTTCGACTTCTCTTACAACGCGAGCACCAGCCCAGCTGCGCTCGCCGATACCCCCCGGTCCGTTGAACTCCTGCGCCAGGATGAGTCCATTTTCCGCACCTATACTACGGAGGACATCACGCCGGTCTGGGAGGTGGCTAAAGAATCTCTCTTCCCCAACGTGTCTCTTCGTTATCGGATATCCAGCGCCAACGGCTACTTTCCTTTAGTGCCGCGGTGGACCTCCCGCTACCTGGACGATCTGTCGCCCAGGCTGCTGGACCTGCTCAACGTGAAATATATTCTCATCCCCCAGGTGCTCCCGATCACGGAAGAAGACGAGTTCCTCGACGTGAACGATCCCTTCGCCCCCAGCTTGGTGGGAAGGATCGTCGAATTGCAAGGCATCAAGGTGGCGCAGGTCGAAGTCTGGTCCTTCATTAGTCACTCGGTGGATCTGCCCACCGGCCAGGAAGTCGCTCGCATCATAGTCACCGACGACCGAGGAGTGGATGCGGTCTTCCCCCTGCGCGCCGGCATCGAGACGGCCGAATGGGCGTACGACCGGGGGGATGTGCGCGAGAAGGTGCGCCATTCGAAGCCGGAGGAAGCCCGCCAGTGGCCGGCCAGGTCTGGCTACCCCCCCGAAGACCATCCCGGATACACCTACCGGGCCATCCTCGATGTGCGTCGCGCCGACGGCAGCCCCACAAGGGTATCCGAAATGAGGATCGAGAGCTTCATCCCCAAGGCATTCCTGTGGGTGGATCAAATGGTGCTCATCGGCAGCGAGGGGGACCGAATTCCCCTGGCCGATTTCCTGGAAGATCGAGGCAATCATACCCTCGTCTATCGTAGCGAGGATGTAGCCATCTACCGAAACCACGATGTTATGCCCAGGGCTTTCCTGGCCCATCGTTCCCAGGTCATCCCCGATGACCGATTGGCTCTGTCTATGTTGAGGAGCCCGAACTTCGATTTGCGACACGAGGTGATCCTGAACGAGGGTCAGGAGATGAGAGGGGACATTCCCCGCCACAGCCAGGCTCGAATCACGCAATATGGAGCGGGATCGCTTGTGGTGGAAACGGCCTCCCCTCAAGAGAGTTACCTGGTGCTGGGAGACGCTTTCTATCCGGGCTGGAAGGCTTACGTGGACGGCGTTCAGACCGACGTGTATCGAGCAAACGTCATGTTCAGAGCGATCCGGCTGCCCGCCGGCCAGCACCGGGTGGAGATGCGCTACATCCCCACCTTCAAATCCCTGGGAAGGTGGATCTCGCTGGGGACGGCCATGCTCGTCCTGGCGGGCGTGGGTTGGAGCCTGGCTCAGATGAAACGAGGGAGCCCTGACCTCCAGGACTCCCCGAATTGATGGACTCATCGAACGAGGCCCTTCCGCAGAAGGTCCGCCGAGGCGGGCCTTCCCACATCTCAGGCCACGCGCTTGGCCTTGGACCTCTTCTTGAACCGCCTCACATCTTCCCTAGCCTTCCGAAACTGTCGCAACAGTTGCGAGTCAGATCCCTTGAACTTGCTTATGGCGCGCTGGCCACAGATGGCACAGCCAAAGCGCGCTTTGTGACTTCCTGGATTGCAATTCAAACATCCGCAAATGCGAATCATCAAAAGAGCAAAGGCCAGACTGTCCTCATGGTGCTCGGGAAGCCTGGCTATCCGGATCACCAACTCTCGCCACCTCTGGTCCCGGATATCCTGCAAACGCGAGACGCTCTTGTGGGGGAAAAACAGCTCATTATCCGGATATAGGAAGCTCATTTTTCGAAACCTTTCCACCTCCACTGAGTTGACCTGCACATATAAAAACGCAGGTTGAAATCAACCTGCTCACTTCAAGAGTGACCCGCCCTCAACTGGAGTCCACCATCCGCTACAATTATATCATGCCCTGCCGCTTCTGTCAATAGTTTTTAGCGCCATTTCCGGCAAAGAAGTGCAATTATGTCTAGTTTTTTCGGCCAAAACCGGGCGATCCGCCATCTTCGCGCCGAAGACGAGTGCCACGCGTCGCCTCGGGCTCCCGAGCTGGGAGCGGGCTTCACTGCCTCCGAGTGGCAACCTTGCGGGCGTCCGACGCACAGGTTATAGCGCCTTCACCCCAGATGTTAGGTTTTGTTATGATGTTCCACAGTTATGACTACAGATCCCTTTTTGAGCCCACTTTCGATATACCTGTGAGCCTCGGCAGTTTGTTCCAACGGATAGCGTCTATCTATGACCGATCTTAGCTTTCCCGCCTCAACAAGCTCTTTGATGAAGACTAGATCTTCAGGCTTTTCGAGTGCTATCGCACATATTACTTTCTTGCCACCTATCACTGAAGTCCACAGCATTTGAAAAAGCTGTCTCATCTTGAAGCTGGCTAAAAGATAGCGTCCGTTCTGCTTTAGCGAGCTTTTACAACGTGAAAACGAACTCTTGCCTAATATGTCAAAAATAGGATCATAGGTCTCACCGCTTTTGGTAAAATCCTCTTTAGTGTAATCAATTACCTTATCAGCTCCCAGAGATTTCACCAATTCTAATCTCAGGGTACTGCATACCCCGGTAACTTCTGCCCCAAAGTGAGACTTGGCAAGCTGTACCGCCGCTGAACCTATCCCTCCACTGGCTCCATTGATCAAAACCTTTTGTCCTGGTTGGATATTTACTTTTCTAAGCAAATTCAACGCCATTAGTGCCCCATAAGGAACGACGGCGGCTTCCTCATAGGTCATATTGGACGGTTTTGTTGCCACACACCCGTCTTCAGGCATACATAGATACTCGGCATTAGCACCCATGCTCGCACCGGGATATCCAAAAACCTGGTCACCTTTCTTAAATAGTTTTACATCTTTGCCTACTGCTTCAACTTCCCCGGCTAACTCAGCCCCTAGTATAGTTTTTCTTGGTTTTCTGAAACCAAACATCATTCGTGCGAGGAGCCAGAAGGGGAAAGGCATGTTGAATTTTCGAGGGGAAATTTTTCTCATATTTCGAGTCGTAATGTCCCCGTATGTTACAGACGTCGCAAATATTCGTATCAGTACTTCATTGTCATTCGGAGTAGGTTTTTCTACCTCTTTGAGCTGAAGAACATCCGGTGGTCCGTATTCTGTGTATACAATCGCTTTCATGAGTTTCCTCCCAGATTGCTTTGACTCGGCCATTTTCAGAATAGTTTGCGACAATACATCCTGCAAGCTTGCAAACCCTAACGCCTGAGCTGCCTGTCCTGGCAAGCCGCCAGGCGAGGCCAGGGAGGCGCCGCCCGGCTTCTCTGCGCAAAACGCCACTAACTACGAAGTTTGAGACAAAACGCGCCGCCGATTCCTCCCGCCCGAAAGGGCGGTCGCCTCCAGCGAAACGTTACGTGGTGCTTTGTCACCGATTTGTCGCAATGCTATGCAATGGCTGAGTATGCCGAAATCGGAGTATTGGGTCAGGTGTGAGCTGCCCTCTCCAATACTCCGACTCGCCGTTGGGCCTTGAAGTCGAAAAGGTTGTTGTACTGTGGCGCGGCGCGAACGCGGCTGGTTTGTTACGCCGCCGCGCTTGTCTTACTGCGCAACATGACGATCCCCAGCCATATCAACCACACGATCTTACCCATCCCAAAAATGAGCGCTAGCATCAGGAAGAGAGCCGGGATAGTTGAGAGGATACCCGCCACACCGAGCACCACGCCAAGGTAGTTGAGTGCCTTGGGAAGCTCTCCTGCCCGCAAAGCTGCCCAACTTACCAGCAGAACCCATGGGCCGCCTAGAACCTCACCACTTCCACCGCCTAACCCTTCAAACACAGAGTCAATCGCCAACCAGACCGTCGCAGCTTGAGCCGGGTCTGTGCTATAGAGATCGACGACAATGCCCATGCCGAAATTTCGGATCATGCCGCTAGCAATGATCACGGTGGCCCAAATAAGCCCGATGGCGGTCGCCGTCTGCGCCATCGCAGGCGAGCCGGCCTTCAACCGCTCGTAGAGCGCCAGCGCCAAGACAACCATAAAGAAGCCCGCAAACACATAGGCGATCAGGTTCAATATGTAAATGAAGGCCTGGTTATCCACGAGTGAAGCCACCTGCTGGACAGGGTCGACATCAGCAAGAGTGCCCAATACCAAGAGATAACCCACCATAGCAATCAAGTATGCTGCTGCCAGGAACAGTGCGGCAATGCCGCCTATCTTTTGTAACTTTTTCATCGTTTATCTCCTTCGATTTGAGATTCTCACCTCGCACTACCGATTGCCCTGAGAACGCCGATTAATCCACGAAACCTTAGCGCGCTCTGCGTTCTAGACAGTTAAAGAGCGGGTAAGTTATTAGGGTGATTGACCAACTTGCTGCCCGCGCAGCTCACCTCCTTTCTCCCCGCGTAGGCAACGAAAGTCGGCGTCAGCAGACGGATTTCGACAGGCTTGTTCGGTGCCGACTCGGATATTCATTGTTCACAAACAAGTGAACTTGTACTTCTACAGTACTATTCTCCATAAGAAGGCCTCTTAGGTCAAATATGAAGAACAGTTAGATACAGGCAGCGGCCTAGCTTGTTCTCCCACAGAAACCTTCTGTGTAGGCAGACCTCCCGGGTGATTATAAAACAGGTCACGCTGTTTAGCTCCGCCATATCATGCCATGCTGCTTCTGTCAATAGTTTTTAGCGCCATTTCCGGCAAAGAAGTGCAATTATTCCTAGTTTTTTCGGCCAAAACCGAGCGGTCCGCCATCTTCGCGCCGAAGACAAGCTGCCATGCGTCTCCTCGGGCTCCCGAGCTGGGAGCAGGCTTCCCTGCCACCGAGGGACAAGCCAAAGCGAGCCTCTTCTGGCGCTCAACCGACGTTCAAATCCGAGAGCCCGGTCCCGGCCCCAACCATCCACCAGGGCAAGCCCTCTTCGAGAGATCGTCCCCTCAAGTAATCCTCTTCGGCCAGCCCCTCGGCGAGGAGGGCGCTCGCAAAAGACCCTGCCGATGCGCCTCGGGTCCTCGCCAAGGCCGAGGCCAACCGCTCGTCGCCTCTGGCCAAGACTCCTTGCATGCGCGCCTCTCTCACGCTGGCAACCTCCAACTTGACCCCTCTGGGCGCCAACTCCCTGCGCAGCCGTCGATTGGTCTCCGTCAAGGAGGCAGCATCCACCATGTCCGCCCACTGGAACGGCGTCTGGGCCTTCGGAACGAAGGGGGTCACACTCACGATCAGCTTTCCGACGAACCGCTCCCGAATCGCCAGAACCAGGGAGATCAATTCCCCGATATCCTCATCCGTCTCCGATGGCAGTCCGATCATGAAGTAGAGCTTGAGTCGCTGAAAGTGATGCCTGCTGGACAACTCGACCGCCCGCATTATGTGCTCTTCGGTCAGGTTCTTGTTGATGAACTGCCTCAACCGCTCGGACCCCGCCTCCGGAGCGATGGTCAGGGTTCGAGCGCCTCCTTCCACTAGGGCGCTGGCGAGCTTCGGCGACAGAGAATCGGCCCTCAAGGAGGAGATCGAGATACGTGCTCCCATCTCCAGCAGGCCATCCACCAGCTCCTCGATCCGCGAATAGTCCGACACCGCGGATCCCACCAACCCGACCCGGGGGCTGAGTTCCAGTTTGCTTCGAGCCTGTTCTATGAGCGTCGAAACCGACCGCTCCCGGATGGGACGATTGATGTAACCCCCCAGGCAGAATCGGCAGCCACGGCCACAGCCTCGTGCCACTTCCAGCAGATTCATATCAGCGAACTCGGTATCCGGGGTCAGGATCACCGAGCCGGTTGGGAAATCGTCCAGGCTCTTTACCCAGACCCGATTCACCGGCTCCGTCGGAGCAAGAGGGGGAATGTACAATCCAGGCGCCCCTTGGAGACAGCGCAGGATCTCTTCCCGGGAGCCACCCGCCGCCCGCCTGAGCCCATCCAAGAGCCCCGGAAGGATCGCCTCCCCATCGCCGAAGGCCAACACATCGAAAAACGGCACGATTGGCGCAGGGTTGGCGGACACTGCGATCCCGCCTGCCATCAGGAGCGGATGCCTGTCGTCTCGATCCCCAGCCAGGAGGGGAATCCGCGACCGACGAATCACATCCACCACGTGCAAGTAATCCAGTTCGAAGGAAATTGAGAAGGCGACAACCATGGCTTCCCCGATGGAGCGCTGAGACTCCATGGCGATGGGAACGCCCTCCCCATCCCCCTGCCCCCAAAAGGTGCG
>SDBU01004192.1_pt1 | contig 17853 bp, 28 predicted proteins | sample 2277071 | NCBI WGS metagenome assembly SDBU01 (sample SAMN10397929, study PRJNA504765) | marine sediment metagenome | isolation source: marine sediment core GS08_GC12, 126 cmbsf | place: Arctic Ocean: Gakkel Ridge, Loki's castle | collected 2008 | reverse complement strand
CAGGCAGGAAACTCTCATTGTTCTTATCAACCACAACTCACCTTCCTTCCTTTCTGTTATTTTAACCGTAACCGGAACCGGAACCGTCACCGGAACCGTCACCGTAACCGGAACCGTCACCGTCACCGTCACCGGAACCGTCTCGTTTTGTTGCTACGCTTTCCATATCTCTACCCCTGCTATAGCGGCACGCGCTTTTTCTGTCGCGGGGATTACTTCTATTGCTTCGGTCAGTGTGACCGTCTCGAGTTCTGCCGGGAACTTGCAAGTATCCGGATTACTCACACCATCTATGGACAGTTGCGACAATGATGCCGCCCCGCTCCAGTACCAAAGTCGCCGCGCTTTGCACAGTACGACTTCCTTGTCCTTGCGTGATTTCAGGTATCCAGCAAAGACACCGGCTGAATAGGTGCGGACTATCACGTAGTCCATGCCGTCTACCTGTTCCGCTGACTGCTTGACGGAGTCAGCACGTACATACTCAACACCGTCAACTGTGATCTTTTCCCTTGTACCCATTTACTTCACCTTCCTTTCTTAGTTGTCTTCGATCAACCCTTCACACCTGCCTGCTTCAGTGCTGCTGGCAGGGACGCGTCAATCAGTTCCCTGACCACTATCGAATCAGAACGCAGCTTCCGTGCAGCACATATCCTATCTATTGCCGCTATCTGATTCTTCTCCAACATCACGGTCTTTGAAACAACTTCGTCTTGCTTTGCCACAGTGTCACCCCCTCTCATCGGTTAGTGTTTTGTGCTGATGGAAGAAGCGTTGGATTGCCAACGCGTCATCCCTGATTCCATTTGCCGACTTGAACAGCCGCTTTGTACAGCGGTCCACTTCTTCAATCGTTGACTTCATTGCCAGCTTGTATCCCTTGTCACCGCTGATGACTGCCCCTTTGCACAGGTGACGGACAATCCTGCACCGTCGTTTTGTCCAGCCGTACAGCTTGAAGAATACCTGCGCATGTTTCCAGTGTCCGTCTGCCAGCGCGAACTTCATCATCTTGACCCGTGGGTCCACAGAATCAGAAGGGTGCGACTGACTTCTTTTTCCGTTCTGCTCCTGCGTGAACAGGGGCAGGTCCCGCGTTGCTGTTGTCTGAATCATCTTGCTTCTTTCCTTCCGTTTGCGGTTCAGGTTTGTCTTCCTGCTTCCGTTCCGGTTCAGATTCCGAAGGTGGTTGTTTCGATGTTGGTGTGACACCAAACTTGACGCGCAGTTCTTCCAGCCCGTCAAGACACTGGTCTAGGCTCCTGCGGACGCGCCTGATCTTGTCTTGATTCCCGGCTGGTTCGGAGTCCAACGCTTCAATCTGTGCCTGCAACTTCCATGCGTGTGACTGCAACAGGTCAGCTTCGTTCTTGTACTTGCTCATTGGTTACCTACTGAAGAAACGTTTCGGTCACGGTGTTGTCCGGCATGTAGTAGATGTTGTAGTCACCACGATCCAGACGGTAAATCTCAGGCCATTCAGCAACCACTTCAGTGTAGCGGCCTTGATCTTTATGCCCCACAAGTTCCTTGATCGTGAACTGACACCCGGTCAGTCGCTGGAACATCAGGTATTCTTTGATGATCCTGTCCGTCGTATGTTCCGTGACCACGTGGACAACACGAACCAGCGTGTAGTCCATAAGCCAGCGAAGATAGTCATAGTCATCCATTAAATCGTCAGAGGAAACAACGGCGCGATTCACTCTCAACCAAAGACCGGAACGCCTGAAGTCTCGCCTTGAATGCACGTCTATCTTCATGTTGCGTCTATCACATTCCGAGAACAGGCGTCCCCACCATTGCTTGTAGTACGAGTAGAGACAATCACCACCACCAGACACACTGACCTTTCCCTTGTCATGATACATATCAAGGAAAGCGCAGAGCTTGTCCCAGTCGGTTTCGTGACACACGTCACGGAGCCTGTGCGTTTTCCACACGCAATACCAACAGTCAAACTCGCATCCCCAGTTGGTGATTATTGAAATATTTGGGCAAGCTGTCCGCAACATAATCCTGCTTCCTCACATTTCGCTATCGCGTCCACGGTAACCGGAATCCCATGCGCTTCAAACTTCTCACCAAGCGCGGTTAGGTCATCGTAGTTCTCATAGTTGGCGTATGTCTTCAACCGTCTGGACTGTGCAGCTACGGTGTCATTCAGGGGTATCAACTTGACGATGAACTTGTCTGGTGTCAACCCCATCCGCATCAGCTTGTCCACGTCCACTTCAACGCCCTGCATCACAATGAAGTTCAGCGTGACGGTGCGGTCGGTGACCTTTCGACCAGATATATGCTTCACGATTTCAGGCAACGTCAACACGTCTGCGCCCCCGAACAACTCCCTGCGTTGGACTTCATCTGTGGAATTACAACTGATCTGAAAATGCAGGAACCCTTCATAGAAGTTTTCCTTCAGGTCCAACACTGCATCAATGACGCCAAAGCCGGATTCATCACCAGTGGTGACACGCGGTAGTATAGAGTTGAAACACGGCAACCACCGGAACGTCTTTCCCTGCCTTCCTGAAATGACTGACAATCGCCGCATAGCAAGCAAGACGTTGTTCAGGTTGTGGGCTGGTTCACCCATCCTAGCAAATCCAATCTTGGCCTTGTCACAGTCCAAGACATAGTCCGTATGTTGCAGCAACAGTGTCACCTGTTCTTCGATTTCGGCAGATGATAAGTTCCCCTTGAACGGAAGACTGGCAACGTCACAGAACTGGCAGTCATGGACGCAGCCCTTCTGTGTTGACACCGTGAGAAGCCACTTGTCTTCGTAAGGAACAAGGTGCTTCCACACAACATGCGGGTCAAGTGTGTTGCGGACTTCCTCATGCTGCTTCCCGCCAACGGTAACGTCACGCATTTCCGTTGCTTCAAGCAAGTACCCGTCGCCTGTCTCAAGCAAAAAGATTCTGCCACTTAGGAGATTGAGAACGTTCACAATCTTCATCATATACCTTCCTTTTCCTCTTGAGAAAGGAACCCACCGGGCGTGTTGTACCTTCCCTTCAGTTCCCGGTACGTGTCCAGAAACGCTGCCGACAACTTCGCAATGTTCTCGTCATCAGCCTGCCGCATTGCCGCCATAACTATCAGGCACTCCACCCCACAAATATCTACCAGCATGTTTGCATGTTTCCTAGTGACGTTGAAACTGTTTCCACAGACCACACAAGTCTTGCCACCAATGATCTCATCTTCGAATGCCGTCACTCGTCACCTTCTTCCTCGTCATCTCCATCCACGAACTTGTATCCACACCTGCAATCTTCCGGCCACTCATCGGCAAGGAACCCGTACTTCGTCCCGCACTCAGGACACGTTGCCTGTCTTACGTATGGCTTTCCTGTTTCTTCGTCAATGTCCACTTATTGAATCCTCACTGGTTCCGTGAGCTTATCACGGCAACCAATGGTTCTGTCAACCCCTTTTTTTCACTTATTTTTCCTGCCTCATAACCCATTGCCGCATGGGTACTTACGGACACGTCATGCCCAAGATCGCCCCTTCAGAATGTCGCCGATTGTCCCCGGACTCACCCCATACCGACGTGCCAGTGCGGATTTCCAACCGTATTTAAGATCACCGCGTTTGGCCATCCAGCGGATGTCTCCAACATCCTGCGCTGTCAGTTGCGCTCGGGGATTACCCTCTCCTGATTTTGCAAGTGATTGTTTTTTGGTCATCCTGTCCTCCGTTTTCTTAGTAGTTTATCCAGACGGCCCGGAGGCCGTTTCGCCGGGATTTCACCGGCTCGTCAGTGGATTTATTCCTTGGCCGCGATCAATGCTTTTTCTTCGGCGCATTCCAGTGCATTCTTCCCAAATTGCCAAAAGAAGTCCTCTTTCATCTTCGACACGATCTCTTCGTCATCAACATTATTGATTGCCAGCGCCAGCACCCGTATTTCTTCACGTACCTCTTCGATGAATCTCGTTTCGGCCTCTGCTCTCTCCTGTTCGTACGCGGCATCAAAGTCGAATGTTTCGTCTCCGTCGTGTGTTATCATTGTGTTTCCCTCCCTATTCGTTCTTACTGATTTCTCCAGCCTGTCTTTCCAGGTCCTCTGCTTTCGCCAGAAACTCATCATGCCGCGCCTCGCGCTGCTCGCGGTCCAATGATCCGTCACAATCATAGAGTAGGGCACCAGTCGCTAGGCTGCGCTGTGCGTCGGCTTGTCCGCGAACTTCAGCGGCCCGTTCTTCCCTCGCTTCGTCCGGATATCGCTCGACCCAACGGTCGTATTTCCTGCTCGCCTCACCGCGCAAACGGAAATGATCCGCAGTGTTACCATCATCGGTGTCGTGTTGACGTCGATCAGCCCGCTCGAACAGCCGGTGAATCTCGTTTCGTTCCTGTTCCGCCGGAGTCATCACCGCCCGCGTCTTTTCCCCTTCCTGTTCGTAATATTCATCAGTGTGCAAGACGATCAATCCAGATGGATTCTCGCCGTAATGCGCGAAACAATCCGCTGGTATTTCCGACCATTTTCTCCCTTTAGACAGATAGGTCAATCCTGCTCGTCCTATCTTCTGGGATTCCGGGGACTCCATGTCTATAAGGTATGTCTCCCCACCGTTCAGGACCCGCCCGTCCGATTCCACGGTTCCCATGAATCGTTTTTTGATTTCGCCGTTTCGTATTATTACAAGTGCTTTCATCCGCATTCCCCTTTGTGTTTCCGTCCTCATGCCCTATGTATAGAGCATTCCCCGTGCCAAGTTTGCGGTCATAGTCAGATATGTCACCGTCGACCGGAAACTCTAGAGAATATGATCATAATAGTTTTTGCTGCATACAATCCGACACAGGCAATCGGCCTAGTTTGTGATCATATTTACAAATATGAATTATCAATTCGCAGAAATGCAAGCCGGCATTGCGAATCCGGGCCATTGGCAGAATTGTCGACTGGGTAAGATTATGTTCATTGATGCGGCAGGAGCGACGATCTCTCGGAACCCATATATCCACAAGGGCCCATGGAGGATCGTCAATCGTGGGCCATCCTCGCGCTCTTTTTTTTCGGTCATAACGCAAAAAAACGCGATTTGGGCCGATTTAGAAGGGAATCACGAATCGTGAGATAGAAATGATCGTAAACTCTAGGAAACTGGGGCGTTCGGAATCAGGCGTAGGACGGCGTTGTCTGTGCGAATATCTGCGCGGGTGAGAACACCAAGGAAGACAGGTCACCGAAGTCTGCAATGACCTTGAACTTCCCGGCACGCAGTTGACGTTCAAGATGAACGGGTGCGCTGTGTGTTTGCGGTGGGAGTCCTTCCAGCATCTTGAAGTGACCACACATCTTGCAGATAACTTCCGCAAGTTCAGCGCAGTAAAGTCTGTGTTCGTTGTTGCGCAGGCTATCCTTCATCCACTTCGCAAACCACGGGTTCAGATACTTCCGTCCTTCCCGCTTCACGATATTTCCAAAGATCACCGCAATGGAGAGCGTGTCGTACTTCGGCGGGACTTCTTCCCACAGTTGCAGCGCAAGGTTGGTGTGGTCTTGGAACTCTGTGTATAGGTCGGACGCTGACATTGGATCGTCACAGAACGTATGCCAGCGCATGACGATCATCTTCAGGTCACCTGCTTCCACCCGGCGAACACGTTCGTCAAAGAAGTCCAACTGGTAACAGGGAACCGTGGCGTTGCCTACTCGCAGATGGTCATCAATCTTACCGACAACTTCAACGTGGTGCGTCACGCTGTTGCAGGTGTACATGATACCGCGCTGTACGAAGTCAGGCTTTGTGGCGCGGTAAATGACAACGTCACCAGCCTTGATCTTCTTCAGCTTGGAAGGAATGTCGTCAGTGTCTGTCATGTTTTGGGGGGAAGTCTTCCGGACAGGGCGAAGTGTTGATGCGACCAGGCGTGCAAATAATTGAAGCTGAACCACACATCACGGTAGGGAGTATTGTCCTTGTGCAGTGACTTGTCCTTTACCGGCACGTTACTGTCTTCCAGGTAACACCAATCAACGACAACCCACTCATTGTCCTGTGGCCTGCACAGCGTGCAGTAACCATGACCGCCCTGCGGTGCTGTAGGTGACGCTTGTACCCAACCTGCGGCAACACGGACGCGCCAGTGTTCCTCTCTCGGAAGGATGTTCAGTAGCAGTGAGGCAATCAAACATGCTCCACCTTCACAGTCATCACGCAACATCACCGCTGTTTCAACAGGGAACAGCCAGTATTCAGCCGCGCCAAGCACAGTGTCTGACACGTACTTCAAATTCTTCACAACCCACTTCTGCACGTTCATTACAGCTTCGCACATATCGGTGGATCCAAGATGCTCCGCACCGATCAGGTTGCGTAGGACGTAGTCATCCGGCCATCTAAAGCGACGTACATCAAGATCATACATTTTTCCAGTAACGGGCAACGGTCTGCCCTGGTAAAGCTGGATAATTTCCGGATGCTTGGAATGCCAGTACGCCTCATCCTTCACAACAGGTGTGCCTTGTGTCGTTATCATATAGTCATCCTCATTTCAGGAGATACTTCAGTGCCAGTTCAAAGACGCCGATGCCGTTGACCTTGATGGTCACCACGATCAACAGGAAAAGTAGAAGACGGTTTTGCTTTCAAACTGAATAGCCCACTTCACCAAGACGCAAGGCGCGAACCAGGGCGTCCCTGACAGTTCTGGCAAAGGGACAGGACTCCGGCAGTACAGTGTCGTCGTCCAAGACCTTGATGTCCTTGCTGACTTCCTTCCGCAGAATGCCGTTGCCGTTTGGCATAGCTAACCTCCCATGACTATCCATGCAATGACGCCGCTGATAAACAGAACGATTACAACGCCAACAATTATGTGGACGAGCAGGTCGAACCCTAGCGGCATGTGCTTAGAGAACGGTGCGGCGGGCGGTGTGACGATCTTGCCGTTGGGTAAAGTTCTTTTCATGTTTGTTTACTTTATCTTGTAACCATTTTCTTCAATCAGGGCTTGGATGATCTCTGCATTCTTTTCTTCACGTTCCCAATACTCAGCCCATGAGTCAACTGTTTCAATCGTGGACGTTTTGAAAAACTCTTTCAAATCCAGCTTCTTATCAAGCTTATCCATCTTCGACTTCTTTTCCTTGTTCGCAACATTAGGAGTCGCTTTTTGTGGCTTGGCGTCACCCGGAATAATTAAACTGAACATCACCACAATGACTATCATTATGCTGGTCAAACACTTCCTTTTCATATCTTCTCCTTACTTCCACATGATTGCGGTTCCATGAATAGTTCCATCCTTGAGATTGTACGTTGGGATCTTATACATTATATTCGTACCACTTCCCGCCAGATTAGTCGTGATGCCACTGTATGCAACGATTGTGCTGCTGAAATCCCAGGAGTTACTGAGCATAACTTGCGCCCAATTTGTTCCGGCATCGCGGGAGGCCCACGCTTGGACATCGGTGTTAATTGTAAGATCACTGTCGGCATCTTCTATCAGTACTTCAATCCGTATGGCAGTCGGTTCAGTATCAGCATACATAGGAATGTTGGTGGACTGCAAAAGCATATTGCCGCCCGTAACAGCGGATAACTCTTCCGTGCCGGCTCCGGAATTCACAATACCTAAAAGTTGCAATACGGTCAGATTCGTATTATAGACACGGCAATCATCTACCGCGCCATCTAACGGGGCGTACGCGGCAGTATCAAATCCAAATGCACCAAAAGCCCAAAACCCTGCTTCACCTTCAAAATGTTGAGAGGAAAGAGGATAGTTTGAATCCGCCATAGTAATGAAAGCACCATCAGCATAGAATAAATATAGATCAGTATTCGTATTATATATACCAGCAATATGTGTCCAGTCTGTCTGCCCATTAGGAAAGACAGCAGCAGAAGAACTGAAATTGAAACCGGTCCCATTTACACTAAAACTATGATATATTGTTCCATCACTACTTAGTTGTAGATGAAGAAAATCATTATCTCTTATGCCCCAAAGTTTTGAAGCTTGTGCAGCCTGACCATCTGTAGGTTTGAACCAACCCATAATCGTATGGGAACCTCGAATCACTTCCTGAAAATTAGTCGCTGAATGAATGTAATCTCCGTTATGTTCTGTATCCCTAACAAGATAAAATCCTTTAAGAATACGCCCCGGATTCGTCGAGATAGTATCCGTATTAATTGCTACTTCAGTATCTACAAGCCAGGAATTATTATCCCCCGTTGAATCCAAAACATTTGAATTAGCTGCATCATCATTACACTTGAATTGCGCGACTATCGAGTTACTCGTGTCCCACATATTATAGAGCCAAGAATAAGTATCCGCACCAGAAGCATATATCTGATTAGAACTTATACCTATATCTATCCCGGATTCATCTTCATAAGCATCCACAAATCCATCATCGAGACCGTACAATACAAGATCACTGTTGACTGAAATTCTGAGTGCGTTACCCAAGATGTTGTTTTCGTTCCTGCCGATGTCAGTTGCGTTGGCCGTGATCAGTGTACCATTCGCAGTGATCAGTGATTCCAAGGCTGTCTTGTCTGTCTTGTCTAATCCATCAAGAATATTTGTTTTGCCGTCAGCAGAAATAAAGACGATGTTGCTGCCGTCCAAACCCACACGGGTTCCACCCACGAAGTGCAGAGAATTGGAAGCGATATTACTGATTGAGTGAGATTGCATGTCGATGTTCGTGTACACCTCGAGACTGCCGTTCAGGAATGCGATGTAGTTGGAAATTGTGACGAGCCAGTTCGTAGGAACGTTATGCCAGCCTTGGTCGACAACAGCCTTCCATTGCTCAACTTCGGCATAGGCCACCCCGCTTGTAGCGGTAATATCAACGGCACTGACATTATCCAAGGCCACGTTATTACCGCCACCACTTGAAATACTCATGAACTGAAGATTGCTTGTATTTATAGCCGTTAATATATTGGTATAAGTACCGTCTGCGGCTTCCTCTAATCCATTCGTGGCCGAACCACCAATCTGCACTATTATACCACCGGACCCCGACTGGACGATGGAGTAGATGACGCGATATGTATGACCCGATATAGCACCAACATCTTGCATCAACCATTCATCTGGTGGGCCACCAACATGGAAAGCGTTATTAGCGGACCACGCCCACGTAAGCAAAACATTCGTCCATGTGTAATCAGAAGTAAAATCGGTAGCAAAGTCTCCGTTGCTTACAAGATTAGAACTAGTCCCGGCAAAGATCACGCTGTTGGTGGTCATGTCTAAATCACCACCCGCCGTCTGCGGTCCATTAGCAAGAAGAAGCCCTTCATTCGTACCGATACGCGCCACCACCACTAGATTGCTGGCGTATAGCAAGACTACATCCGCAGTGTTTGAACCAATCTGTGCCTGCAATGAAGCATTCAGGTTCGTGAAGTTGATAATAACCACGCGCCGGACAACGTTCGTGTCACCGTCCCTAGCATACGACTGCATCTGTCTGTCATTCAAGTGGTTAGGCAACGGGTTTGTGACGGTACCAGCGGCCACAAGCCAAGCACGTTCTGACACGTTCGTTGCCTCATCATAGACAAAGGACTGGAACTGCAAGGTGTTCAGGTGTGTGCTCGCACTAAGGAATGGTTGCGATACAACAGGCGGCGTGCTCTCTTTCTTGAACGTGACGCACCCGGCCACAAAGCTGACGAGATACATCAGCGCAAGAATTGTCAGGGCCTTCTTCATGTGTTGTTCCTTTCCTGGTTCCGTGGACTATTCCCACGCACCATGGGCAATCAGCTTCTTGATGATCCCACCAACCTGATTGACGTGGTGTGTGTCAATCATTCCCCGCACAAACTTCACCAGGGACGCCGGGATCTCATTCCCCTTTTCCAAAACCTTCGCCAGCTTCTGCCCACCTTCCAGTTTGGCTTTATGCATCTCGACCTGCTCCAAATGCATTTCAGCGTGTCGGATTGCGCGGGACGTACAGTCCTTCAGTAGCGCGTGTTCCTTCTCGTCAAACACAATGCCCTTCTTTCCGGAACTTACCTTCTTCGTGGTCTTCTTCATCTTCTTTGACACCATGATCAGGTTCCTTTCCTATTCAATGCCGCACATTATACCATAGAACGCGGCGTGATTCAACGCTTGGCTTTTGCTGACTTCGGGGGACCGCCTGTAAGCTGTCCAGTCGGATCAATCTGTTTGTGGATTTGATTCTGCATGTCGTCCGTAGGAACCTTGACGTAAAGGCCCTGCGGATCAGATGCACGTGCTAGGCCCACCAACCTCAGTGCAAACGGTGTGTCCAGCTTCACCGTCACGAACGGCGGCAATGGGATCCCCTTGGGTTTGGCCTTCTTGCTCGCCTGTGCCTTTGCTGCCTTCGCCGCCTTGTTCCGTTTTCCTTTTCCCATGATCTGCTTCCTTTCGTGTTAGTCGGGTCGTATACGCATCATAAAGTTCCCAATGGCATAGGCTTTGTTTGCGGTCGTGACAATCTCAATCATTGTACCCTCGCTTCCACTGCCTGCAACACTGGTATTAAGATTGACCCGTTTCCATGCGCCTTCCTCATTGTTGCGTATCTTAATCTCAGTATCGTAATCAGTCACAAGGGATGCAATGGGCGCGGGTGTAATCGGCTCTGACCCAGCCTTGTATGTCCAGCCGCTAGACTTGTGGTGAAGCAATTTGATGTCGGGATTATTGTCGTTTGCGGCACCCAACCAGGTTGCCTCAAAACCGATCACGCCAAAGTCATTGTTGTTGTTATCCCAGTATTTGCAGTAGCCATGATTACAAAGCAGGTCCGGGCCGCTCTGCTTGGCAACCGTGACCTGTCCGATCCATTTCTTGGCTGTCTCATAATAGACTCCGGATGCTCCTGCATCATCTACTGTCAGGTCCTGTGTATCGTTTGTTGTACGTACTCCACTATCAGTCACCGATGTTCCGGTCACCCGAATAACCGTATCCGTCCCGTTCGTAATGCCAGGCGCCGCAACAAGAAAAAAGTGTGCACCGTATGCAGCGTCAGCAGTCCCGAACGTTATTGACGGCGCAAAGTCATTATCCGATGTGGCGAATTTATAGAAACCGCCGATATAGTTTGTGCCGGTGGACGCATCACGACTTTTGAAAGCCCATGACTTTTCACTCGCAGACCCAAACGACTTGCGATTAGTGCCAATGTTGTAGAAAAAATTGGTTCCGTCAGTGCTCACGTAATCCAGTCCACTTGTCGGGCAGAATCTAGCTCCAGCGGCAAATTTGGACATGTCAACGAAGTCAGATATTATGATCTCCGTAGTTCCCGTGACTGCCACAGAAAGAGACACCATCAAAAAAAACATCACGAGAATTCCAGCTAATCTTTTCATTCCTTCTCTCTCCTATGTATCTATCAGGCCATGTGTTCTAAGTGCGGTTAAAATATTGTTGATTCCTTGGCGAGCTTCACCATCCCTAGCCGCTCCCGTAACGGTCATGTTAGCTATCGCCGCCTGTTGATCTGTCACAACCTGAATTGTATTCACGCTATACGCTGCCCCAGTAGCAATGTTGATGTCACCTCCCACCGCGTCCACTGCATAGCCACCGCCAGCTAAGTAAAGCTCCAGTGCCCCGTTGAAAAATTGAGCACTGTAAACAGGCGTGACAAACTGTGCCTGCCGCGTCCCGTCTGTAATATCCATGCCATGTTGACCTGCGCCAGTGGCAATGATTGCCTCCCTGGTACCATCCGTAAAGAAAGCCGCCTGTGCATCAGTGCCCTTCTCAATATACATGCCGTTGGCGGCGTAGATACCACCGTCAACCTGCAAGGCTCCTGCACCCAAACCCGCTGCTGTTGTATCCGAGACTGACCATGGTGCACCACCCTCCAAGACGTTATTCGCCCAGTCCAGATGTGACGTTGCGCCAACTGATAGCTCCTGCGCGGACATATCAATGTATAAAGTGTTGTTCCAAGACAGATCCCCAGTGTTCGGGTCAAAGACTTCATTGCCGCTGTTATCCCCGATCTCCCCACTCATAGCATTACGAGAAGGAATCCCCGACAGCAGCAGATACTGTCCGTGATCGTCGTCGGGATCCAGCCCAAGCAGGTCATGGTGGTGAATCGAATCAACGACGATCTGCGAACCGTCAATGATAAGGTAGCTTTCTATCCAGTCTGCAAAGTCGTCTTGGTCAATATAGAAGACCTTGGGTCCAGTCGCGTCACGCATGATAACGAAATCACCAGTGACAGGAACTTCAGACACCGGGTCGTGGAAGTCGAAAAGCTGCAATAATATATCCGGCGTAGTCCCTCTTATCTCAATACTATCCTGTGCACCAAAATCTGCATCCGGAATCATGTATTCAAGTGCAAGGTTGCCACTAGCAACCGTGACAGCCGCTGGTATCCGGTATGAGCTAACCGGCACGGTGACAATGTTGTACCACTGCAATTCGCGCTGATGGATGCCTGCCGTTGAATTCCATTCCATGGTCTTGCGTACAGGTGTAGTGGCACTTGCTGTCTCTGCGTCAGGCACAAAGCCAACATCAGTAATGTTGGAATAGTAATACTGGATGAAGCTTGAAATGACACCGCCTGCAACTGTCACTTCTCCGATCACGTAGAACGTGATACCAGGGTCTTCGGCAGGCCACGTGTTCACCGCGCTCTTGCTTATCGAAGAAATGGTGGTGTCCGGCAACAGGCGTGGATCACGCGCACCAGCACCACCGATTGTCGGCAACACAACGTACAGGTACACAACACCGTTGCTACTCAGGCCCGTTACATCACCAGCATCACTTGAAGACCATTGCGATAGCACGTCAGCGCGGATGATATCACCATCACCGATTGTCATTGACGTTGCTGTGTACTGGGAGAAGTTCCACCTGTGCGCTGTGGTCCCCGCAATGACACTCTGCTTCATCGTGATCAGGTCCGCGTTCCCCGTGCGGACCTGCTGGAAATACTTCTGGTCAAACTTCAGTCTGTAGCCACGCGCTGCACCGTCAGCCATCCGGTTGAAGTTCGCGGTGTCAATCTGCTGGTCACCCCTGGCCTGGTGTTTGATCACGGTTGCCATTGTCGGTATTCCCTGGAATCACGTGGTGAGAAGATCGGTGTCGAAATTGCAGCTCTTGTAAACGGGGGTCAATGGGTCCACATTTGACCAACCCCTACTTCCGGGCGGGGATTCTCTCCATATACTTTCCCAAGTTCCATAGGCCGTGGGAGTCACCCTTAAGTCAGGTGCTCTAAACTCAAACTGATAATCTGCCTGCCACCGTTTCGCTCCAGCACTATTCCTGAATTCCGTTGCCTTGCAACCGGTAGCAAGGAACTGTTTTGCATCCTGTCCCAACCATCCAACGCTGTTGGTCTTCCCTATACATATCTTCAAGCGGGTCATAAGATCATTGAAGTTGCTGACAATCTGCGTAATGCCCAGAGTGGCGGTGATCACTCGCATGAACATATCCTGCTGAATGGAGTCCGTGGTCCCTTCCCAGTAGTTGTCACCCGGTCCTATGTTCAGCATTTCCACACCAACGTCAATCGTGCGCGGATACAGGTCCGGGTCCTCACTATCGCTGGCCTCTATGGTCGAGTAGGAAACGGTATAGACCTTGGTGATATGGTGTGCGCCCAACATTGCTTCCTTTTTTCCCACGGCCAAGCAGTTCGGATGACCAGGGAACGGATCGTCTATTTCGGGAAGGTCCTGCGCACCATCCGTCTTGGGAACGAAAACGCGGGTTCCGGTTTCACCGTCCCGCGTCCCTTCAAACTCATATCCTTCTGTCAGTTCAACATAGCCTGCCATATCTCACCTATCATCCGAAGACTGGGGCTGCTGCGCCTGCCCCGCCCTTTATGTCGCGCAGCAAACCGATCATCACTTCCCGTTGCTTCGCTGCCTTGTCCGTTGTTGACTTCACCATCTGCTCTTTTTTCACGTCACCAGGGGGACGTGCTCCTGCGCGGGGCACTACTCCTGCCGCACCTTCCGACACTCCTAATACTGCTTCCTGCGCTTGCCTAATGATGTCGGTTACTTGGACAAAGACCGAACCGGACTTCTTGCGTGCCCTTTGTTTCTTTTCCTCGTTAGCCACTACCGTAGCCGCCAAACCACTATCAGCTTTCTCCAAAGACTCCAAGCTTGCCTTTCCTGCATTTTCTTCTCTTTTGCGTGCAGCTTTAAACTCTGCTCTGATCCTTTCGCGCTCTTGCCTGCTTTTCGCCCCAATCGCATCAAGTTCCGCTTTCAAGTCTGCCATTGTCTTACCCGCAAATTCAGGTAATGCCTCAAGCGTTTCCTTGTAGCGATCCGCAAGGGACTTCAAATCAGGTGGTTCCAAGTCAAGCTTATCTTGCACAATCCCTGTGACGGCTGCAACTTTCTCGCGCAACCATCCAAAATACCTACCGTAAAGACCCATAACCTTAGTTAAGGCAGTTCCAGTTTTTTCAGCCAACCATCCGAAATACTTTTTGTAAACATCCGTAAGGGCAGTTAGCACTGTGCCTGTTGTGGAAAGTATCCACTTGTTAGCGCGGGTATAGAGTTTAATGGTAGTCTGAAAAAGGCTTGCAGTCGCAGATATAATCCATTTGAAAGCGTTCCGATGGATACTGGGAACGGCACGCCAGAGGGAAGAATAGATCGTAGTTATGATATTTGCATGGTGTTTCGTTCTGGATGAAACCCAATCAAAAAGAAACTTGTAGAATACGAGCACAATCGTGATGCTGTTTTTGACTATCACTACAATAGAGTCCCAAGTGAATTGCCATACTTCGCGGAGAATCTCCCCCATGCTAGTGGTTATTTCTATGACACTGAAAGAGACTTCCTTAATTCTCGACCAAAGTAAACGGAGTTGCATGATTATTCGGTCAAAGAATCTTTCCTCACGAAGTTCCGCAAGCCGTTTAGAGAATGCGCGGACCTTCGCAATCACCGCCGTAAGTATCTTACTGAACGATTCGTTCTGTGTGATCATCATGCCAAACTCTGCACCCGCTTCACGCACGCTGGATGTTAATGCGCGGAACTGGTTGGCTGTGCTTCCTGCTGTCCGTATCGCATCACCCTGCGCATCCGTCGTTCCTTTGATGATCAGTTGCAGCCTTGCCCGCACCTTCATCTGTGCGGTGATTTCGCCAGTCGTCTTCGCCATGCCGCTGTTCAGTATTTCCTGCTTCAGTGTCGCTTCAGAAATGATGACACCATACTTCCGCACAGTCTCGTGGTTGCCCACCAGTGCGGATTGCAGGTCACGCAGGACTTCAGGTTCTGCCTTGTCGTTGAAGGAAGCAAGGTCAACGGTCAGCTTCGCAAGTGTCTTGGAGAATTCCGCTGCCTTCCGGCGTGCAAATCCAAGAGGAACAAAGGTGTCCTGAAAAGTGGATAGCCATTCTTCAACATCAAAGCGATTTCGTCCCACGGATTCAGAGAACTCTCTTGCCCATTTCCGTGTGGAGTCTGTGACATGCTTGAACACCGCGTCAAACTTGGACCCAATTTCCTCTGCGCGTGACGCCTCACGGACTCCAAGTGCAATGCCTGCGGCAAGACCAATGGCAATAGCAATCCCGGCACGCTTTGCAATGCGGCCAAGTGTACCGGCCACGGCACGGAACCGCTTCTGCACTGCGGACATTCCCTGCTGAAAATCCCGCACTTCAGCGGTCACTCGTACATAGGCATCTCCGATCTTTTCACGAGCCATTGGATTGTTCCTTCTGCATCTTCTTCATTTCAGCGTACACAGCGGCAAAGTGAAAACTTTCTTTCCCGGTTCTTTCTTTCAGGCTTGCAAGGGCGTCCTTGAAATCTACCGTGTAATCCTTGTTCTCTATGCTTCCGTGGGATTCAGTTGGCTCGCCTGATGCTGCTGCCGATCCGACTTGTGGTAATCCCAAAGGAAGGTCCAACTTTGCTCTCGCAACACCACCGTAGAAAAGCAACTGGTCAACGGTTAGCTTGGATACTCTTTCCGGTCCCCAGTCAAAGGCCAGCACGAACAGACCAAACTCCAAATCCCAGTCAATCAGCGGGGGTTTTTCTTCGCCTTCTTTTTTCTTGCTGGCGTCCGATTCGTTGCCCTGCCGCCCTTCTTCTTTTTTTTTGTGGCAACTAATCCACCGCACATATATTCCACCAGCGCGGACATCTGGTCAACGTTATCAACGGACACAAGACCTTCCATGTCTTCCAGTGTCATGTCCGGCTGATCCTGCTTTATCCCTTCCAGCAGAATCTTCCTGACGCCCTGCATGCTCCCGACCTGTTTGACCACAAGTTCCTGAAGTGCTTCAGCCGTGGGCAGGTTCTTCATGCACTCTGCAAGGAACTTGATCTTTTCGTCACCCTCAAGACCAGCGGCCATTTGATGCGCATTTGCAATGTGCGTGGATTTGGCGTCCGCTTCCAAAACACCATAGATGGATTCAATGGTCAGCTTGCGGACCTTCAACTTCCGTCCGTTGATCTCCACTTCCAGTGGAGTGTTTGTCAGTGTGGATATATCTGTCATTATGGCACCGTAGTGACAGATAGCGTACCGTTGATGGTGAAGTCTGTGGCGTGCTCCACCACACCGTCAACCGGCGTTGTGGTCCCGATTGCCCCAAGGATTGCCGCGCCCGACAGCCGCAGGTCACCTTGGGTTGCCGACACGTCGAGTAGAAGGTCGGACGATGTTTCGCCTATCGTTGGCCGTGTGCCGCCAACGCTCAATGACCCGGTTGCGCCCTGAAGACCTTCAACGAACTCACGCCAGCCGCCGCCGTCAAAGTTCGTGATATCCAACGGCTCCATTACTTCGTTCAGTTCCCAACTCTTGACCTCAGTCGCGCTGTTCGCGTTGGTCACTTTGCCTGCTTTTCCAGAGAGTCCCATGATAGTCCTTCCTTCCTGTTATGATTCGATTCTATACCGCATTTCCACAATGTACTGGAACCCCTTCACGTCCGGTTCTTCCAGTGAGCGTTCCCCGATTTTGTCAGCCCGTATTGTAGCAAATCCCGCCAGAGAAAGCAAGGCATCGTCATACAGGTCACCCACGGCCTGCCCTACGGCCATGACGCGGTCAGAGTTGCTCTGGTCATCCCATGCACTGAACTGAACAAGAGGAAAGTCAATGTGCTTCTTGTCAGGGTTCATAGCCCAGTCCGTACTGCTGCTGATGAAAGCAAAGGTGACATACGGCGTTTTCTGTTCCTGTGGTGCCTGCTGTGGGAACATTCCCGTGATCAGCGCACGCAGTGCCGCGCCTGCTGTACCTGTCTTGAACCGTGCGTATATCGCTGTTGCTAGTTGCAAAGTCACCGCGTCACATCCCTTCCCATGATCTTCAGCATTGGACCTTTGCTGCGGTCAAGGGACGGACGCAGCCATGGGTGCCGAACGATCCTGCCGGACCGTGTTCTATACCCCAGTTCATGGTAGTACGGATATGACGCCTTCTGTCCCGAACGTGGCTGGATGGTTGAACCCACCCAGTGTTCCAAGGGTCGAACCCTCACCTGTGTGATGCTCTGAAGCATTCTCCCCGTGACAACGCCGGGTGCCGTGCCGCTTCCCATTCCACGGATTATGTCAGCGACAAAGTACCAGGACGCAGTGGTCAGGTTCACTTCCACACCTGCGAGAACTTGATTTGTGAATGGCTTGATCCGGTCTGTCACTCTGACGTTCTTGCTCATTTCCGTTCTTCGATCTGGTTTTCCATGTGATGTCCGCGATTCTGGGGAGAATCCACAACGCGCACATCATACGTTGTACCGTCAATCACCACTTCGTCCTTTTCTTCCAAGGTGATTACATCACAGAAGAACCAGTGTGTATAGAC
>SDBU01004191.1_pt1 | contig 17855 bp, 14 predicted proteins | sample 2277071 | NCBI WGS metagenome assembly SDBU01 (sample SAMN10397929, study PRJNA504765) | marine sediment metagenome | isolation source: marine sediment core GS08_GC12, 126 cmbsf | place: Arctic Ocean: Gakkel Ridge, Loki's castle | collected 2008 | reverse complement strand
GAGTGCTCTACGGTAAGCCGATTGCTGAGCTTCAGGCCGTTCAGCATATGCTCGTCGATTCTAACCTGGAGATTGAGGCGGCGCGATGGCTTTGCTACTGTGCTGCCTGGCTGCTGGACCAGGGTAAAAGTCCCCGGGAGGTGGGTGATGAAATCGCCCGCGGCAAGCTGTATGCCTGTAATATCGCCAGCCAAATAGCCTTGCGGGCGATTCAGATAATGGGTGGTTATGGTACTGTCCCGGAATATGAGATTATACGTCGGCTCAACGACTCGCTGGAGCTATTTAGCGCCGCCGGCACTCAGGAAATTATGAAGAACACCATCGGAAGGAGCATCATCTCTTAGGACGCCTGTCGATATCGTCGTCTGTGTCAAGCAGGTTCCCCACCCGGATTACCTCAGTAAGATTTCGCTCGACTCAACAAGGGGGACGATAAACAGGGAGGGGATACCGACAGTGATCAACCCCGGAGATAAGAATGCCCTTGAGGAAGCTTTGAAAATTCGGGAGAGGCTTTCCGGAAAGGTCATTGCACTTACCATGGGGCCTCCTCAGGCGAGAAAAGCCCTGGAAGAGGCACTGGCGATGGGTGCTGATGATGCCATTCATCTCTGCGACCTCCCCTTCGCTGAGGCTGATACACTGGCTACTGCTCAGACGCTGGCTTATGGCATTGGCAAGCTTGAGCACTGCCACCTTATCCTCTGCGGTGATGCCACCATTGACAGTGGTACCGGGCAGGTAGCAGTACAGCTTGCTGAGTTTCTTGACCTGCCCGCTATCACCGGTGTCGAAGAAATCACTGTTGAAGGTGAACAAGGTCTCCTTGTCCGGCGGGTGTGGGAGCGGGGATATATAAAGATGAGGGTAAAGCTTCCCGCGGTGATTGCCGTAACCTCATTCTCATAGCCTTCCCCAGAGTGGTCAGATATCCAAGGAGACCTCTGGAACCTATGGAGACTTTGTCCACCGTGCAGAGGGCGCAGCCCAGACAACTGCCGGAACACCCCAGTATCACCAAGGTAGAGCAGCGAGGGCAGCGCAGTTCATGGGTATCCAAGCCACAGGTGGGGCACCTCATCTCGCCAGCGCTTCCCCTATCTGGGCTACGATGCCCGCCACCAGAAAGGCTGTGGCCAGAGTCCCTACCCAGGCGGCAGCAAGGTACCTGGCACCTCGTTCCTTCAGGATTATCAACACCGAGGCGATGCAGGGGACGAAGAGGGTAAGGGCCACCAGCGCTACCAGGGATTGCAGCGGAGTGAGTACTATATTCAGGTCTTCACCCTGGTAGAGGCCCGCGGCCCCGAAATCCCGCCGCACGAAGCCCATCACGAAGGCCGTGGCTGTCTCTGGCGGTAGCCTAAGCCACTTCTCAGTGAGGGGGGCCAGGGCCCCCTGGATACCCTCTAGGGCCCCGGTGATCTGCAACGCCGTCAGCAATAGGGCCCCCAGGACAAAGAAAAGGGCCACCTCCTTCATGAACATACGCGCCTTGGTGAAGGTCTTGCGGAGCACGTTGTCCAGTCGCGGCAGCCGCACCGGGGGTAGGTCCAGAAGCAGATCAGTAGAGTGACCCGGAACGATTCGAGCCAGCAGCATGCCGACGATGACGAAGACACCGAAGATAGTACCCGCATAGGCCAACGCGTACCATCCTCCCCCTATGGCGGCCAGAATTCCCAGGATTACCCCCAGCTGGGCGGAGCACGGGATGGCTAAGGCCATAAGGTAGGTGGCGATCATGCGTTCCCGTCTGGAGCCTAGGATGCGGACGCTGATGGTAGCCATAGTGACGCAACCCAGGCCCAGGATCATGGGGACGACCGCCCTGCCATTGAGTCCCATCCGCTGCAGTAGGCTATCCACCATCGTGGCGATCCGGGGTAGGTAGCCCGAGTCCTCCAGGACCGCGAGCATCAGATAGAAGCCGACCACCAGGGGAAAGATGACCCCAAAGAGATAGGTGACCGTCATGGTGAGCACCCCGAACTCACCGACGAGGATAGCCTCCAGGACCGACCCCTGGGCAACCACCTTCTCCACCAGTCCCCTAATCCAGGGCTCCCAGAGGCCCTGGCCCACAGTCTCCTCGGTGAAGCCCACCACATCCCCAGCCACCAGCTCTCCCAGCACCTTGTACATAACAAACAGGGTGGCCAGCAGCAGGGGTATCCCGATAAGCGGGTGCATCATCCAGTACCCCAGGTGGCTCTGCCAGGAGAGGCCATCACTGGTGCGTTTCACCGCCTGGGCCACGATCTGGTTCACCCGGCGGCGGCGCCAGCCGTAGAGTTCGTCTCGATGACCCAGTGGCTCCAACCCGCAGGCCTGGGCCGTGGCCTGATCTCCTTCCAGCAGGAGCACCGCCTCGGCACGGGAAAGATCCCCGTTATTCACCTCCGCTAACCACTCCTCCAGTTCGCTGTGACAGGGCCCTACCTGCGCTTGATCCAATCCCCTGCGCAGCTCCTCCAGCCCCTTTTTCCGCGTGGCCACGGTGGGGAAGACGGAAACTCCCAGCAGACTGGAGAGGAGGTCGAGGTCGATGTCCATCCCCTGACCTCGGGCCTCGTCCATCATGTTCAGCGCCACCACAATAGGAAGGCCCATGTCGATAAGTTGCAAGGTGAGGAAGAGGTCCCGCTCTAAGTGGGCGGCATTCACCACGTTGATCACGACATCGGCCTTCAGGATCAGGCTGCAAGCGACTCTCTCTTCCTCGTTGAAAGAGGAGACGCCGTATATTCCCGGCGTGTCGAAGACCGCGGCCTCCCCCAGGCGACCTTGGTAGACCTCCACCGTGGTCCCCGGGAAGTTGGACACCTCGGCATAGAGCCCCGAAAGGTAGTTGAAGAGGATGGACTTCCCCGTGTTGGGGTTGCCCGCGAGGACGACCTTCTTCCCGCCTGAAGGGGCCTCAGTCGCTCCCGTCGCCCCGTGGCGATGCATGGCAACTCCTCACTTCGATCGCAGATGCTATCTTTCTACCGAGAGCCATCTCCAGGGTCCCGTGACGCACAACCACAGGGCCTGCGGGGATCCTAAGGATGCATCTAAGCTCAGACCCTTCCTCGACCCCCAGGCGGAGCATCTGGGTGCGGACCATGCCACGGGGTATCACTAGCACTCTGACTGTTTCGCCGCTGTTGGCCTCATCCAAGGTCATATCTTCTCCCCATTCGACGTGTACCTAAGGCCCCCTTCCTCATACCCCACCATGATGACTAGGCTCTGTTCAGGAGGTCTAGCACCCTAATGCAGAGACGTAGTACAGTCTTAAATTCTGGTTAGTATATACTTAGAGAAGGCATTTGTCAATAATACTTTTCCATCATGTTAGTCCCTGGTTTGGGCTGTACCTGTAGCATTTGATATATCAGGCCTGGGGCAGTCAGCGAGGAGTTCGCGCCTGGGGGTGGCAGCCCCCAGTGGGGTTGCGGTGTGCAACCTAATACGGAACGTAGTACAAACGCGGGCCCACCTGTAGACACTGAAATCCCGGATCAATGGGCCAGAGCGAACGTTTTGGTGAAAGTCTTACCTTTTGTCCACAATAGTGGAGCATGGGACACTGGCAAGAAACCTGCCAAGATGGCATGCCTCCTACTCACTCCTAGTGTCGCGTCTGGCAAGTAGACAGCTATTGAAGCGGTGGTCTATCATGATTATGGCCGAGACCATTATTACGCCCTCTAATAACCTGACGGGACACTGGACCTCAGCTTCAGGCAGTTGGCCTTTGGGTTGGTTGACGAGCAACAGATACGCTTCCCGTTCAGACACCGCTTGGCTCCCCAGCACCACGGACATCGAGGAGCGTGCTACATGCTGGTAGTGTCCCGTGCCATAGCACCCCCACCTATTCCCCGGCTACTTCCACGAACACTTTGATGGGCCGAGGTGTAGCATCAAGTAGCTCCAGGGCCAGCCGGTAGTTCTCAAGCCCCGTTACCCGGTTGGTAAGCAGGCGGGAGAGCCAGCCCGGATACTGCGCCTCGGCCATGACTAGGTCCTTGAGGGCGGCCTCAAAGTGTTCCCTATTGGCATTGACAGTGCCGAGCATCACCTTATTCCCCAGAACGAACCCCAGGTTGATGGCATCGGCAGGCACCTCCACCTTGCGTCCACCGCCGGTAACACTGCTCAATACAAGCACGCCGTTCTTGCCAAGCGTTTCCATCGCCTCAAATACCAGGGGTGAGAAGCCCGTTGCCTCAAAGATGATGTCAAAGGGGCCGAAGGCATTCGAGGCGGCTGTCAGGCCAGTGCGCCGGGTGCTGAGGTGCCGGGCCCCTAAGGCAGCTACGAGGTCGGCGTTCAAGGAAGGCGGTTCTGTCAGGGCCAGGGTCACCACGTCCAGGCCCCGGAGCCGGAGGGCCAGGGTCGCCAGCAGCCCCACAGGCCCCGCACCCAGCACAGCAGCGTGTTGGGGCCGCCAGATGCGCAGGCGCCGCTGTATCTCATAGGCCTGCATTATGCCCTTCTCAATTATGCTGGCAGGCTCCAGCAGAACAGCCGCCTCCCCAAGACGTTGGGGAGTGCGAACCAGGCACTCAGGGGTGTCAGCATAATACTCGGTAAGGAAGCCATGGAGCCGGCTAATGCCATGTTCGTAGTAGATGTCATCGGTAGTCATATCGGGAATCCCCATGGCATCGTAGGGGCTGTTGCCGGGGTGGCGCACCATGGCCACCACATGGTCGCCCAGAGCAAACTCGTGCACCCCGGGGCCGACCTGCTCCACCACACCTAAGTTTTCGTGTCCCAGCACTAGAAAGTTGTAGCCCGACGGCGTTGCACCATACTGGCCAGCGATGATCTCACGGTCGGTGCCGTCCAGCCCCACCCGCAGCACCTTCACCAGGACGCCCCGGCCGTCTGGCATATCCTCCTGCCTGGGGAGAGGCATTTCAGCGAGGTGTATGCTATTGGCTTTTCCAGGTATGACAGCAACCGCTTTCATTGTCCTTATCATCGCTGTAGATCACCGCCGTTGAGGGGGCCCATCATATGCACTCTCGGTCTATCCCGCACTCCCGAGCTGCCAGAATCAGCCCAATATGAGTGAAGGCCTGGGGGAAATTGCCCAGCGCCTCCCCCGTTGGGGGGTCTACCATCTCAGAGAAAAGGCCCAGGGGATTGGCATACTTTAGAAGCTCGACAAACAGCTTCTGTGCTTCCTGAAGGGCCCCCATGCGGGCCAGGACCCGGACCAGCCAGAAGCTACAGAGGGTGAAGACACCCTCTGTACCGCTGAGCCCGTCATCCGTCTCCTCCGTCCGGTAGCGGTGAAGGAAGGGCCCGCTGCCCAACTCCTGCCGGATGCGGCTCACGGTGGAGACCACTCGGGGATCCTCAAAAGGGAGGAACCCCATCAGAGGAATAAGGAGGTTGCTGGCATCCATGGCCTCGGTATCGTAATGCTGGACAAAAGCCCTCTTTTGCTGGCTCCAGCCCCGCTTAAGGACCTCGGCTTTGATGGCTTGGGCAGTGCGTGCCCAGGATTCGCTCTCCGGCCCTGCGCGGCCCGTTTCGTGCGCCAGCGCCACAGCCCTGTCCAGGGCTACCCAACACATAACCTTGGAATAAAGGAAATGGTACGGGCCGCCACGGACCTCCCAGATGCCATTGTCCGGCTGCCGCCAGCGGGCCGCCGCCAGATTTGCCAGTGTGCGTAGAAGCTCCCACTGGTCGTCTGCCATGGGCACCTGATGCAAGGCCAGGTGGTGTGCACTGGCCAGGACTTCACCGTAAATATCATACTGGGCCTGGGCGTACGCTCCATTGCCGATGCGCACCGGCCGGGAGCCCCGGTAGCCCTCCAGGTGGGTGAGTTCTTCTTCCTTTAGATCCGCTCCACCATCAACTCGGTACATGATTTGCAAATTCTGGCCATACATCCCACACAAGCTCCCCAGCCACCTAAAGAAGGAAAGGGCCTCATCGTGGTGCCCCAGGCTGACCAGAGCGTCAATGGTGAAGGCAGCGTCCCGGAGCCAGGTGTAGCGGTAGTCCCAGTTCCTTACACCACCTACGTCCTCGGGTAGGGAGGTGGTAGGAGCGGCAACAATGCCGCCAGTGGGGAGGTAGGTCAGCAAGTGCAGCACCAAGTAGGAGCGCACTAGCTGCTGCCGCCAGGGGCCGGAAGCGAAGACGTCCTCGGCTTTGGACTCCCAGAAGGCCAGCGTACGGGCCACCCTCTCCTGGGGTGTAAGCTCACCTGTCTCCTGCCTGGTCGCCCCGTCAGAGTAGGAGAGGACAAAGGCTGCCTCCTCTCCCTGCCTAAGGGCGAGGGTGCCGGAAGCCCGGTCTTCTGAAATGTGCAGGGGCACAGGCGACTGGAGTGTCATCTCCCGCTCGCTGTCCCGCCAGATGAGGCACTTCCCCTCCTTGATCAGGGATACCGGCGCCCGCGCGTAGTCCGGGCGAGGCATGTACTCCACGGACAAGGTAACGTGGCCTGACTCACACCGGGCGATTCGGATGACCTCATGACGCTCGACGGGTTCGCCGCCGGCGCCCCGATATAGGGGCCTGCAGTCCACCAGTGTACATACCCCGCCATCGGTCCGGAACCTAGCCTCCAGGACGTTTGTGTTCCCGAGGTACTGCTGGGTGGCCGTGTAACGGCCACGTGGATTGATAGCTAACCGTCCCCCTTTACCGGCGTCAAGAAGAGCGGCGAAAACGCTGGGCGAGTCAAAGCGGGGAAAGCAAAGCCAATCAATGGACCCATCCTGCCCTACCAGGGCCGCCGAGCGACAGTTGCCGATAAGGCCATAGCTGTTGATGGGTTTGTATGGTGAGCCGGGATTCACGGTTTTGCCGCCGATTTCTTGTAGAGGGGGTGACCACCAAAACCGTGACGGAGCAGGGCCACCATCTTGCCAGCAACGCTGTCAGGAGCGCGGTACCGGTAAAGCGCCAGTTCGGACTGGGCGATCACTGGAATCCAGGCTTCCTTTTCCAGAGCGTATTCCACGACCCATTTCACCTCGCGGGTATCTTCGACGTAGCTGCTGAGTTCATCCAGCTTCTGCTCACGCAGGCCACGCTCCATCAGCTCGATCAGCCAACTGCGGATCACTGAGCCATGGTTCCAATTATGAAACAATGCAGGCAAATCCAGGGAGTGGTCCCAGCGTGTCAGTAGGTCCGCTCCCTCGGCAATGGCCTGCACCATGCCAAACTCGATGGCATTGTGAACCAGCTTCACAAAGTGGCCGGTGCCTGTTGGTCCAGCGTGGACGACGCCACCACGCACTGCCAAGTCACGAAGTAGGGGCTCTATTCTGGCAAAAGCATCGGCATCGCCGCCAACCATGAAACAGGCACCGTGGCGTGCCCCTTCAACCCCGCCGCTGGTGCCCGCATCCAGGAAGGCAATGCCCCCTTTGCTCTAAGCTCTTCATAGTGGCGTATGGAGTCCTTCCAATGGGAATTGCCGCCGTCGGCCACCAGGTCACCTTTCTGCAATTTGTCCCTAACCTCAGTAATTGTCCTGTCCGTTGGCTCCCCATGTGGAACGTAAATCAGAATAAGACGAGGTGGGTCGAGCTTACGGACGAGCTCATCGAGAGAGAAGGCGGGGTCAAGGCCCTGCGGTGCCAAAGCCTCAGTGCGTTCACGCCCTCTGTTGTAGCCAACTATATGATGGCCCTTTTCAATCCCCTAGAGTGCCAGGCTGGCACCCATCCTTCCAAGGCCTATGATGCCAATCCTCACGGTTCACCCCCGCTGTCGCTGTTCAAGCTACGCAAGCTTCCTTCACAACAGGCCTAATCCGAACGATTTACTCAGTGGCCCGCATCCGTCAAAGCTGCAGCGCTCCAAAAGCGCGCTGGACTACCTCCGGCAAGGCCGGATGCACATAGATAGACTGTGTTATAGCGTCGGTAGTCAGGCGCAGGCGCATGGCGTTGGCCGCTTCCTGGATCAGCATCGATGCCTCGCTTCCGATGATGTGGCAACCTAGGATTTCCCTCGTCTCTGGGTGGGCCAGCGCCTTGACGAAGCCATCCCTGTCCTCAATGGAGGAACCGTAAGCCGTATCATGATAATCATAAGTGGCTGCGACGTACGGAATGCCACGCTCTTTTGCTGCTTGCTCTGTCAACCCGACGCTGGCTACCTGAGGTGAGGCAAAGATGGCGTGAGGCATGGCATGATAGTCTATCGCTACCTTCCGGTCTGGACTGAAGATGTTGTGGGCAACGTAGGCTGCCTCCAGGTTGGCGCTGTGTTTGAGCAGGTACTTGCCCACGATGTCGCCAAGAGCCCAGATATCCGGCACACTGGTCTCGAGATACTCGTCTGTCTTGACGAAGCCTCGCGGGTCAACCTCAATGCCGGTGTGTGTCACCTCCAGCAAGTCCGTATTCGGGATGCGGCCTGTGGCCAGCAGGAGGGCGTCGGCAACGACGGCGGCCGTATGGTCACCCAGTGCAATTTCCAGGGCTATGTCGCTCCCCTGGAGATACGCCCGGGAGACCTGAGCGCCCAAAAGCATGTTGAATCTCCGCTGGTACACCTCGGTAAAGCGGCGGGCAACCTGTTGGTCCTCCTCTCGAAGCAGGAGAGGTCGCCGGTGGACTATGGTTACCTCTGTGCCCAGGGAGCCGAAGAAGTGCGCCATCTCGGCGGCAATGTAGCCACCGCCCACGATGGCGAGCCGCCGTGGCTGTTCAGGTAGTCGTAGAGCTTCGTCGGAGGTAATGTAAGGCACTTGGCGTAAACCGGGGATGTCCGGGATCGAAGGGCGAGAACCAGCAGCGATGACGATGGTATCTGCGCTGATCCGCTCTCCGGTCACCTCCAACGTCTTCCTGCCTATAAACCGCCCCCGTCCCTTATACACGGTGATGTTGGCAGCTTGCCGATTCGCCTCTTCGATAGCCCGGGCCTCGGCATCGATTTGCTCAAAGGCCCGGCTGATAATGAACCCCCAGTCCACGGCGTCCACTCTGGCTTTGATGCCAAACAGTTCTGACCGTCGGATGCTCTCTATCACATCGGCGCAGTGGATAAGCATCTTGGACGGGATACAACCCCGGTTCAGGCAGGTCCCGCCGAAGGGTCCTTGCTCCACCACTGCCACAGAGAGCCCGCGCTGGGCAGCCTCTGAGGAGACTTCGAGACCGGAGCCCGAGCCAATGACGATTACATCAAAGCTTCTCACGTGGCCCTCCAATAGGGCACTGCCTCAGACAATAGTCACGTTTCCCGTGCAACTTCGTTTGTGGTATGAAGTCTAGGCACCATTAATTATAGGCTCCGGGCAACTGATCCTCAACCTTTGTTGCCCAGAGGCCATACGGATGGTAAACAAGCAGAGGACAGCTGGCCTTGTCTCATTCAATGGGCACATGTAGAATTAGGTCGAAAGGGGGCCCTATGCAAGTCCGAAAGGCGGTCATACCTGCGGCCGGGTTTGGGACCCGATTCCTGCCAGCCAGCCGGTCGGTACCCAAAGAGATGCTCCCCATCTTCGACCGTCCCATGCTCCACTACGCGGTCGAAGAGGCGGCCCAGGCCGGCATCCGGCACATCGTCATGGTCATCTCCCAAGGGAAGGAGACCATCGCCAATTACTTTGGCAAGCTGACCGATCTGGAACGGGCGCTGGAAGAGAAGGGCAAGCTCGATCTTCTGGAGGAGATGCGCCGCATTTCGGATATGATGGAGCTCAGCTATGTATTCCAGAAGGAGCAGCTGGGCCTGGGTCACGCCATCTTGACGGCCAAGAACGTAGTGGGCCGAGAGCCCTTCGCCGTGTTTCTCCCCGACGACATCATCTGGGACAGGGAGCCTACCATAGGACAGATGATACGTATATTCGAGAGATACCAGGGGAGCGTTATTGCGGTGGAAAAGGTGCCGGAAAAGGCCATCCCTTCCCTGGGCGTCATCGACCCTAAACAGGTGGACGAGCGCCTTTACCAGGTCCTGGGCATGGTGGAAAAACCAACAATTGAAGATGCCCCCTCCAACCTGGCCATCATAGGTCGGTACGTCCTGACACCTGAGGTGTTCGACAACCTAGAGCGGGTCCAGCCGGGGGCCATAGGGGAAATCCAGCTCACCGACGCCATAGCGATGCTGATACAAACACAAGGGGTGTATGCCTACCGGTTTCCCGGCACCCATTTCGATGCGGGCAAGCCTCTGGGGCTTCTCAAGGCCTCCATCCACGCGGCCCTACAACGAGAGGACACGGCGCCGGAGCTTAGGGAGTGGATAAAGGAGCTATCCTTAGATTGAACCATCCTGTAGATAGAACGCAGTGAACAAGGTCTGCCCAAAATGCGGCTCCCCTAACCATATCGATGCCAGGTTCTGCTACAGCTGCGGCGCCTCCATGGAGGGAGCTCCGGTTGGAGCAGTCGCAGGCCAGGTCCCCGCCGGTTTCTGGATACGGCTCGTTGCCTACGTTATCGACCAGGCAATCCTCTTTGTCCCGACTATTATTGCCCTGGTCCTTCTCGAGGCCGCCGGTATCATTCCCCTCGGCGAGGCGGACTCCACAAGCGTCCTCGACTTTGACCCTGCACTCAATCTCATAGGGCTGGTCAGAGAGGGGGCCTACTTCACCCTTCTCATCGGTCTTCGAGGCCAGACCTTTGGCAAGCGGATGCTGGGCCTGAGGGTGCTGAGGGTCAACGGGGAGCGCATAAGTTACCTGAGAAGCCTGGGAAGGTACCTGTCCTACTTCGTCTCCAGCCTCTTGTTTGGCCTGGGGTTCCTCTTCATCGCCTGGACCGACAACAAGAGGGGCTGGCACGACCACATCTGCGACACCATGGTGGTAAAAGTGGAGCGACAGGTCTAGGTGGCCGGCCTGCCCTGAGCAAAGCTGAGGGGTCGAACCATAAACGGGGCAGGCCTTAAAAGAGACTTCACCTATTCCTTCCGACCTTGCCTTTAAGAAAGGCCAATATGCGCTTGATAACACTTTGGGTGCGCTCAAGGCGCTTTGCTTCACACGCCACGCACGTAAAGTACGGTGGATGTGGATTGATTCGAGCTTCTCTCTCGTTCACAGCAATGTCCGCCACTGGTCGAATGGACCTGCGCCAGGGCCGGTCAGTTCAGCCTACCCCGCCATCCTGCCTCTCCCCCTCTACCCGCAGACCGCGCCCTGAGCCGAAGATGAAACCAGCCGAGCGTATTTTGCCAGGGCCCCGGAGGTGTACTTGGGAAGCGGCGGAGACCAGGCCCTGAGCCTGTTCTCCAGCTCCTGATCCGAAAGCTCCACCTCCAGGCGTCGGTTCACAGAATCCACCGTTATCACATCCCCGTCCCGGATCACCGCAATGGCCCCCCCGACAGCAGCCTCGGGGGCCGTATGGCCCACCATCAGGCCGTGGGTGGCACCGGAGAACCTCCCATCGGTGACAAGGGCCACCTTGTCCCCCAGATTCTGCCCCTGGATGGCCGACGTAACCGCAAGCATCTCGCGCATACCAGGGCCACCCTTGGGCCCCTCGTACCGTATCACCACCACGTCGCCCTCGCGTATCTCACGCCTCACCACCGCCTGAAAGGCGTCCTCTTCACTGTCGAATACCCGCGCTGGCCCCTTGTGCTGCACGCTCTTGATTCCGGCGACCTTTACTACCGCCCCCTCCTTAGCCAGATTCCCCTTCAAGACCACCATGGTTCCCGTGGGATTGATGGGCGATTCTATGGATCTGATGATGTCTTGATCGCCAAAGGGCCCAAAATTCCGAAGGTTCTCCCTAACGGTCCTGCCTGTGACCGTTAGGGCATCGCCGTTGAGCAGGCCGGCGTCCAGAAGGGTCTTCATTACCAGAGGAAGGCCACCCACCTCATCTAGCTGGGCCATCACGTATCTGCCGCCGGGTTTCATGTCGGCGATGTGGGGAGTCCGGGCGCTGATGCGATTGAAGTCCTCCAACTCCAGGGGAACGCCGGCCTCTCTGGCGATGGCCAGTAGGTGCAGCACCCCATTGGTAGACCCTCCCATAGCCACTACGACGGCGATGGCGTTCTCGAAGGCCTCATGCGTCATGATATCCCGCGGCTTGATGTTCTTCTCCAGAAGTCGCAGGACGATCTCGCCCGCCTGGAAGGAGGAGGTCGACCTCCTCTCGTCTACAGCCGGGATAGAGGCGGTGCCAGGCAACGCCATACCCATGGCCTCTATAGCCGAAGCCATGGTATTAGCGGTGAAAAGGCCCCCGCACGACCCCTCGCCCGGACAGGCGCAGTGCTCCAACTCATACAGCTCTTCGGCAGTCATGGCCCCCGCCGAGTGAGCGCCCACAGCCTCAAAAACGTCCTGGATAGTTACCACGCGGTCGTGAAACCTTCCTGGCAGAATCGAGCCACCGTATATGAAGACGGATGGGATGTTCAGCCTGGCAATGGCCATCAGGGTACCTGGAAGGCTCTTGTCGCAGCCTGCCAGGGTGACCAGGCCGTCGAAGCTCTGGGCCAACGCCATCAGCTCGATGGAGTCGGCGATGACCTCCCGGCTGATAAGAGAGGCCTTCATCCCCTCGTGGCCCATGGCGATGGCATCGCTTACAGCGATGGTCCCGAACTCCTGTGGAATCCCGCCAGCCGCTCGCACGCCCTTCTTTACATCCTTGGCCAGCCTGCTCAGGTTAAGATTACACGGTGTGACCTCGTTCCAAGTACTGGCCACCCCAATGATAGGCCGTGCCAGGTCCTCGTCAGTGAGGCCCGTGGCATACAACATTGCCCGATGGGGCGCTCTTTCAAACCCCTTCTTGATCTGGTCGGAGCGCATTACACACCTCTTATGGAACTTTGATGGGTTCCCACATTATACATAAAAGCCAAGGCCCCGGCACCTGCTTCTAAGGGCGCCCATGTGGCTGGTCATCCCTTCGGCAAGTTCAGGCGCTGCCTGAATGTACGCAGATTTCTGCCAGCGTCAACTCAGAACAGGTGAACCTATTATACAAAGGTGTCAATTTATTCTACTTTCGTGATCATATACTTGCCGCAAGCATAGACGCAGGGGGATTCAGTGAGTACAATCGGGGCATGTTAGGATACTGGAGCCGCGCCATTAAGAGCGCCACAGGTAGCACGGCAACTAGTTTGGGGTTCCGCAGTTGGCGAGGTGCCATTCGCAATCTCATTCTACTCGGAACTGCAATCGCTATCGTTCGATGGCTTGGAGGTGAGGAGCAGATGCGATGGTATATTGCCATCGGTGCGGCGACGGGTGGGGTACTTGAACTGACATTCCTGTGGAATCTAGCAGCTACTCCAGTTCGAATGGAACGTGAGGCTGCTTCTTCGGCCGGTCGAAGAGAGAATGCACTGCGGAGGGAACGAGAGCAAGCAATAAGGGTGCAAGGTCAACTCAGGAAGGAAAAAGAGGATCTTGATCGGGTCAAGCGACTGATGACGGTGATTGGTCAATTACTTCTGAAGGGTGAGGAGATTCAATATGGGATTAGCGTCACCTCAAACCCAAGCGACGTTAATGACCTAACCAGTCGGATTGTAGAATGGATAGAAGGTGTGGAGCGAGTACTCCGTGACCACGGCCTGGAATATGCGAAATACTTCCGGTCAGATGCTGGCATTGGCGCCGAGACTGAGGTGAACAAGTACGTAGGATTGTCGCCTCCCATTGCTGCGTGTAAGTCTTCCATGGATAGGAGATTGAAGCGCTTATACGAAATTTTTCTGAGACTGTGAGAATAGTCCCAGCGAAATAGATTCACAATCCGTCGGCATGGCAAGCTGTCACTCAGGGCAGGCTGGAATAGCGTATCCCGAAAAAGCCAGGGATTGCCACGGTGATTGGACTGCCATTCCAGTTCATCTAGATAGGCTTCCAGATGTTTAGCACCGACCTTGTGTCAAGTGAATAGCTGCAAAGGCATCAGGGTTCCTGACATCTTTGAGGGGGTCGAACGTCTGGGCAAAACTGCGTAGCCAGAGAGATAGACCCACCTAGTGGCCCAAGACAGGACAAACGCGCCTTGGACATGGAGACCGGGTCTGCTAGCTATGCCCCCCGGGAAGCAGTGCGAACTCTATACCTTCCTGACCAGTGGCACAACCTCCTCGCCAAACACCTGTACCTGCTCTTTCAACTCCTCAAAGGTATCGGCGGCAATATGCACACCGACGCAGTGGGTCGCACCATCCTTCTCAAGATGATAGATCTTCTCGGCAATCTCCTCCGGTGTGCCGATAAAGTTCTCGGCTGCGAAGGTTTCCATATCGCGGCCCTTGCGACGATTAGCTACCCGGCTCTTGAGGAAGCGCTCCACTGCGGCTTCATGAGTCCGTGCGAGGCTTTGCACCTCCCCCACCACAACGTCGATTTGTGACAGGTCTCGACCCTGAGCCTCTAACAAGAGAGCCAGTTTATCCACTCTTTGACGGAGGGCCTCTTTTGCGGTGTGGCTGGAGTGCATCCACCCCGTACCCCACCGGGCTACCCTGGCTAGAGTGTCGGGAGCGTTCCCCGAGATATAAATGGGGAATGGCCTCTGCACCGGCTTGGGGTTCAATGAGACCCCCTGCAACTCGAAGAAATGACCTTGGAAGCTGACGTCGTTTCGGGTAAGAAGGAGGTTCAGCACCTCTAGCTCCTCGTCCATCATCTCGCCCCGGTTGCCCTTTCGATCCTTGCCCCCTACAGACTCGAACTCCTCACGGGAGGTTCCCAATCCCACTCCTAGCAGGAACCGCCCATCGCTGAACCTATCCAGGGTCGCCACCTGTTTCGCCAGAATGACGGGCTCCCGGAGAGGTAAGATGATGACACCAACGCCCAACCCTATCCGCTCTGTCACGGCGGCCGCGTAGGCCAGGCTGATTAAAACCTCGTACCAGTTGGGCATCTGCTCCCCTGGCATCCCCCTACTCGGGTTGATGCGATCGATGCCCCAAACGGAGTCGAACCCCAGACGCTCAGCCATCTGGATGAGCTGGATGATCTCCTTGGGTCCGGCGAAGGGGGCTGGAGCAAACCCTCCCTCCCAGCATGTTGGGATTGCGGTGCCAAATCTCATTCTTTCCCTCGACCTGCCTTGTGCCGCGGAACCTGTTACACACCCTGAATCTTAGAGAAGCGGCTCAAGACCTGCAACTCTACTTGACCAGGGGCACAACCTCTTCACCAAACATGTGCACCTGCTCCAATAGCTCCCCAAAGCTGTTGGCCGAGATGTTTTGGGCCACACAGTGGGTCGCCCCTTCCTTCGGCAGTCGACCGATCTTTTCGGCGACCTCCTCAGGAGTACCGATAAAGTTTGAGGCTATCGCTTGTTCTCTCTTGTCCTCTTTGATACTGGCACCTATGCGGCTCCCCAGAAAATGCTTCACCGCCTCCTCATGGGTGCGGGCAAGGCTCAATCGTCCATGAACCAACACATCGACTTCAGAGATGTCCCTCCCTCTTTCCTGCAAAGCCTTCCTAAGGTCGCCTATCTTCTTGGGAACGTCCGCATCGATAGCTATGGACTGCCCTGTACCCCATTTAGCCACCCTGGCCGCTATCTCGGGAGCGTTGCCTGAAATATAGTTGGGTAGGGGCTTTTGCACTGGTCTGGGGTTCAGGCTGACGTTGTGGACCTCGAAGTACTGGCCTTCGAAGTTCACATCATCCTGGGTAAGGAGAAGATTCAGCAACTCCAGTTGCTCCTCCAGCATCTTGCCGCGGTTGACGTTCCGGTCCTTGCCCCTGATAGAGTCGAACTCGTCGCGCCAGCCCCCTATCCCCACGCCAAAGAGCAACCGTCCCTTGCTGAACTGGTCTAAGGTCGCAAGCTGCTTCGCAAGGATGACCGGCTCACGGTAAGGCAAGACGATGACTCCCACTCCAAGCAGGATGCGCTCTGTAACAGCAGCGCAGTAGGCCAGGCTGATCAATACCTCGTACCAGTTGGGCTGCTGCTTATCGGGTGGTATGTGCATCTTGGGGCTCGGATTGGTGAAGTCGCTACCCCACACCGAGTCCAGGCCCAGCCTCTCGGCCAGTTGGGCTACTTTCACAATGTCCTCCGGGCCACTCAAAAACGGCGCCGGATGCCTTATTCCCTCACGGCAGTTGGGTATGCCGATGCCAAACTTCATGCTGCTAATCCCTCCTTCGCCGCCTTAGTAACCTTGCTTAGTCCCAGGGTGCTAACCACCACAACCTCAACGGAGCCGGGAATGCTGTAAAAGAATCCCGGCCCCGTCTCCTCATACGAAGTTAGTCAGCGTAAGCCTACTTCTCAAGCCAGACATCCCGAACACGTATGATTGTGTCCGCATGCCAGACAAAGTTCTGAAGCTTCTTGTTGACCACCGTGTAGGCGCTGGGGTGAATTGTGAATACCTCCTGGGCCGCTTCAGCGACGATCCTCAATACCTGGCTGTAAAGCTGTTTGGCTTTGGCCAGATCATAGGTCTGAGCAGCCTCATCCAGGAGCCTGTCGACCTCGGGGTCGTTGAAGGCGGATGTATTGCCCGCACCCTTGGAGTGATATGAGCGGTCCAGGCGGAGAGCAACGTCTGAACGTGGCGCCCACCAGCTATAAGTGGAGGCGATCTTCCCTCCGTACAGGCCCTTGTCACTCCATACGTCGGGTGATGGCATCAGCTCAATCTCGATGTTGATCCCCACCTCTTTCAACTGGGCCTGGAGCGCCTCGGCTACTTGAACAGAGCCGGCATCTGGCTTGCTGGTGAGTGTGGCAGTCACCCCGTCAGGATAGCCTGCTTCCTTCAACTTGTCTTTGGCCTTCTGCGGGTCATAGTAATAGGGTTTGACGGTAGGGTCGTCCCACCAGCCCGTGCCAAAGGGACGGTAGGCAATCCGCCCCCGACCATCAAAGAAGACATCAAGCAGAGTCTGACGGTCAATTGCATACGCTGCAGCTTGGCGCGCTGCCTTGCTTGTCCAAGGTTCATGCTGCGGGTGCAGAAGCAGCCACCAGGTGCGGCCGGTATCCCCGCCGATGATCTTCAAATTGGGGTTACCCTCCACCAGGCGCAGATCCTTCAGTTGAGCACTCTCCGTTTCCATGAAATCTGCCTCACCGGTGCGCAACATGGCCATTCTTGCCTGAGGATCGCCTGCGTGTAAGAATACCATGCCGTCAAGGTAGGGCCTGGCACTGTCCCAGTAGTCTGCGAACCGCTCCAGTGTTACACGCTGGCCCACCAACCAGTCGACGAACTTGAAGGGGCCAGTTCCCACAGGGTTCCTTCCATAGGCTCCCTGGCGATCAGCACGCGATTCGTACTTCAGGACTCCCGTGGTCGAGGTCATCATCCCTGGCCTCACTGTGAGAGCTCCGAGCATGGGTCGCCATGGCTTGTCCATGCCAAGCGTGATCGTGTAGGTGTCGACCACCTCCACCCGCTCAACTGGATCAAAGAAATGTTTCTGACTTGATCCTACATCGTCGTCCATGTCACGATCAAAGTTCCATTTGACGGCCTGGGAGTTGAAATCGGTGCCGTCATGGAACTTGGCCCCTCGCACCAGGTGGAACGTGATAGACTTGCCGTCCTCAGAGAAGACCCAAGACGAAGCAAGCCCGGGACCGAAACTGCCGTCCGGTGCTAACTCTACCAAGGTGTCATAGATGTTGAACATGGGCCAGAAGTCGTCCCACTTCTTGCTAAAGGTAGGGTCAAGGGTTTCGAAGTTGTCTACGTTAAGGGTATACCGGAGGATACCTCCGTACACGGGCTGGCCCGTGGGTGCTGCAGTGGGCGCGGGGGCAACGGTAGGCGCTGGGGCCGCTGTGGGGGCCGGGGCTGCCGTGGGCGCTGGCGTAGCCGTCTCCTCAGCACCGCAGGCCAGAGAGATGGTCAGCAGCACCACCAGAGCTGCTCCC
>SDBU01004190.1_pt1 | contig 17858 bp, 30 predicted proteins | sample 2277071 | NCBI WGS metagenome assembly SDBU01 (sample SAMN10397929, study PRJNA504765) | marine sediment metagenome | isolation source: marine sediment core GS08_GC12, 126 cmbsf | place: Arctic Ocean: Gakkel Ridge, Loki's castle | collected 2008 | reverse complement strand
GAATAATTAGGAGGCTAAAGATGGCATTTACAATAACTCAACATACGAAAAGCATTGCTGTTGAATCAATTTATGCTAGAATTGGCACGCTGAATGCAAACTGGTTCCGATGCTTTCCGCCAGGGACGCTACTTTGTACGGGAGCTAAGGTATGCAATATACAGAAGCGAATGAGAGTTATTTGGTATTATCGTTTACGATCGCTCAAGAATTGGTGGTTTTGCTTTCGTTACAGAGCTCAAATATATAAACGAGTGTGCTGGGAACAATTAGGAGGCTAGATTGTGGAGTGCCAAGAATGCCTAAGAAGTGGAAAGTCAAGTACGGTAGCACCGGGGGTGGAAACAGATACAGAAGGTCATGCCTCTGGGTGGTGGGATAATAATCGCATATGGCACGTCTACAGTATCAACGTCAAGAGAACTGATTATGTCTGCTCTAATGGTCATAAGTGGGCAAAGGCTGCTGTTGGTTGGTCAGAGATAAGAAGCGGGATGTTAGTATCGCAGAGTAGTGAGCCACCCGTTATGTAATTTACGAAAGGCGGCAAATTGATGAATAGCATATTCTTGATAGAGAAGCTGAGGTTAAGCGGTAAGCCAATGGCTACTCCGCAGTTCTATTACGAGTTAAGTACTGCCAAGAAGCCTCGCACTACGCCTAGTATCGGCCGGGCCGCTGCTTTAGATGGGGCGCATTGGAGCTGGGGCGGAGCGGAGACGGATGCGAGTTACATACGGGGACATAGTAAGTACCCTGTGCGGATTAGGGAGGTGAAGCAGGAGGTGTTGAAGTACGAGAAGAAGAAGTTTATAGTGGACCTGAAAGGAGGCTAAAATGAACGGTATGTGTGAAGTATGTGGACATCCATCTGATGGTAGCTTCAAGAGCGCGTGTTTGAAGGTTCTGCTTTGTATGCAGCACGCCAGGGACTGGGATGATGCGGTTTGCGACATGCCTGAATGGATGGTATGGTTGCTTGCAGACATCGAGTTCAAAGCAGTATGGGCGGCAATTCAGGGTGGGGCCGCTACAATTCCTCAGGCGATTGAGGAATCGCTAAGGACGATAAGAGTTTGTGATGAGACCCAGAGAGAACTGCGACCTAAGTTGAAGGAACTGCTTGAGCGGATGAAGACCGAGTACGAGTCAAAAGAAAAGACTTGACAAACACCGGGTAACTCGGTATAAGGTAAGATGGATTCAGTTGATCGAGGCAGCGATCCTGATACGTTTGGCTTGCCCCTTGCGGTAATTCTGTCTAACAGCCGCAAGGGGGACCATATGACCCCCAGCCGCCCTACCATGCCAATGCGGTGGGTTGTCCGGCCTTCGGGACGGGCCAGTAACGGGCGGAGCTGAATTTGAATATAACGGAGGCCATATCAAAGGCTTACCATTGACGATAGCCACGGCTGATATACAAACGGAACCAGCACGGAAGCAGGTACAGCTTCACTCTGGGCAAACAGCCGTCTTTCAGACGGACGCTCGCTTTGTTGCTCTGATAGCCGGTACGGGTGGGGGAAAGACGTTCGTGGGGCCTTACTGGATGGCTGGCGAGATAGCTAAGAATCCACAGGGCATATATGGGGTGGGGGCACCTACCTATAAAATGCTGCATCGTACAACCGCCCCAGAGCTTATAACGGCTTTTAAGGATACTACTTTAGAGGGTGAATACAAATCTACGGCGGGGGAATATCGCTTGCCTACCGGCGGCATAATCTACCTCTGCAGTACGGAAGACCCGGATCACGTAGAAGGAGGGCAGTATGATGCCTGGTGGCTTGACGAGGCGGGGCAGATGAAGGCGTGGCTGTGGACGGTTATACAGGCTCGTCTGGGCTTCAAGCAGGGTCGATGCCTGTTTACGACTACTCCTTATGGCCTGAATTGGTTATATAAGGAGATATATTGCTTGGCGAAGGCAGGCGATCCGGACTACTTTGTAAGACAATTTCGCAGTATAGACAACCCGCATTATCCACAGGCCGAGTTTGATCGGGTAGCTAGGACAATGGATGCGCGTGTCTTTGCTATGCGATATATGGGTGAGTTCCGCAAGATGGCCGGGCTGGTATGGCCGGGTCTATCTGGATGGGTCTGTCAACTGGATGAGGTTACGGCAGCCTACGCAAAAGCTCTAGAAGCCCCGGAATCTGTTAGGTGGGTTGGGGGTATAGACTGGGGTTATAACAATCCATTTGTGGCCCTGAGCGGCTTTGTGGATACCGATGATGTGCTATGGTTGTACCGTGAACGATGCCGGAGCGAGACACTGCTAAAGGACCATGCACCTGCCTTAGACAAACAGACAACTTACTACGCCGACCCCAGCGGCAAGCAGCAGATTGAGGAGATGATAGCTCTGGATATAGCCGTCCAAGGCGCTCCGAATGATGTGGCTATGGGGATTGAGCGGGTAACTGAACGGGGTAAGACAGGCAGGCTTCGCATATCCCCGGAGTGCCGGAACTTGATAAGTGAGGCTGAGACATACCACTACAAGGAAGATACTGATAAGCCGATAAAAGAGCAGGATCATTGCTGTGATTCGCTGAGATATGTGATAATGGGGGTAGACGGCAAACCTGAGCCAAAGGTAATCAGCTTGAACTTCGGTACGCAGCAGGGCGAGACTTCGGACGGTGAGGATATGATGACGACCGAAGACCCGCGATATTGGAGGGAGATATGATGTCCAAGCCGTTATGGTCGGTAAGGTGCTGGATTGAGCCGCAACCGTGGCTAATACGGTGGTGGAATAAACATACTATTACACACTATGTGCGAATAGGTGTGCACAAGAAAAGGACTGTATTGTTTGTGAGTAACTATCCATCTACACGATGGGGGCAGATTGGTATTACTGCATTATGGTCAGTGTTTTGGGTAAGACAATTATTGGTTCGGGTATGGAAGAATGGCTAATATGGGCAAGGGTAGCAAGAGACGACCTGGTAACGATAAAGCATACGGCGAAAACTATGAGCGGATATTCAAGAAGAAGCGTAAGCGTAAGCGTATAGCAGGAGCAGGCTAATGGGTATAATTACATCAAGCATAGCGGGGATAGGACGGTGGCTTGCGAGGGCCGGGGAGCCGATGTCAGAACGCGCCCAGCCTCTTGTCAGTACGAGAATGAAATCGCTGAACGAGCTGTACCAGAATTACGCTAGGCTGGGTTACGATAAGCTGATAGCTCGTTATGTGTCCTGGGTATATGCCTGCGCGAATATCAACGCGACTACTGTAGCCTCGGTGCCCCTGCGATTGTATGTAGTAAAGTCAAGTAAAGAGCAGAAGATAAGAACCAAGACGCGTCCTATCAGTTCTAAGGTCAGGGACTATTTGTTTACCGATAAGTCCTTCCAACTCAAGTTAGCCAAGGCGGTGGACGTAGAAGAAGTGTTGGAGCATCCATACCTAGACTTGATGCAGAACGTCAATCCCTATATGAACGCCTTTGAGCTTATTGAGCAATGGACGCTCTACCAGGAGCTTACGGGTAACTGCTACACGCTGATAATCTATAATAGTTTGAATGTACCTATACAGCTATGGATAATGCCCCCGCAGTGGATGAAGATATTGCCGAGTAAGGAACGGTTCGTGGACGGTTATGAATGGATAAAAGACCCGATGAACAAGGAGCGATACGAGCCGGAAGAAATCATACACATGAAATACCCCAATCCTGCGGACGTGTATTACGGGAAAGGCCCGCTGGCCGCTGCGGCATTGGCTGCAGATACATATCAGGGTATGAGCCAGTATGAATATAATTTGCTGATGAATAATGCTGTACCGTCAAGTGCTTTGAAGACTGAACAAACTCTCAGTACAGACCAGATAAAGAGAATCAAGGATGAGTGGAACGCTCAATATAGGGGGCCGAAAAACGCTGGCAAGTTGTCAATTCTTCAGGGTGGGCTAGACATAACAAAGTATCAACTAACACCGAAAGAGATGGGCTATCTGAAAGGTTCCAAGGTCAAGCAGACGGAAATAGCGGCCATATTCGGTGTGCCTATGAGCTTGCTGACGGTGGAGGATATAAAGAGTGCTCCGGTTAGCGGGATGATTGTAGGCTCTACCGCGTATGCGCGGCGTACTATACGGCCACGCTGTAGGCGCATCGAGGAGAAGATGAACGAGCAGCTGCTGCCTCTGTATGACCCTAAGCTATTCGTGGCTTTTGATAACCCCGTGCCGGAGGATAGGGCGGCGGCGACAATTGAGCGTGAGGCCAATCTGCGAATGGGCTATACGACCATCAACGAGGAGCGGCTCGAGGATAACCGGGAACCCGTGGCTTGGGGCGATATACCCTGGATGCCGATGAATCTAGTACCTATTGGCACAGCGATCGCAACAAGCGCGCAACAAGAATCCTTCTCTCCTTCTCTCTCGCGGGGGGTGAACGTTCCAGATAGGGCGCACCCCCCGTTTGTAAAGTGGCTCGATCCTGACGATCTGCCTAGGCCAAAGGATTCGCTGGCGGGTATCCTAAGGCAGATATTCAAGAGGCAGGCCGCTGAGATTGTAGGTAAGGTGAAGGGAAGCGATACACAAACGATACACACTTCGCCCACACTTCACCCACACTATCTACCTAAAGCTAGCATAGAACAGTGGTTACTCGATGAGGATAAGTGGAACAAGGAACTTGCCCGATTCTCCAAGACGGACATAACTCGTTTGGTGGGAGCTGGGGGTAAAAGAGGTATGCAGCAGCTAGGGCTGGGCATGACCTTCGATGTAGATAGCCCTGAAACCCAGGCGTTTGTCAAAAAGCACAGCTTCAAGTTTGCCCAAGCGGTCAATAAGGAGACTAACGATAAGCTACGACTGCACTTTGCTCAGGGCCTGGAGGCTGGGGAAACGGTTATCGAGCTGCGCCAGCGGGTAATGGAGAAGGTATTTGGGAACGAGATAACAAAGAATAGGGCTGAGATGATAGCCCGGACCGAATCGGCCAGGGCTATGATGGCTGGAACGGAGCAGGCTTGGAAAAGCTCAGGGGTTGTTGTATCTAAGGAGTGGAACGGGGCTAGTGATATGTGTGAGTTCTGCCAAGCTATGAACGCTCAATTTGGGCCTGGTACTGGTGGCATATCGCTGGGTAGTAGCTTCATAGGAGGAGGCGAGGACGTTCACGGTGTTGATGGTGGTACGATGACGATGAACTACGGGGCGGTAAGCTATCCGCCCATACATCCAAACTGCCGGTGCGATCTGCTGCCGGTGATACAGGAGGTTTGATATGAATGAACTAATCACAGAACGCATACCACTTGGCGAGATTGACGAAAGCAAGGCTGATGAGCTTGCCAAGGAGCTTGACCGCAAGCCCTCGGATATGGAGTTCATACGCAAGGGCTTCGTAACCGAATCCAAGGGCACGGATGATGATGAGCGATCCAGTACCGAGCTTATCAGTACGGCAAATAAGGATCGGGACAATGAGATACTGCTGCCTAGAGGTGCAGTCCTGGACCACTATAAGAAGAATCCACAGGTACTCTGGGCGCATGATTATCGGCAGCCGCCCATAGGCCGGGCAGCTTGGGTCAAGAAGGACAAGGCGAGCGACGGCCTGCTGGCTAAGACCATTTATGCGGCCACAGAGTTTGCGGAGGAGATATGGTCGTTGATAAAGGGCGGCTTCCTGCCAGCCCGGAGTGTGGGCTTTATCCCCCTCGAGAGCCATGAGCCAGACGAGAAGGAGCTTGCCAAGCACCCGGAATATGAGGGGGCCAGGCGGGTATACGATAAGTGGGAGCTACTCGAGTACAGCGTAGTGCCCGTGCCGAGTAACCGCCAGGCCCTGCAGCAGGCTATGGAGAAGGGCCTGAATCTAAGCGGTGGACTAGTAGATACCTTGGGCCTTGATTATGAGCCTGACCCGGACGATACGGTTGTAGATGCGGAGCTGGAACCAGAAAAGCAGCAGACGGAGCTTATCAGTCTGCCTAGCAAGGTGAAGCAAGTCGTTTTAGTACCGAAGGTTAGGCGTGTTGTATTTATTCCAGAAATAACTCTTGACATTCGGAAGAAAGTTGTTAAGATGGTCTCAGATGAGATTTTGCGTGCACGGGGTCGAGTATGAGAAAAACAGGATATATCTTTACAGCAGAGGTGTCTTGTCATGTGAAGATACCAAAATTGAGAAATGTGTCGTAAAGTTTAAAGAAATCGGCTGGAGTAATCAGGGGAAAGCACTTCTGGAAATAGCAGTCCCACTTATGCTGGGATGGAGCTATTAGGATTTGCCAACTTAGAGATTGCAGGCCACTAACGTGGAGCAATTGAAAGGTAGGTAAATTCCTATGCAAATTCTATTAGCAAAAAACTGGACTGATTCCACTGACGGTAAAGTATATACCCAGGGAACGGTTCTAGACGTTGACGAGAAAATCGCCAGGGAGATGGTCTGGGACGAGACTGCTCGGCGCTATAAAGGCGTTGAGATGCAACGGCCTGAAGATCATGGCACGGCAAACAGTGAAGGCTTTATGCTTAAGCTCTCCGATGAGCAGATGCGGACTATCGTCCGCGAATCGGTGGCTCAGGGTATCGAAGCTGCTACTGGTAAAACCAAAGAAGTCCGGATGGCGGAGAATGATGAAGCCTTCTCCAAGTCCGGCGGTTTCAAGTCGATGGGGCATTTCCTGCACGACCTCTACAAAGTCGGGCGAGACGGCAGGGGCGTAACGGATACGCTTAGCAAGTGGTCCGAGTTCTACCATGCCAAACCCGCCGGGCACATGATCGAGGCCGATGACGAGCAGGGCGGCTACTTGGTGCCTACTGAGTTTATGGCTACGCTGCTGGAGAAGGCCCAGGAAGATGCGATCATCCGCTCACGGGCAACTTTTATTCCTATGGCCACAAATTCTATACAAATTCCCTATGTAGCTGAGTCTACTAGGGAAACCACGATCTTTGGCGGGATTGTGATTTATCGGCCTGCTGAGGCAGCTGCAAAGACTCCTTCCAAACCCAAGTTTGGCAGATTGCAGCTCACCCTAAAGAAACTCATCGGATTCGTGTATGCTTCTGACGAGCTGCTTGAAGATTCCCCCATCAGCATTGAGCCGATGATTAACCGCATGTTCGGTCAGGCTATCAACTTTACTGAAGAAGAAGATTTCCTGAACGGAACAGGGGTGGGACAAGCGCTAGGGATTTTAGCATCAGGCTGCTTGGTGACGGTGGCTAAGGAAGGCGCACAAGCTGCCAATACTATAGTCTCTGCCAATATCACCAAGATGTTCTCAAGGCTGCATCCCCCATCGTATGGTAATGCAGTCTGGATGGCTAACATGGGCACGTTCCCGCAACTGGCCCAGCTTGTTATAGCTGTTGGCACTGGCGGGACAACGCTCTGGCAACCGGCCAACGGTCTTGCAGGCAAGCCCTACAATACTCTGATGGGCCTACCTCTCTACTTGACCGAGCACTGTCAGGCATTAGGAACCGTGGGCGACATCGTTTTGGCTGATTGGTCCCAGTACCTCATCGGCGGAAAGCCGGGTGCGGGTATCAAGTTCGCCAGCTCGATGCACTTCTACTTCAACTATGACGAAATGGCCTACAGGTTCGTTTTGAGGTACGACGGCCAGCCTTGGTGGCAGACTACGCTGAGACCGAAGCATGGCGGAGCGGGTGCGACCATGAGTCCGTTTGTGGCTTTAGCGACAAGGGCATAAATCTAACCGGGCGATAATGCCCAGGAGGAAAACTCATGGCTCAGCTACAAGATTTAACAAGTAGCGTGAATATCGTAAAGATCACAGACCCTATTGACTATAACGATGGGGTACCAACATCTGACTATATCCACATGAGGTATTACGATGCAGTTACCCTGGTCAGCTACCAAGGTGTTGAAGGTGCTGCGGTAACTGTAACGGTTCAGCAATGCACTCAGGATGCGGATGCAGGTGGTGATGCTAAGGCATTTACGGTATCGAAGAACATAACCGTTGCCGCTAACTCGATCGTAACGGTGAATATTGTAGGATCAGATTTCGATGCAGAAAACAACTTTGATTGGATTGAATGTGCGGTTAACGACCCCGGCGCTGCTGCGGTAGGCTGCGTATTCGCAATCTGTTATCGAGCTAGATACGCTGAGGCGACTATGCCGAGCGCGACTACCTAAGCTCAGGAGGAATAACGTATGGCTACTTTACAAGAACTGCAAAAGAGTATAGCGATCGTCCAGGTAATCAGTCCTGTGGATGTAAATGGCGGAGCACTTACCGGCGACTATATTCACATGAAGAATTACGATGCTGTTTGCTATGTCTGCGAAGCCGGAGCATTGGCTGCCAACCTTGTAATTACAGTGAACCAATGTACACAAGACGCTGATGCCGGGGCTGATGCCAAGGCCATGACGGCTGCGAAGGCAACTACCTTTACCAATGGCACCGATGAAGATACGGTGCGGGTAATTCAGATTGACGTAGCTACTGACATGGACGTGGATGGCGGATTCGAGTGGCTCCGGGTCCAGACCAATGCTGCGGCCAGTCCGACATTGGGTGCGGTAACGGCCCTGTGCTATCGGGCGAGATATGCTGAGGCAACCATGCCGAGCGCTATCACCTAAGAGTGAGGGTGCATAATGGTTGCCGGGCATCTACATACTAGGCATGTAGTACTCAAGCCATGCATCCACCCTATTGACTTGGTGGGTGGCCCGTTCACTGGCGATTACGTGCATATGAAGTTCTACGATGCGGTGCTGGTGTGCTGCTATATAGCTGCCTTGGGTGCTGTTGAGATTATTACCGTAGAGCAATGCACCCAAGATGCTGACGCTGGCGGAGATGCCAAGGCGATAGGAACCGGCAAGACGATTACAGCAGTGGCTAATAGCATCGAGACTGTAGACGTAACAGCCCCTGAGCTGGATGTGGATGGTGGATTCGCATGGCTAAAGATTACCAGCAACATAGGGCCACAAGTCCTTGGCTGTGTATTCATAGCTGCTTATCGGTTCCGCTATGCGGAGGTACCGATGCTTGATCCGATGGCATAGGAGGTCCAAATGCACATAGGCTCACGCGACAAAATGATAACTATATCGAAGAACAAGGCATTAGCTTCGGCTAGGCGGAGAAAAAGGCTTCGCAAGAAACAAGCCGCTTCGCTGAGTCGGACCTAACCAAATGAAAGGAGGTTCGGAGCTATGCCACAAGCAAGTAGTGTAACTCGAACTAAGTGTCGATGGGAGCACGGAGTACAAATCTTTTATAATGGCGTTACCAATGAGACGGTACGCGCCATGGCCCCTTACTGGTTCTGTGAGGACTTTACAGGGCATGTGGGTAAGGTAACTGCAGCCGATGTGAGCCTAACCTGGACAGCGATTGACGTAAGTGCTGCTGGAAATACTACGCCCATTATCCTACCAGGAACCGCTGCAACCGGCGCTACTGGTGTTGCTAATTGTATGATGGATGTTGGCCAGAACGAAGCCCAGGATTCCGGCCTATACTGGGCTGACCAGACACCACTTAATCCCTATAACGATTTGCAGATTGAGTTCAGACTCGCCCTAGTTGACGCTATTGGTGCGAATACGACAGCGATGTGGGGTCTTGAAGGTGCTCATAACGCAGACGGCGACACCGTGGCTGAGTCTGCCTGGTTCCGGGTAACTGGCGATCAGGTGTTGCTTACGGAGAGCGACGATACAACCAACGATATATCGACGACTTCGGCTATTACTTTGGTTGCCAGCGAGTTCCATATCTTCCGTATCGACTTTGGCGACATGACTGATGTGAAGTTCTTCATGGACGGCACAAGGGTCAATGCTGCGATAGCGCACGACATGACTAACCTGACAGCAGCCGAGGCTATGTTCCAGCCTATTATCAAGCTAGATCATGGAGCAGTAGCACAGGCTGGCAGTCTCTATCTTGACTATGTAAAGATATGGGGTACTAGAGCCAGCTATAGGGATGACTAATCTTTGGAGGATAACTGTATGTCTAATTTTAGAAACATCAAGTTCGTGAAGGCGTGGGCCAACTATAAACCCGGTGACTGGGCGGCGGTGTTTGACAATGTTGCTAAGAATCTTATCGCTCAGGGTATTGCTAAAGACCCTACTGTTCCGCCTCCCGAACTAGAAGTTCCGAATAAGCCCGCGGTAGCTAAGAAGAAAGCCAAGGCGCGCAGGGGGTGGTCAAAATGAAAGTCAAACTTTTGGTCGATTGGGCTGGCAAGAAAGCCGGTGCAATTATGGAACTGTCAGACGCCAAGGCCGAGCGGGTGATTGCCACCGGGCTAGTGGAGAAAGCTACCATAGCCAAAACTACGAAGAAGAAGCAACCTACTAAATGGGTTGAACCGTAACTCTTTTGGGAGGTATCCAATGGATACTTGGATTGAGAAAATCAACGGTGTTGTGAACTGGCTAAAGCAAAAGAAGTTCTACACGGTGATAGCGGCGATAGTCATCATGGTATGGCTGGACTTTCCAGCCTCCTGGATATTCTGCGTAGCTATTCTCGCAGCCATTTTCCTCAAGGCTTCGCTGAATAGAATCGAGAGTAAGAAATGAATAGGAATAAATGGGCTTTAGTCCCCATTTTACTAGGCTTGCTTTTAACATCGGGCTGTAGCTTTTGTCGTAGAGTAGCGGACCTGTTGGGCGTCGAGCCGGAGACTCTATCGCCAGATGATAGCCTGTCAGTAGTAGCCAGCAGTATGCCCTGGGTAGTACTAGTCTGCCTTGCGGGTATCGGCCTAAGCGTGTTTCTGCTGATGCAGGGCAATAAGCTAGGTGTGGCCTCCGGCGTGGCCTTTGTTGCCACTATGGTCCTGGCGATAGCCATAAGCAAACATCTGGCCTTGATAGCCTGGATAGGCACGGGTGCGCTTGTAGCTCTAGCAACCTTCTTCGGCTGGCGGGTCTGGGTGAACCGCAGCAAACTAACGGTTAAAACCGAGGAATTGAAAGTAGAGCATACGGCCTTAGTGGAGGCCGTGGCTACAACTGAATGTGCAAAGGATGAGCTTGATATAGACTCGCGGAACATAGTCTTTGGCAAACCAGACATCGATGACCACGGTGCGGCTGGTAGGATTCAAAGTCCGGCTACTGAGAAGATTATTGCTAAGATTAGAGGCAAATAACAGAGGTGCGACGCATGACGATTTGCCCGCATAATCTGGCCGCTTGGCAGTGTACTCACTACGTCCATTTTATTTACTCAGGTGCTTTATGCCAGAACAAAGACAGGGCAAAACTAAGCGAGAAGGAAGACCAAGAATATTGCGGCGAGCACCCCGAAGATTGCAGAGGTTACGAGGTAGACAAGCGGTTCAAGAAAAGTAAACCATGGGTATCAGGAAATTAATAGCTGGTCGCTGGGGCGCTAGGGCGGACCAATATGACGATATAAAAATAGACGCTGCGACCAATGCGCCGGTAACGATAGAGCACGAGCACTACCAGATTCATAACAGCTCTGCTTTTAAGTCTCATTTTAGTAATACCACAGCCAACACCGATGACCACCGAAGCGCGATAGGATTCACCGTACCCAATACTGCTGAGTGGGTTCATTTGATAATTGAGGTATCCGCTTCACATCCTGCTGAGGTATTTCTTGAGGAAGCACCTACCATAGATAACGATGACGGTACGGAACAGACGATATACAACCGCAACAGAAACAGCGCAGCAACGAGTATCGTGAAACCGCTTACTACTGCTGGCACTGCTGGTTCGGTGACAACGTTCCTTGAAGCTGAAATAGCGGCTGCTAACTTTGTCGCGGGTACGATATTGGAACATCTTATATTAGCAGGTGGGCAAGGACCGAAGGCTGTCGGCGGCGTATCCAGGGGGGCGCAGGAATGGATATTGGACCAGGGAGTAAAGTATCTAATTCGTATGCAAAATATCGGGGCTAATGTAAATACTCACCATCTTCATTTGGATTGGTACGAGCACCAAAGGGTACATTGATAGGAGATAACTATGTTGATGCGGATATATGACGGCGGCGGAGCGAATAACTCATTACTAGACGCGGTATCTGGTGCAGCCTGGATTGCCTTGGGAACCGCTCCTGAAGTTATACCCACCCTCGACCATGAGAATATCGCTATCTGGCTGATGCACGAAACCGCTGGCTCAGAATTGACCCTGGCTCTCATCGAGCATACCGAGATTGTCGGAACGTTGGCAAATGTAAACCGCGTGTTAGAGGGCGTGTGGTCAACTACGGATCAGGTGGTTACTACAGACCGAGTAGCCTGGGGTCTGGCTACGGGTACGGAGCGGGCGGCTAAAGGTTTAGCCAATATCAGCGTGACGCCTAATGCCTACTTGAGCATGGTTGTTTCAGTCAACTCGGAGGCGGACGAAACCTGGTATATGCGATACGCCCTTGGCCATGCCCCATTAGCCAACTTCTACGATTAGGAGATATTGTGCCGAATACATTAACGACATTGTACGAAGGTGGTGGCGGTGTTGACGCTCGATTACAAGCCGGAGGAACTTCTGCGGCTCTGATAGCCCTGGGACCGGGAACTTTTCCCGATGCTATCTTTACGGGCGATCACGAGAATATCGTACTCTGGCCTGCTAATACCAATGCAACGCGGACCTGTACTTTAGCTATCTGGGAACATACAGCGGCAGTGCCTACTCTTGCAACTATCAATAGAATGATTGGCGTAACTTGGGGAGCGGGTGATCAGGTCATAACGACCGATAGAGTGATTTGGGGCCTGGTTACAGCTACAGAGTATGCGGCTAAGGGTCTAGCTAATATTAGCGTAACGCCGGGACTGTATTTAAGTATAACTGTTGGAGCTAGTCTGGGCGGTGTCTGGTATCTCAGATATGCTTTAGGCCATGCACCGCTGGCTAATTTCTATGACTAAGGATAATTGATGGAAATACCAGTTCATAATATAACTGCTGCTGAAATAGCTGTTGCTGCTACACAGACGATTACTGGTGCAGTTGAGATTGACCATCAGAATAAGTCAGCGGTTCATCTAACCATCAATGTAGGTGCAGGCACGGCAGCTTGTACAATTAGAGATGGTATAAAAGCCGGACAAAGATTGCTGCTGCTAGTAACTACATACACAGCAAATAATATACAGATTGCCGATGCTGGTAGCGAAGCGGGTCTTGGAGGTAGATGGTATCAGCCTAAAGCGGGACATGGATTACTGGTTAGCTGGGATGGTGCACAATGGAATGAAATTCGGCGATTTACTAATCTTAATACTAACAGTGGTTCGTACGCGGGTTCGGCAGGTGGCGATGATAATACTAACAGTGGAAGTACTACAGGCTCAGCAGGTGGTTATGGTAATACCAATAGTTCACCTCTCTGTGGTTCAGCAGGAGGCAATGCTAATACTAACAGTGGAAGCACTTCTGGCTCGGTGGGTGGTACTAATAATGCTAATAGTGGAAGCAATGCTGCTTCGGTGGGTGGTGCTAATAATGAAAACAGTGATGCAAATACAGGTCAAGTTGGCGGTAAATACGGTTTAGCCGATCAACAATTTGAATTTGCTCATGGAGGGGACAGGTTCACTTCCACTGGTGATTCCCAATATAGGAGATTCAAATGCCGAAGAGAAATCACCCCTGCCGCTGGCGGAGCCGTCATAGGCATAGACGATACCGCTAATGGACCAGTTATTCCAGCGGATTCAATATGGACGTTTCGGGCACAGATAGTCGGGTCAACGGTTGACGCTGCACTGGCTTGTAGTTGGTCGGTGGAAGGTTGCATAAAACGGATTGGGAACGCGACTACTATCTGTACCATCCAGGCCGTGAACATAATCCATGTGGACGATGTGAGTATAATCCTAACGGCCGTGGTTGACGATGCTACAGATTGCCTGAATCTTACGGTTACCGATGCAGATAGTGCTGCTGGAGCTTATCTCTTTTCGGCAACGATCATCGTGGAACAAATAACTTTTACATAGGAGAAGCAAAATGTCGATTGTAGATGTGCCACAACCAAAACAGACTGAAGCAGAAAAAATGGCTATTCGAATCCGAGAATTACTTTCGTCTGTCATAGGTCATACTGAAAGTGCACTTCATCAGATACGCAATATAGTCCGGGGAAACCGAACAGAGATTGCAGCTGAACTTGGTGACGATGCAGCAGCCATGCTCACAGTCTATAACAAGCTCAAAGAAGCTGTTGAAGTAGCCAAGGAAATTGAGGTTGAGGACTTACCATAATGGCTAACGAGATTCGAGTAACATACGATACAGGGGCAACCCTCTATACGCTGGTTTTTAATGCGGCCGGGCAGGTTTGGCGGAATAATGCACCACAACAATTCTTGGCTTATGCCCCAGGTGCCATCGGTGTGTATGATATTCCTCTGTCCGAAATTGCAACGAATTCTGGACAATATCGTGCAACTTGGCCTGATCATGCAAATATGATAGGTGGTGTTTATTCAACGGTCCTTTTTCTCCAAGCAGGGGGTGCTCCTGCTGTAGCTGACGATACTAGACTTGGCGAAACGGCCACGATGTATTGGGACGGTTCAGCAGAGATAACCAATAACATGATGGATACGGTATTGGATACCATCGCCGGTGATGTTGTAAATGTTGATGGAATAATTCCCGTAGCTGCTGGTGCTATTGAGGCTTACATTTTATCTGATGTTATCGGAGCGGATAGCGACACGCTTGAAACTCTCTCCGACCAGCTTGACGTACTTGGTGCAGGTTCGGGGGGCACGATGGAAACCTATACGGTAACTGATGATGTTACGGGTCTGCCTATAGACGGAGTTCATGTATGGGTAACAAGTGATATAGGTGGAGTGAATATCATTTGGGCTGGATACACCAATGCGGCTGGCATGGTGAACTATTACCACGATCTGGCTGCTGGAACGGCCGTGTATCTCTGGCGCGAACTGGCTGGTTATAGATTTGTAAATCCTGATACGGAGACTACTAGCTAATGCCTTGGACTGGAACAGGCACACCAATAACAGGCGTGAGCCACGACCTTACCACCTTGGTAGCGGCCAAGGAGTATATGCGGGCTGGGGACGATGATGATGTCCTGATAGGTAATCTTATCGACCGGGCCTCTGCCGAAATCGAGACTATCTGTGAGCGGTATTTCAACACAGCTAGTTATGCCAACTGGTTTGATGGTAATGGCGCAGTAGATATATACCTAGACCACTGGCCGGTAACAGCAGTTGCACGAGCAAGCTTTGGGAAACTCAACACCCTCGGCGTGTGGTGCAACTCTACCACTATGACCCATGCAAGCATCAGAGTAACTGGTGCGAGCCTTATCTTAGTCCATACAGATAGCACGGGTAGTACCACAACTACTTTATCTTTTGCTACCTACACAACAATCGCTTTGCTAGCGGCACAGATAAACGCTACGGGTAGCGGTTGGGGAAGTCTGGGTTTGAGCTACGGAACTTATTTGACGGCGGACCTGACTCAAACTCCGGCCTTGTATTGCTTAAATCAGTATGCTTACTTATCGCATCCGTATCAGGCTTTGACCGATTATCTTTGGGACGAACCATCAGGCAGGCTGCACTACCCAGGCGGTTTTACAAGAGGAGTGCAAAATATATACATTGAATATACCGGCGGCTACTCGACTATTCCGTATGACTTAGAGCAAGCCTGCCTGATGCTTATAGCCTATTACTATTATGGAACTAGACGAGACCCGGCATTACAGTCGGAAAAGTTGGGGGACTACGCATGGGCTGCCAAGGGAAACGATGGCTTCAGGACGGAGCTAACTAAGCGGCTCGAAAAATACATGAGGATAGCGGTATGAATGATAAAGATATGCAGCAAATTACAGAAAACAAAACAAACATAGAAGGTTTGAAGGACGATGTTGGCACGATACTCGAATGGATGAGACGATTAGAGGACAAAGTAGATAGAGCATTAGAGGCTGCAATGAAACGACCCGGCTGGGCAGTTTGTATGATTATTTCTATTCTCTTGGCTGCCTGTGCTATTTTGGGAACTCTCCTTGCCGCTCATATAAAAGGCGGAGGCTAGGATGAGCATTAGTAGCCTATGCGATAAGACGGTTACGGTGGAGCGGTCGGGCCTGACTGTATCGGCTACGGGCGCTTACGAGGAGACCTTCGGGATATGGAAGACCGTTAAGGCCCGGATACAGCCGTTGAAAGCGGATGAGATGGTCAAGCTGGGTAGACAGGCTACGGATATAGGCATACGGATCTACTGCGTGCCCTGCGGGATACAGGAGCCGGATAGGATAGTATTTGGTACGCGGACCTTCGAGGTGCTGGGCGTGCGGGATATAGACGAGCAAGGACGGCTGATGACCGTTGACTGTGTGGAGCTGCACTGATGGCGATTGTGAGGTGGCACGGTAAGGCGGTGCAGTTCAAGGTCAAGGCTGGGATGCGGAAGAACCTTACCGCCGCCGCTCTGTTCGTAGTGCGCAAGGTGAAGGAAAGCCTTGCCGTTGCCGGGCCGACTAAAACTAGTCCCGGTACTCCGGCAAGCAAGCCGGGCGAACCACCACACAGAAGGACTGGTATGCTATCAAGGAGCATTACTCACGAAGTAACTGCAACCACGGCTCGTGTAGGTACGAATGTAAAGTATGGCAAGTTCCTGGAGACCGGCACCAGCAAGATGGCGGCTAGACCGTATCTGAGACCGGCGGTGATTAAGAACCGCAGGAAGATAAAGAAGATTCTGAATAGGAAGATAGTATGAGCGATTTGTTCGAAGCAATACGGACAGCACTTGCGGGAATTGCACTCGGTGGAGTATTTCTCGCTCAGGCCCCGCCGAAGGATGGGTTGGGCAGGCCGATATCACGACCGTATGTGGTTATGGTAGACCTCGGTAACAGCTTTGAGTTCACCAGCGGTACGCCGTATATAGATACCCACGGCGTACAGATTAGTATCTTCTCCGATACCCAGGCGGAGGGAGAAACGGTAAGGGCGGTTATGCGAACTGCGCTCGATGCTCAGAAGATTGCAATACCTGGCGCTGCATCCTGCATGATGTGCCTACCGGAAGCAGAGGAAGTAACTAGGGAAGATGACAACATCTGGCATACCAGAGTTGATTACACGATAGCACTATTCAGGAACCTATAGACTTTTTCTAAAGGAGTAATAACATGGCAACTTCACTGGCAGCAAGTTTGCAGCTAACGCTAAAAACCACGTATGGAACTACGAACGAGCACGCCTCCACCGTAACCGACGTAATAACCAAGGTAATCACCGACACGTTGGCCGACGGGGACGGCTTGGACCTGGCGGAGTGCGTATGGTCGGACAGCTTTGCGGCTAATCCGGCGGGCGTATTGTATGACGTATTCGGCGGGCTGACCGACGTGTACGGCAATACCCTGAGCATGAAGCACATAAAGGGCCTACTCATCTACAACACGTCCGTTGTATCCGGCGAATACATAGACGTATTCGGTTCGGGTGCCGGTCTTACTGCGAAATATATGACCGGCGATACGGATGAGGTGAGAGTATTCCCTGGCGGCATCCTGTTCATGTGGTCCCCTGGAGCCGGAGCATCTGCCGACTGCCCGGTTGCAGGGGCTGGCACTTTCGATGAGATTAAGATTACGGCAGCAGGCGGCACTGCACCTGTAGTCGAGATGATTATCATCGGTACAAATAACTAACCTAAAGGAGGTATGAATTATGGCGACTTCACTGGTGGCACGATTGACGATGTTAGTGAACACTACTTACAAGACTACGGATGTCGATCTGTCCGAACCGACAGCTGTGTTGAATTACGACTTGGG